>ENA-OPYX01000414-OPYX01000414.1-human-gut-metagenome-genome-assembly--contig:-NODE-414-length-24936-cov-3.870128_pt1 | contig 24936 bp, 25 predicted proteins | sample MGYA00242639_ERZ504486 | MGnify/ENA primary metagenome ERZ504486 (study PRJEB26092, sample SAMD00036296) | human gut metagenome | host: Homo sapiens | study: EMG produced TPA metagenomics assembly of... | reverse complement strand
CTTTATGCATCGGTAACGGAAGGAGATTTTATCGGTGAGATAACATACTTTCTGGGAGATGAGGTTCTGGCAAAACGTGTGGTCACAGTGAAGAATACGGTAAAAAGAATCGAATTTTTGCTGGTGTGTAAAAAAACAGCAGAATTATTTCCAATGTAAAAGCCCTAAATTCCTTGTATGCAAAAAAAACTGTCAAAAAATTAACAATTCTCTTGAAAATTTGTCACTGACCATCTATAATTTATCCTAGCGGAATTTGTTATATTTTTACATTATTCACTATGTACCATGTCAAAAGATGTGGTAACAAACTTTATAGATGGAGGGCAAAAAGGATGAATAGTAGTAATGATAGCTTGGCAATGCAGCGTATTACCAAGTTAGTCGATGAGAACAGTTTCATGGAAATCGGTTCTCTCGTAACCGCAAGAAATACAGACTTTAATCTTGCAGACACAGATACACCGTCCGATGGTGTAATTACCGGACATGGTCTGGTGGATGGCAATCTGGTATTTGTATACAGCCAGAATGCAGCTGTATTAAACGGTACTATCGGAGAGATGCATGCAAAGAAGATTGCAGCCGTATATGACATGGCAATGAAAATGGGAGCACCGGTGATCGGATTTATCGATTGCGCCGGAATGCGTTTACAGGAATCTGTGGATGCGTTAAACGGATTTGGTGAGATCTACGCAAAGGAGGTTGCAGCATCCGGCGTTGTTCCGCAGATTTCCGCTATTTTCGGAAGCTGTGGCGGTGGACTTGCAGTAGTTCCTGCATTATCTGATTTCGCATTTATGGAGAGCAAAGGAAAAATGTTCATCAATTCCCCGAATGCGATCGAGGGTAACCGTATTGAAAAATGCGATACTTCTTCCGCAGAGTTCCAGAGTGAGAAAAACGGTTGTATCGATGCTGTTGGAACAGAGGATGAGATCATTGCAGAGATCCGCGAGTTAGTAAGCGTCCTTCCTTTAAATAATGAAGGAGATGTATACACATCTGAGTGTCAGGATGATTTAAACCGTGCATGTGAGAACATGGCAGCCATGAAAGGCGATCCAAGATATTTATTAAGTGAGATCTCAGACGGACATGTATTCTTTGAAACAAAGAAAAACTATGCAAAAGATATGGTAACCGGATTTATCCAGTTAAACGGAATGACAGTCGGCGCTGTTGCAAACTGCTCAGAAGTTTACGATGAAGAGGGCAAAAAAGCAGAGGAGTTCTCCGGAGCTCTGACAGCAAGAGGATGCAGCAAGGCAGCAGAGTTCGTTAACTTCTGTGATGCGTTCGAGATCCCGGTATTGTCTTTAACAAACGTAAAAGGTTATGCAGCTACTGTCTGTGCAGAAAAAGGGACTTGCAAAAGCACTTGCACGCATGACAATGGCATTCGCTGATGCAACCTGCCCGAAAGTAAACCTGATCACCGGAAATGCAATCGGAAGCGCTTATGTGACAATGAACTCCAAAGCAATCGGAGCAGACTTTACATATGCATGGGAAGATGCAAAGATCGGTATGATGGATGGCGAGCTTGCAGCAAAGATCATGTACGCAGATGCATCTGCAGATGAACTCGCAGCAAAAGCAAAAGAATATGATGCATTACAGTCAAGTGTTATGACTGCAGCAAGACGTGGTTATGTAGATCTTATTTTAGATCCGGCAGACACCAGAAAATACCTTGTAGATGCATTTGAATTATTATACACAAAATGTGCAGGTGTACCGGACAAGAAACATGGAACAAAATAGAAAGGTGAAGTTATGAAGAAAAAATTTATCTCTTATGCTTTGTCTTTGCTTTATGGTTCTGGCAATGACAGCATGTGGAACGGATCCTGAGAGCGTTGATTATTTTGGTATGAGTTATTCTGATATCCAGGATAACATGGAGCAGACAGTATCTGCGCTTGTTTCGTTTTCAGATGAAGATATACAGAGTGGTGCAGAATATTATGACTCAAACGGAATGGATGCATTTGCCCACTTACTGACATCCTGGGGTGAAACAGTTTCAGATCTGGGTTCCTATCAGGGACTTGGAGATCTTACTGTGACAAAAGCACAGAAGACTGTGACTGCAGACCAGGTTTTACATTTCTCAGACAGAGATGTAGTTGTTTCTTATGTATATGAATACAATTACGAGACAGAAGCACCGGAACTTACAGATGCAAGTGCAGATCTTGTGTATTCACTTGGCGAGAAAATGGAAAAAGCAGGTATGAATACATTGATGGGAATGGGAACCGTATTTGTAGTTCTTATCCTGATCAGTCTGATCATCAGCTGCTTTAAAGTGATTCCGTATTTACAGAACAAAAAAGCAAATGCTGGTGCGAAGAAAGATGTGGCAGATCCGGTTGTAGAACAGATCGAGCAGCGTGAGGAGACATCCCAGCTTACTGATGATTTAGAACTGGTTGCAGTTATTTCTGCAGCAATCGCGGCGGCAGAAGGAACATCAGCAGATGGATTCGTAGTACGTTCTATCCATAGAAGATAGGCGAAGCAGACAAGTTATAATAAATATATGTCGTAAAAAAGTAATGATCACAGGAGGATGATTCAATGAAAAGCTATACAATTACCGTAAATGGAAATGTTTATGATGTTACTGTAGAAGAGAATGGTGCTGTAAGTGCACCGGCAGCAGCACCGAGACGTGCAGCAGCTCCGGCTCCGGCAGCAGCTCCGAAGGCAGCAGCACCGGCAGGTGGCGCAGGTAACGTAAAGATCGAAGCAGGTGCAGCAGGAAAAGTATTTAAGATCGAGTCTTCTGTAGGTGCATCTGTAAAGAAAGGTGACACAATCTTAGTTCTTGAAATCATGAAAATGGAGACACCGGTTGTTGCTACCGAAGATGGTACAGTAGCAAGCATCAACGTAAGTGTTGGTGACATGGTAGAAGCAGGTGCATTACTGGCAACTTTAAACAACTAATTTTAGGAGGATAACAATGAGTTATTTTACTGAGACAATGGGCAACCTCCTTCATCAGACTGCCTTTTTTAACCTGACATGGGGAAATTTCGTAATGATCTTAGTTGCATGTATTTTCCTGTATCTGGCAATTGCAAAAGGGTTTGAACCGTTGTTACTCGTTCCGATCGCATTTGGTATGCTTCTGGTAAACATTTATCCGGATATCTTTGCAGCTCCGGAACAGATGAGTAACGGTGTCGGTGGTTTATTCCATTATTTTTATACCTTAGATGAATGGTCAATCCTGCCATCCCTTATTTTCCTTGGCGTTGGTGCGATGACCGATTTTGGACCTCTGATCGCAAACCCGATCAGCTTCCTTTTAGGAGCAGCAGCACAGTTTGGTATTTTCGGCGCATATTTCCTTGCAATCCTGATGGGATTCAATGATAAAGCAGCAGCAGCCGTTTCTATCATCGGTGGTGCAGATGGTCCTACTTCCATTTTCCTTGCAGGAAAACTTGGACAGTCCGGTCTGATGGGACCAATCGCTGTGGCAGCATATTCTTACATGGCACTGGTGCCGATCATTCAGCCGCCAATTATGAAGTTATTTACAACGAAAAAAGAACGTGCGATCAAGATGCAGAACTTACGTCCGGTATCCAAACTTGAGAAAATCTTATTCCCAATCGTGGTAACCGTTGTTGTATGTCTGATCCTTCCGACAACAGCCCCGCTCGTTGGTATGTTAATGCTTGGTAACCTGTTCCGTGAGTGTGGTGTGGTTCGTCAGTTATCTGAGACAGCATCTAACGCTTTAATGTACATCGTTGTTATTTTACTTGGTACATCCGTTGGTGCATCAACAAGTGCAGAGGCATTCTTAAATGCTACAACTTTAAAGATCGTTGCACTTGGACTGATCGCATTTATGTTTGGTACAGCAGCCGGAGTATTGTTCGGTAAATTACTTTGCTTCATTACCAAAGGCAAGATCAATCCTCTTATCGGTTCTGCCGGTGTATCTGCAGTTCCTATGGCTGCACGTGTATCACAGAAGGTTGGTGCAGAGGAAGATCCTACGAACTTTTTACTTATGCATGCAATGGGACCAAACGTTGCCGGCGTTATCGGTACAGCAGTAGCAGCTGGTGTATTTATGGCAATTTTTGGAATTTAATCACACAGCAGAACAAAAACAGGTTCGCTGTATAAGGAGGAAAAAATGGCTGAAGTTGTTAAAAAACCTTTAAAAATAACAGAGACAGTATTGCGTGATGCGCATCAGTCTCTGATTGCAACAAGAATGACAACAGAGCAGATGCTTCCAATCGTAGACAAGATGGACAAGGTTGGATACTATGCTGTTGAGTGCTGGGGAGGCGCTACTTTCGATGCATCCCTTCGTTTCTTAAAAGAAGATCCATGGGATCGTCTCCGTAAATTAAGAGACGGATTCAAAAATACAAAATTACAGATGTTATTCCGTGGACAGAATATCTTAGGATATCGTCCATATGCTGATGACGTGGTAGAGTACTTCGTACAGAAATCTATCGCAAACGGTATTGATATCATCCGTATTTTTGACTGTCTGAACGATCTTCGTAACCTTCAGACAGCAGTAAGCGCATGTAACAAAGAAAAAGGACATGCACAGGTTGCTTTATCTTACACACTCGGTGATGCTTATACTTTAGATTACTGGACAGATATGGCAAAAAGAGTAGAGGATATGGGCGCTGATTCTGTATGTATCAAAGATATGGCAGGACTTTTAGTTCCACAGAAAGCGGACGAGTTAGTACGTGCGATCAAAGAAGTAATCGATATCCCGTTAGAGTTACATACACACTATACATCAGGTGTTGCTTCCATGACATATTTGAAAGCAGTAGAGGCAGGATGTGATATCATCGATACTGCAATGTCTCCATTTGCACTTGGAACATCCCAGCCGGCTACTGAGGTTATGGTAGAGGCATTCAAGGGAACCGAGTTTGATACAGGTTTAGACCAGAACAAACTTGCTGAGATCGCAGATTACTTCCGTCCGATGAGAGAGGAAGCATTAGAGAGCGGTCTGATGAACCCGAAAGTATTAGGTGTAAACATCAAGACTTTATTATACCAGGTACCGGGTGGTATGTTATCCAACCTGATCTCCCAGTTAAAAGAGCAGGGGAAAGAGGACAAATACGAGGAAGTACTTGCAGAAGTACCGCGTGTTCGTAAAGATCTTGGTGAGCCGCCGCTTGTTACACCTTCCTCACAGATCGTTGGTACACAGGCTGTATTCAACGTATTAATGGGTGAGCGTTACAAAGTAGCGACCAAAGAGACGAAAGATGTTCTCCTTGGAAAATACGGTCAGACTGTAAAACCGTTCAATCCGGAAGTTGTTGACAAAGTATTAGGCGATGAGAAGAAGAATGCAATTACCTGTCGTCCGGCAGATCTGTTAGAGCCAGAGCTTGACAAGATTGAAGCTGAGATGAAACAGTGGAAACAGCAGGATGAAGATGTATTATCTTACGCATTGTTCCCACAGGTTGCAACTGAGTTCTTCAAATACCGTGAAGCACAGCAGAAAAAAGTAGATGCAACAATTGCAGATACAAAGAATGGTGCATATCCGGTATAATTAGAATATGATTGATGAAATGCCACGGCAGTATTTTAGGATGCTGCTGTGGCATTTTTTGTTTTGCTGAAATATTGCTTTTTACAAAGAAAAGAATTAGAATCATCCTATAAATGATAAAGGATATAAGAAAATGGAGAATTTTGAACGGAAAACGTCGCCGAAAAATGGCATAGATACAGAAAACTGGTTTATAGAAAGTTATCGCAGATATAAAGGTCATCCGATACGGATTCTGATAGCACTGTACAAAGGAAATTATCATAAATTTGTTATGGCAGTTATCTGTTTTTTTATAAAGCATGCATGTGTGTGGGTACTTCCAATCATAACTGCAAATATCATCAATGATGTGACACAGAAGAATCCTGATACCGTGAGAAATATCTGGATCAGTGCAGCCCTTGAGATTGGTTTGATCGCACTTAATATACCAATGAATTATCTGTATACATCATATAAAAGCCTTGCAACACGTTACGCAGAAACAGGACTTCGTAAGGCATTGATCCGGAAACTTCAGCAGTTGTCGATCGCCTACCATGTGGAGACACAGTCTGGAAGGCTGCAGTCTAAGATTATGCGTGATGTGGAGGCGGTGGAGACACTTTCCACACAGATGTTCTTAAGCATTTTAAATATTGCACTGAATATCGGGGTTGCGCTGGTGGTCACAGCATCAAAAAGTAAGATCGTTTTGTATTTTTTCTGTTGACAACTCCGGTTGCGGCAATCACGATGGTTTCGTTCCGCTCGGTCATGAAAAAAAGAAATACGGAATTTCGAAAAGAAATGGAAGAAACATCTGCGCGTGTGATGGAAATGGTGGAACTTGTCCCGGTGACAAGGGCACATGCATTGGAGGACGAAGAAGTACATAAGATGAGCGGGCAGCTTTTTACAGTGGCAGAAAAGGGATATAAACTGGATCTGGTACAGGCATTATTTGGTTCAGTCGGATGGGCGGTATTCCAGGTGTTTCAGGTCGTCTGTCTGGCATTTACCGGCTATCTTGCGTTGCGTGGACGCATTATGGCGGGAGATATCACACTTTACCAGAGTTATTTTGCAACGGTGGTCAATCAGGTGTCTGCAATCGTTACATTGCTTCCGACAATCGCGAAAGGCATTGAATCTGTCAATTCCATTGGTGAGGTGCTCCTCTCAGAGGATGTGGAGCAGAATGAGGGGAAAAAGCAGTTAGAGGACGTAAACTGGCACCTTTGATTTTGAAGTGTTTCCTTTCATTATAAAAACAGTGACAAACCGGTGTTAAATCACCTGAACCTGCATGTAAAACAGGGGGAGACGATCGCATTAGTCGGGGAGTCAGGTGCAGGAAAATCGACTGTGTTAAATCTTGTGATCGGCTTTCATTTGGCGGACGGAGGGAAGGTCCTTTTAGATGGTAATGATATGAGGGAAATAGATCTGCGTACATACAGAAAACATCTTGCCGTTGTACCACAGACATCCATATTATTTTCAGGGACTATACGTGAAAACATTACTTACGGAAACGAACATGTTTCGGACGAAGAATTAGAACGTGTCATAAAGGCGGCAAATCTTACGGATCTGATGGAGAGCCTTCCAAATGGGGTTGATACCATGGTAGGAGAACATGGAGGAAAACTTTCCGGTGGACAAAGACAGCGCATTGCGATTGCGCGAGCACTGATCCGTGATCCGGAGGTGATCGTACTCGATGAGGCTACGTCTGCTTTAGACAGTATTTCTGAAAAACTGATACAGGAAGCTTTGGAAAATCTGACGAAGGGGAGGACGACATTTATTGTGGCACATCGGCTGTCAACAATTCGTGATGCAGATAAGATTGCCGTTCTTGCGGACGGACATTGTGTGGAATATGGTACGTTTGAGGAACTGATGGCACGAAAAGGTGAATTTTACAGAATGAAAATGATTCAAAGCTGACAAAAAGGAAAAGTTTTGATATAATAGAAATGTTGGTGTGCAAAGGCACATCATAAATTGCAGACGGTGTCATAAAATGACAGGAACGAGGGGTTATGGGCAGTAAGAATGATTTGAGTAATCGGATCAACGAGTCATACAGTAAATTGAGCAAGGGACAGAAACTGCTTGCCACCTATATCACAGATAACTATGATAAGGCAGTATTTTTGACGGCGGCAAAATTAGGTGAGGTGGTCGGAGTCAGCGAATCCACGGTTGTGCGCTTTGCCATGCATCTTGGATACCGGGGATATCCTGAATTTCAGAGTGCCTTAGAAGAACTGGTACGCAACAAATTAAACTCCATTCAGCGTATGGAAGTTACTTATGGCAGGATCAGCCAGTCAAAAATTTTAGAATCTGTTTTAAAGTCAGATGCGGAAAAAATCAACAGCACATTGGAAAAAATAGATCAGGCAGCATTTGAGATGGCAGTAGATACCATTTTGAATGCGAAACATATTTATATTATTGGAATCAGAAGCTGTGCGCCGCTTGCGTCGTTTATGGCATTTTATTTTACTTTGATGTTTGAAAATGTACGTCTGATACAGACGAGCAGTTCCAGTGAAATTTTTGAACAAATGGTTCGTATTGGTAAGGAAGATGTAATTATCGGAATCAGTTTTCCGAGATATTCCATGCGGACGTTAAAGGCTATGGAGTTTGCCAACAACCGCAGTGCAAAAGTGATTACATTAACAGACAGTGTGCATTCACCGATGAATTTGTATTCGTCCTGTAATCTGATCGCAGACAGTGATATGGCGTCTATTGTGGATTCACTGGTTGCACCACTCAGCGTGATCAATGCCCTGATCGTGGCACTCTGTATGAAAAAACAGAGAGATGTTGCGAAGACATTAGAAATGTTAGAAGGAATCTGGGATGAGTATCAGGTCTATGAAAATGATGAGATCAATGCGATTGACGATTCCATAAAAATGCGTTATGCAAAAATAGGAGACAGCGATTTTCATGAATAAAATCATTGTAATAGGCGGGGGACCGGCTGGAATGTTTGCTGCGATCGCCGCAGCGGAAACCGGCAGTCAGGTTATTCTGCTTGAAAAGAATGAAAAACTTGGGAAAAAACTTTTCATTACCGGAAAGGGACGATGCAATATTACCAATGCGGGAGATATGGATAATCTCTTTGCAAATGTTATGACCAATGCAAAGTTCTTATATAGCGCCTTTTATTCGTATGACAATCAAAGAGTCATTGATTTTTTTGAGAGAAACGGACTGAGGACAAAAACAGAGCGTGGCAACCGGGTATTTCCTGTTTCGGATCATTCCTCGGATGTGATCGCAACATTGCAGAAAGTGCTGAAAGAGCAAAAAAGTAAAAGTAATGCTGCATACACAGGTACAAAGTCTGCTTATGGAATCATCCGGAGAAGATGCACCGGAAAACATTGTCACAGGCGTAAAGCTGACAGATGGAACCACAATGCCGGCAGATGCAGTGATCATTGCGACAGGCGGATTTTCCTATCAGACGACCGGCTCTACAGGGGATGGTTACCGTTTTGCAAAAGAAGCAGGACATACCGTCACGGACATCCGGCCGTCACTGGTACCGTTTCTCGCAAAAGAAGACTATGTCCGGCAGATGCAGGGACTTTCATTAAAAAATGTGGAAGTACGCATTTTAAATGAAAAAAAACTGCTGTATCAGGAGTTTGGCGAGATGCTGTTTACACACTTTGGTGTCAGCGGGCCGCTGCTTTTATCGGCGAGTGCAGCTATCAAACCGTCTCTTACGGCCGGAGAACTTTCTATGTTTATAGATTTAAAGCCGGCACTTACGGAAGAACAGTTAGATCACCGTCTGTTAAGAGAGTTTGATGAGGCGAAGAACAAGCAGTTCAAAAACTCCATTGGTGGGCTTTTCCCGGCTAAAATGATTCCGGTCATGCTGGATCTTAGCGGAATCGATCTGGAGAAAAAGGTCAATGAGATCACCAAAGAGGAACGCAGACATTTTATCGGACTGATCAAGGCATTCCCGGTCACACTGTGTGGACTCCGTGATTTTAACGAAGCGATCATCACGAAGGGCGGCGTGAAAGTAAAAGAAGTCAATCCGTCTACGATGGAATCAAAACTGGTGCCGCATTTATATTTTTGCGGAGAGGTGTTAGACCTGGATGCGATGACTGGTGGTTATAATTTACAGATTGCATGGTCCACTGGTTATCTTGCGGGAATCTCAGCGGCGCAGCCGGATGAAAGATAACAGAGGATAAAGCTTTATAAATCTATGGATTGTTATGGACAAAAGAATAGGAAATCAAAAAAACACAGCAAAATGTAAAAGGAGAATAAAACATGAGTATGAATATTGCAATTGACGGACCGGCAGGAGCAGGAAAGAGCACGATCGCAAAGCGGCTGGCGAAAAAACTTGGATTTATCTATGTGGACACGGGAGCAATGTACCGTGCGATGGCATATTATTTTTTACAGCATAACATTGATGCAAAAGATGAAAATGCGATCGCGGCAGCATGCCCGGACGTGGATGTCACGATCACTTATGAAAACGGAGAACAGCAGGTACTTTTAAATGGAGAGAATGTAAATGGTGTGATCCGCAATGAGGAAGTTGGAAATATGGCATCTTCCACAAGCGTCTATCCGGTGGTCCGCAAAAAGCTAGTGGAACTCCAGCGTCAGCTTGCAAAGTCTGCAGATGTCATCATGGATGGAAGAGATATTGGAACGTGTGTTCTTCCGGACGCACAGGTCAAAATCTATCTGACAGCAAGTTCTGCGACACGGGCAAAGAGAAGATACGATGAGCTGACGGAAAAAGGAGTAAGCTGTGATCTTGCAGAGATCGAAAAAGATATTATTGACCGTGATTACCGTGACATGCATCGTGAAACATCACCGCTTCGTCAGGCAGAGGATGCTGTTTTGGTTGACAGTTCGGAAATGAATATTGATGAAGTGGTAGATGCCATTTATCAGGTTTATTCAGAGGCAAGATAAGGAAACATAAAATATGAAGATAACATTGGCAAAAAGTGCAGGTTTCTGCTTTGGCGTAAAGCGCGCGGTCGATACCGTGTATGAGCAGCTGGAAATGAGTGCCGCAGAGAGACAGCCAATCTATACATTCGGTCCGATCATCCACAATGAAGAGGTGGTGCGTGATCTGGAAGAAAAAGGAGTGACTGTTTTAGAGAGCGTAGAAGAACTCGAAGAGAGGGCGGCGCATGGCGGAACGGTCATCATCCGTGCACACGGAGTGGAAAAGGGCATATCTGAAAAAATAAAAGAACTTGGCTATACATTGGTGGACGCAACCTGCCCGTTTGTGTTAAAGATACACCGCCTTGTGGAAAAACACAGTGCCGAAGGGGCGCAGATCGTAATTATCGGGAATGAAAAGCATCCGGAAGTAAAAGGAATCAAAAGCTGGTCGCTTGATCCGCATACGGCTGTGATCGCAACCCCGGAAGAGGCAGAAAAATATCAGGCAGAATCTGGGAAAAAGGTATGTATTGTAGCACAAACGACATTTAATTACAATAAATTTCAAGAATTAGTTGAAATTATAAATAAAAAAGGTTATGATATAATTGTTTTAAATACAATCTGCAATGCCACCGAGGAAAGACAGACTGAGGCAGCAAAGATTGCCCGTGATGTGGACGCCATGATTGTCATAGGGGGCAGAAATAGTTCCAATACGCAGAAGTTGTTTGAAATATGTAAAAACGAATGCAACAATACTTACTATATACAAACTGTAAAAGATTTGGATATCACATGTTTTGAGTCCATCGATAGCGTAGGTATTACCGCAGGGGCTTCTACCCCAAACAAAATTATTGAGGAGGTTCAAAAGAATGTCAGAAATGAGCTTTGAACAAATGCTGGAGGAATCATTTAAAACAATAAGAAATGGAGAGGTAGTTGAAGGTACCGTTATCGATGTAAAACCTGATGAGATCGTATTGAATATCGGCTACAAATCAGACGGAATCATTACTCGTAATGAATATACGAACGAAGCTAACGTTGATTTAACAACACTGGTATCTGTCGGCGACACCATGGAAGCAAAGGTTCTTAAGGTAAATGACGGTGAGGGACAGGTATTACTCACATACAAACGTCTCGCAGCAGAAAAAGGCAGCAAGAGATTAGAAGAGGCATTTGAAAACAAAGAAGTATTAACAGCAAAAGTAGCACAGGTATTAGACGGCGGTCTCTGCGTGATCGTGGATGAAACAAGAGTATTTATCCCGGCAAGCCTTGTATCTGATAGCTATGAGAAAGATTTATCCAAGTACAAAGATCAGGATATCGAGTTCGTGATCAGCGAGTTCAATCCAAAACGCAGAAGAATCATCGGCGACAGAAAACAGCTTTTAGTTGCTAAGAAATTAGAGCAGCAGAAAGAGCTGTTTGCAAAGATCAAAGTTGGTGATGTTATGGAAGGAACTGTTAAAAATGTAACAGACTTCGGTGCATTCATTGACCTTGGCGGAGCTGACGGACTGCTTCACATCTCTGAGATGTCATGGGGCAGAGTAGAGAGTCCGAAAAAAGTATTTAATGTTGGTGATCATGTGCGTGTATTCATCAAAGATATCAACGATACAAAAATTGCACTCAGCATGAAATTCCCGGCAGAGAATCCATGGAATGGTGCTGCAGAGAAATATGCGGTTGGAAACGTTGTAAAAGGAAAAGTGGCAAGAATGACAGATTTCGGTGCATTCGTAGAGCTTGCTCCGGGTGTTGACGCATTACTGCATGTTTCCCAGATTGCAAAAGAGCATATTGAGAAACCATCTGATGTATTAAAAGTAGGTCAGGAGATCGAAGCTAAGATCGTTGATTTCAACGAGGACGAGAAGAAGATCAGTCTTTCCATCAAAGCATTACTTGCTCCGGAGACAAATGAGTCAGAAGATGCTGATGTTGCAGATGTCGATATCGATGCAGTTGCAGCAGAAGAGAACTAAATTCCGTATACAGTAATATGGATAAAAATAGGCTTTCACGGAATGTGCAAAGCCTATTTTTGATATGGCATGAAAGTAAATCTGGTTTTACAGAACTTTTGTGCAAAAGGAAACAGGAGGAAAGTAGATTATGCTGGAAACCGATAATTATGAAAAATTTAAAAAGGACATTTTGCAGCTTGCCGGAATCGATCTGAATTCTTACAAGGAAAAACAGATGCGCCGCCGGATCAATACGCTGATCACGAAGAACAACGTTAAGACGTACAATGACTATGTAGCACTGATTAAGAAAGATAAAGAAAAATTTGATCAGTTCATCAATTTCCTGACAATCAATGTTTCTGAATTCTATCGTAATCCGGATCAGTGGAAGATATTAGAGGGACAGGTATTCCCGGAACTGATCAAAAAGTTTGGCAAGAACCTGAAAATCTGGAGTGCGGCATGTTCAACAGGAGATGAACCGTATTCCCTTGTCATGGCACTTTCAAGGCAGGTTCCGCTTGCAAATATTAAGATCATTGCAACGGATATCGACAATCAGGTGCTTGATACGGCGAGAATGGGACTGTACAATGAAAAGAGTATTGCCTCTGTGCCGGATGATCTGAAAAAGAAGTATTTTACAAAAGTTGGTTCTTCCTATCAGATTTCAGATGAGATCAAAAAAAGGGTGGAATTTAAAAAGCATGACCTGTTAAAAGATCCCTATCCGAGTGGCTGCAATCTGATCGTCTGCCGTAATGTGGTTATTTATTTCACGGAAGAAGCAAAAGATGTGATCTATCAGAAGTTCCATAAAGCGCTTCAGCCGGGTGGTGTACTTTTCATTGGAAGTACAGAACAGATCATGAATTACAGAGAACTTGGATTTGACAGACATACATCCTTCTTCTTTGAGAAAAAGTAACAGTACATAATTAAAAACAGCTTATCAGGAAATGATAGGCTGTTTTATTATTTGGAGGTTGAAAATGAAAAAAATATATAAAAGAATATTGTCGCTTGGACTGGCTGTGGGTGTGATATTTAGCTTACAGGAAAGCGTACACATTTGTGCGCAGGAAAATACACAGACCACGGAGAGCATTTTTGCAGATTACGGTGATGAGAACGGTGGAGAAACGGATACTGCGGAGCAGATAACCGGGACGGGTGCAGAAGAAAACACGGAACAGACAACTGAGGAGACAGAAACCGGGAAAAATACGGAGCAGACAACCGAGGAGACGGAAACCGGGAAAAATACGGAGCAGACAACTGAGACAGAGACCGGGGAAATCATGGATGCTGATGATACAGAAGAAGCGGAAGAAAGTGTCTGGATGATGTACGATGGGACAGAAGAGCCAGAGGAACCGGACGAACCGGAACTGGATGAAGGATTTCATCAGGATGGCAGTGTAGCGATCAATGAAATGAATTTTCCGGATAATGAATTTCGCAAAAAAATCAAGAAATATGACACCAATAAAGATGGTCTCTTGGCAGATTCCGAAAACAGGAAGATTACAAAGCTGGAATTTGAGGAAAAAATACAAACGGAGGGAATAGAATATTTACGGTACCTGAAAAAAATTGTTTTGACAGATGGTATCTGCAGTATTATGAATAGCAGTTCGTTGGAAGAGATAGAGATATCGGATGCTTATAAAGTCGATCATTTGAGAGTTGCGTCGTTTTCTGGATGTACCGCATTAAAAAGCCTTTCTATAGATGCGGGTATAGATTTGGATGCAGGAATTGATTTTACAGGATGCCAAAAATTAGAAACACTGACAATAAAAGAATATATGGGAGCTGCATTAGATCTGAGTCCTTGTATTGCACTGAAAAAGCTTGACATTGAAAATCTGTACGGAAAGGATAGAAGTTCAATTGCTAAACTGGATTTGAACAGCCAACAGAAGATTTTGGAACTTTCGTTGAAAGCGGTAAAACTGAGTGAAGATTTTGTACTTCCAAAATCAGTTCAAAAAGTTCATGTTGATGGGGTATCGTCAAAAAAACTGGATTTAAGTAATTATAAAAATTTAAAAGAGTTTTCGGTAGAAGGCTCCACGGAAAATTTACAATTAAACGGATGTGCGAATCTTGAAAAACTGGATATTGAAGATTATTATTTGAAAACCCTGAATTTGTCAGGATGTTCCGAACTGACTGAGTTTGATACTTTAGATCAGGATAATCTGAAAAATATAGATTTTACCGGCTGTAAAAGTCTGAAAAAGCTTCGTATCAGTTCTGGAGGTTTAAAAAAGCTAAATTTACAGGAGTGTAGTAAACTGAAAGAGTTAGAAGTGAATGCCGGTAAACTGACGGACTTGAAATTACCGGAAAAGATACAAAAAATAACTTTTGAAAATTTACTGCTGACTAGTCTCGATTTAAGTAAATATAACAAACTTGAGGAAGTGTATTTTGAGGGAGAGGCACCGAAACTAGAAAAATAAAATGTGTGAATACATCGTTGAAAATTTTTGACGTGGATCGATTTGAAAAACTTGAGAAACTAAGAGAATTGGATCTGAGCAATAATAAGTATTTAAAAGAGGCTGAATTTGCCGCATATGGCTATGGAACATATGTTGATCCTGTAATTCCTAATATTGAAAGAATCAATCTCAGCGGCTGTAAAAGTCTTAAAACGTTTGCATGTCATAAGGCACCAAAATTAAAAACGGTCAACCTGACGGGATGTGTGAATATCACAGAACTGGATGTTGCATATACAGGGGTTGGAAGTGTAGACATTTCTAAATATAAAAAACTGGTTACCTATCGTTGTGCAGGAAATAACCTTACGAAACTTGATGTGACAAAAAATAAAAAGTTGCGTACATTAGACTGCCAGAAAAACAGACTGAAATATTTGGATTTGAGAAAATCTACAAATCTGACTAATATAGAGCTGAACGATAATGAACTTACCAGTTTTGATATTAGTAATATATCAGGGCTGGGATGGTATAAATTTGATAATCAGTATTATACCATTGCAAAGGGAAAAAAGATTGATCTGGCAAAATTGCCGGGATTTGATATGTCAAAGATTGGAAAAGTAACAGGAGGAACCAGAAGTGATGGAGGATATGGTTCTGTTGTTACACTGACGGATAAAAAAACAAACACGGTTTCTTATGAATATGATGTTCAGAATGGCTGGTATCAGACATTTCATATAAAATTTGAAAATCCGGATAATTTAGCCAGCATAAAAAAAGTAAAATGTACACTCAATAAAAATACTTATACATACGATGGCAAAGCGAAGAAGCCGGCTGTGACTGTTACATTGAAAGGGAAAAAATTAAGGCAAGGCACTGATTATACCGTGAAGTATAAAAATAATAAAAAAAGCGGCATTGCAACAGTGATCGTCAGTGGAAAAGGTGCATATATTGGAACAGTCACAAAAACATTTAAAATATTACCGAAAAAAACATCTTTTACGAAAAGTGTTAGCGTAAACGCCGGGGAGATAGAGCTATCCTGGGAAAAAGCAGATAGTGCCACCGGATATGAGATACGTTATAGTACTGTTCAAAGATGAAGAAAAATGTGCAGAAAAAAGTGATCACCAAAAATAAAAACACCACATTAAAAAGATAAAGAAACTGAAAAAATAAATGCGGTGTATTATGTACAGATACGAACATATAAGCTGGCAGATGGCAAAAAGGTTTATAGTGCATGGAGTAAGGTTGACCAGATCAAATTATAAATAAAAGGAATGACAGTTACACAAATTTTTTCTTCCAGATAAACTGCAGTACATGCATACAATATTCTTTCTGCATTTCACTGGAAAGCAACAAAATCTTCTGACAGTTCAAATAACTTTTTTTATCTTTAAACATAAGACGGAATGCCGGTTTTTGTATTTCCTGATACTGGGGAACAAAAATGGCATTCTTTTTTTTTATAGCAGGTTCCTGCGGTAGCTTTTTTTCTTCGTTCTTTTGGAATCGAGGCAGCAAGGCTTGAGGGAATGGCGAGATCTTCCTCAGGCAGATACCAGTAATTTTTATAATCAGAAAGAAAATATTTGAGTTCCCCTGTATATAAACGGACACAGAGTGTTGTCTGGTCTGTATCGACAACCAGATGGAAATCCTCATAATGACAGGAAACACGTTTAGGAACCGGAAAAATGTTTTGCATGGAAAAGAGAATCTCCCTGCAGGGTTTGCCGTCATAGGAGACAGATTCATTGGCACAGATGGATGTCACATTAAATGCGCCCTCAAACAGCTTTACATAGGACAGTACGGAGAGAAGCTTTGGCATATCGATAACATCCTCATAATTGTGCTGCTTTAAAAGAGAGATAAGTTTTTTATCTGGATTTTTCTGACATGCCTTGTATACATCTATCAGTTCACCACCGTTATATGCGTCCTCGCGTTCTAAACCAATGAATTGCTCTACCGTTTCTGCTTAAATTTGGAAGGCAAAAAGAAAACGAAAGCCTGAGATCATTTTATAGATGTCAACATATTCATAAGCGGAAAATGGTTCTGGTATTTTGTACTTCTGACATTTGTTTGTCAGGTACGGAATATCAAAACCGATTCCGTTAAACGTGATGATCGTATCAAAATTTTGCAGATAATCCAAAAATGCATGCAGTACATCCGATTCATCTGCCGGAGTTTCTGCAAAAAACTGATCGACAATAAGCAGATTTTCTTTCCGCGCAGCGCATCCGATCAGATAGAGTGATGTGCGTGCAGCTGAAAATCCGGTTGTTTCTATATCCAAAAAAAGAGAATTCTCTGTAAATATCAGTTCTGCCAGTGAATTATCTGCTGTAAAAGGCATTTCTTCGTGCCAGTGTTTCATATAAATCCTCCCTGATTTCCTTCATAATAAACTATTTTATCACATATAAAAGAAAAGAAAATGCCATTAATTGATGGAATTATCTCAATAATTGTGAAAACTTTGTCAAAAGGTTCTCAAAAAAAATACAAGGAATAGATGGAATATGTATCATTTTGTGGTATAATCAATAGGATAAATGTTCTATGAGACATATCATAGAATAGAATACAATTAAGAGAAAGTGGGGCACGAAAAATGGGTTTAAAGACATTTAAAGGTGGCGTCCATCCTTACGAAGGCAAGGAATTAGCAAAGGATGCGCCGATTGTGGAAGTTTTACCCAAGGGCGACCTGGTGTATCCGTTATCACAGCATATCGGAGCACCTGCAAGTCCGATAGTGGCGAAAGGCGACAGAGTATTAAAGGGACAGAAAATCGCAGAAGCGGGCGGTTTTGTATCATCTCCAATTTATGCATCTGCTTCCGGTACTGTAAAAGCTATTGAACCGCGTCGTGTGGCAGTTGGCGATATGGTCAATTCCATCGTGATCGAAAACGACGGAGCGTTCGAAGAGGTTTCTTATACGCCATGTGAAGATGTGACAGCTTTATCAAAAGAAGAGATCATTGGTAAAGTAAAAGAGGCCGGTGTTGTCGGCATGGGAGGTGCGGGTTTCCCGACTCATGTGAAGTTATCACCAAAAGAACCGGAAAAAATTGAGTATATCATTGCAAACTGTGCAGAGTGTGAACCATATCTGACCGCAGATTATCGGAGAATGTTAGAAAATCCGGAAGAGCTGATCGGAGGTATGAAGATCATTCTTCAGATTTTTGACAAGGCAAAGGGTGTATTCGGTATTGAGAATAACAAACCGGACTGTATTGAAAAACTGCAGGAACTTGTAAAGGATGAACCGCGTATTGAAGTATGTCCATTAGAAACAAAGTATCCGCAGGGTGGTGAGCGTCAGTTGATTTATGCTGTGACAGGACGTTCCATCAATTCCAAAATGCTTCCGGCAGATGCAGGATGCATCGTTGACAACGTTGAGACGATCATTGCCATCTACAATGCAGTTAAACTTGGCAAGCCGGTAACAAACCGTATTTCTACGATCACAGGTGATGCGGTAGAGCATCCAGGTAACTTTTTATATAATATTGGTACGAGTTATCAGGAACTTGTCGATGCGGCAGGTGGATTTAAAGTACAGCCTGAGAAGATTATTTCCGGCGGTCCGATGATGGGATTTGCCATGTTTGGATTAGACGTTCCGACCACAAAGACATCATCCTCCCTGTTATGTATGTCACAGGATGAGGTTGCTGCTGCAGAAAAGTTACAGACAGCATGTATCAACTGTGGACGCTGTGTAGAAGCATGTCCGGAGCAGTTGATTCCGTCGAGACTTGCGAAGTTCTCAGATAAGGGACTTTCCGAAGAATTTGAAAAATGGCATGGCTTAGAGTGTGTCGAGTGCGGAAGCTGCAGTTTTGCATGCCCGGCTAAGAGACAGCTTGCACAGTCTATCAAGACCATGAAAAAACAGGTTCTTGCAGCAAAACGCAAAAAATAATGGAAATATGAAAAATAAATTTTTAAAACTGAAGAAAGAGGTGGATTCCTGTGAGTGATTTATATCATGTTTCATCATCACCACATGTGCGTTCTAAAGATACGACGGAAAGAATCATGCTTTATGTAATTATTGCATTGCTTCCGACAACCTTATTTGGTATTTATAACTTTGGATACAGAGCACTGATTTTAATTTTAGTAACAATCGCATCCTGTGTTGCATCAGAGTGGATCTTCAATAAGATCGTACATAAAAAACAGACGATCAATGATTTAAGTGCTGTTGTAACCGGTCTGCTTTTAGCATTAAACCTTCCGGCTACACTTCCATGGTGGGAAGCAGTACTCGGCGGTGTATTTGCAATCGTGGTTGTAAAATGTATGTTCGGCGGATTAGGACAGAACTTCATGAACCCTGCTCTGGGTGCAAGATGTTTTCTTCTGATTGCATTTGCAGCTAACATGACGAACTTTACGATCGATTCCTATACCGGAGCAACGCCGCTTGCAGCAATGAGAAATGGTGATCCGGTCAATACGATGGATATGCTGATCGGACGTACAGCCGGAACAATCGGTGAGACTTCCGCGATCGCGATCCTGATTGGTGCAATTTTCCTGATTTTAATGGGTGTTATCGATCTTAGAATCCCGGCAAGCTATATTATCACATTTATTGTTTTCATGCTTCTTTTCAGCGGACATGGTGCTGACTGGACTTATATTACAGCACAGCTCTGCGGTGGTGGTCTGATGCTTGGTGCTTTCTTTATGGCTACTGATTATGTCACTTCACCGATCACACCAATGGGACAGATCATCTTTGGTATCTGCTGTGGTATCTTTACCGGACTGTTCCGTTGCTTTGGTGCAAATGCAGAAGGTGTTTCTTTTGCAATCATCTTAAGCAATATCTTAGTTCCGATGATCGAGAAATATACAGTTCCGAGAGCATTTGGTATGGTAAAAGAAGCCAAAAAGCAGGAAGGAGGCAAATAAGATGAATAAGAAGATCGTTCATGACGCATTAATTTTATTTGCTTTTACAATCGTACTTGGACTTTTACTTGGAGTTGTGTACGGTGTCACAAAACCTTCAATTGACAAGGTAAATGAAGAAAAAACACAGAATGCCTACAAACAGGTATTTACAGATGCAGATCATTTTACAGATTATGCAGATTTTGATGCAGACGCAGCACAGGCTCTGTTAGATGAAAACGGATATTCCGATGAGATCGAGACAGTAGTTGCAGCACAGGATGCATCCGAAAATACACTTGGTTATGTATTTACGGTAACCGCAAAGGACGGAAGCCAGGGATCTATCACATTCTCCGTAGGTATCCAGAATGATGGAACTGTAAATGGTTATTCCATCACATCTATTTCTGAGACACCTGGTCTTGGTATGAAGGCGCAGGAAGAAGATTTCTACGGTCAGTTTGAAAACAAAAAAGTAGATTCCTTTACCGTTGTTAAGTCAGCTCCGTCAGCCGACAACGAGATCGAAGCAATTTCAGGTTCTACCATTACATCAAAAGCGATGGCTAACGGTGTAAATGCCTGCCTGACATACTTCCAGAATGTTTTAGCGGGAGGTACAAATTAATGAACAAAAATGTAGAACGTTTATATAACGGTATTATCAAGGAGAATCCTACCTTCGTTCTGATGCTTGGTATGTGTCCGACATTGGCGGTTACTTCCTCAGCAATCAATGGACTTGGTATGGGACTTTCCACAACAGTGGTACTTATTTTATCCAATATGCTGATTTCAGCATTCCGTAAAGTGATCCCGGATGGTGTCCGTATGCCGGCATTCATCGTAATCGTTGCATCACTTGTTACCATGGTTCAGTTTATCATGCAGGCATATACACCAAGCCTTTCCGAGTCTTTAGGTGTATATATTCCTCTTATCGTAGTAAACTGTATCATCCTTGGACGTGCAGAAAGTTATGCTTCTAAGAACCCGGTAATCCCGTCTATGTTTGATGGTATTGGTATGGGACTTGGATTTACATTTGGTCTTACCTGCATCGGTTTGATCCGTGAACTTTTAGGAGCAGGTCAGATCTTCGGATTCCAGATCTTATCCTTAAAATGGTTTACACCGATCACAATTTTCGTTATGGCTCCTGGTGCATTCTTAGTATTGTCCTGTCTGGTTGCTATTATGAACATTGTAAGAGCGAAGATGGAAGCAAAAGGAAAACCGTTAGCAGAGCCTGCAGGATGCTTGAGCGGCGACTGCTCCGGCTGCAGCCAGGCTGCACACTGCAGCGGTAAAGCAACTGTAAAAGCAGATGCTGCCGGAAAAGAAGAGTAGGAGGATAGGTACAGATGAAAGAATTACTTTTGATTGCAATCGGTTCTGCGATTGTAAATAACGTTGTATTAAGTCAGTTCCTTGGTATCTGTCCGTTCTTAGGAGTTTCCAAGAAAACAGAGACAGCAGCCGGAATGGGCGGTGCAGTTGTGTTCGTTATCACGATTTCCTCGTTTGTAACAGCACTGATCTATAAATTTATTCTTGCAAACAGCTATCTGATGAGCAAGGGGATCGATCTTACTTATTTACAGACGATCGTATTTATTCTTGTTATCGCAGCATTAGTACAGTTTGTTGAGATGTTCTTAAAGAAATCAATGCCGGCATTGTATCAGAGTTTAGGTGTATACCTTCCTCTTATCACTACAAACTGTGCCGTATTAGGTGTTGCATTAACAAACGTTACAAAAGAATATGGAATCTTAGAGAGTGTTGTAAATGGTTTTGCAACTGCATTCGGATTCCTGATCGCGATCGTTCTGATGGCAGGTCTGCGTGAAAAAATTGAATACAATGATATTCCAAAACCATTTCAGGGTACTGCGATCGTTCTGATCACAGCAGCTTTGATGTCTATCGCGTTTATGGGATTCTCAGGAATGATTTAGGAGGAAAAATAAGATGAACGTTACAGCAATATTAGTTGCAGCCCTTGTTGTGGGCGGCGTAGGTATCTTGATTGGATTTTTCCTTGGTATTTCCGGAGAAAAATTCAAAGTAGAAGTTGATGAGAAGGAAGTTGCCATCTTAGGCGAACTTCCAGGAAATAACTGTGGTGGTTGTGGTTATGCCGGATGTTCCGGACTTGCTGCAGCGATCGCAAAAGGTGAAGCACCAGTCAACCAGTGTCCGGTCGGCGGAGCTCCAGTTGCAGCTAAGATCGGTGCAATCATGGGTGTAGATGCAGGTGCAGGTGAGAAAAAAGTTGCTTTCGTAAAATGTGCAGGAACCTGTGACAAGACACAGAAAGATTACGAGTATACTGGTAATGAGGATTGTGCATCTATGATGTTCGTTCCAAACGGTGGACCAAAGGCATGTAACTATGGATGTTTAGGTTTTGGCTCCTGCGTAAAGGCATGTCCGTTTGATGCAATCCATATCGTAGATGGTATAGCGCTGGTTGATAAAGAAGTATGTAAGGCATGTGGTAAATGTGTGGCTGCCTGCCCGAAACACTTAATCGAGCTGGTTCCTTACTCAGCAAAACATATTGTTCAGTGTAGTTCTAAGGATGTCGGCAAGAATGTAATGAAGGCATGTTCCGTTGGATGTATCGGATGTCATCTCTGTGAGAAGAACTGTCCGAAGGATGCCGTACATGTCATTGACAATGTAGCATATATTGATCAGGAAAAATGTGTCGGATGTGGTATCTGTGCACAGAAATGTCCGAAGAAGATTATTCTTTAATTTAAGTACAATTAGAAGAACAAAAGAACAGGCTGCTCAAAGCGGTCTGTTCTTTTGTATATTATTTTATAAACATTCAAAAAAATAAGTGATAAAAAATTGTTATTAACACAAAAATATGATAAAATATCACTATAACAATATATTTTTTGTGAAAATTATACAAAGCGGGTGGACAAAATGGAACTTATTTACGCAAATGATAATTGTACCGGATGCAACAAATGTGTAAGAGATTGTCCGGTGCTGATCGCCAATGTTGCAACAGATGCAGGAAAGGTAACAGTTGACTCTGAAAAATGTATTGCATGTGGGGCATGTTTTGATGCATGTGAGCATAATGCCAGAGAATATCAGGATGACACAAAATCATTTTTTACAGCATTAGAAGCAGGAAAAAAGATTTCTGTTATTTTAGCTCCTGCATTTTTGGCAAATTATCCGCATGAGTATAAAAAGGTACTTGGATTATCTGAAGAAAAAAGGTGTAAATCATATTTACAGTGTTTCTTTCGGATGCAGATATCACGACATGGGGATATTTAAAATATATTACAGAACATCAGTTTTACTGGGTGGCATTTCCCAGCCATGTCCGGCAGTTGTCAATTATGTGGAAAAATATATTCCGGAATTACTGCCGAAAATGATGCCGATTCATAGTCCGATGATGTGTATGGCAATTTACATAAAAAATATTTAAAATGTGATGATGAACTTGCATTTATCAGTCCTTGTATCGCAAAGAAGACAGAGATTACAGATCCAAATTGCTATGGCTATGTAAAATATAATGTGACATTTAAAAAGCTTTTTGAAACGATTGGAAATAAATATCAGGGCTGTAAGGAATATGAGGACGAACTGGAATATGGCATGGGTGCTCTTTATCCGATGACCGGGTGGTTTAAGAGAAAACGTAGAACATTTCCTTGGAAAAGAACAGGTGGTAAGACAGGTAGAAGGCGAAAAGGAAGCCTATCGCTATCTGCATGAGTATTTAGAACGTATCAAAAAGAATAAGAGACAGCCGTTTATGGTCGATATTTTAAACTGCTCTAAGGGATGCATCTATGGAACAGCTACTGAGTTAGAGCGCAATACGGATGATGTTATGCTCACACTCAGTGATATGAGAAACAAAACGGCAAATGCAGGAGCAGACGCGAAAAGAGGATTGTTTGGCAAGAAGACAAAGAATGGTTCACCATGGGACGAATCCGTACCGGAGAAGGATCGTTTGGTAAATCTGATGAAAGCATTTGAAGATTTAGATATCAATGATTTTGTACGCAAATATACAAACAAAAGTGTTGAGATTAAAGAGCCTGCGGAGCATGAAATGCAGGAGATTTTTGCTTCCATGAATAAGACGGATGCTGCCAGCCAGAAAATGAATTGTGAGTCCTGTGGTTATTCTTCCTGTCGCAATATGGCAAGGGCAATTTATAATGGTGTAAATGTCAAGGAAAACTGTGTACATTATGTCAAGAGTGTTGCGGAGAATGAAAAAGAAAAGATCCAGAATCTGATGGAAGAGGAACAGCAGAAACAAGAAATTCATAATCAGAAACTTGCCGATATTACAGAACAGTTTGTATCTTTGAGTGAAAATATTGATCAGCTGGGTGACGCGAATGAAACTTCGGCAAATGAGGCGACCACGCTTGCACAGCATATTCAGGAGATCTCCAATTTCTGTCAGGAGTTAAACAGTTCATTGGCAACGATGTCTGATTTTATCAATATTTATAAAGCAAGCAATGAGGATATTTCTTCCATAGCAGGGCAGACAAATCTTCTTTCCCTGAATGCTTCCATAGAGGCGGCAAGGGCTGGAGAGGCTGGACGTGGATTTGCAGTAGTTGCAAGTGAGATACGTGAATTGTCCGATTCGACGAAAAAACTGATTGTAGAGAACAATGCAAAAGCAGAAGAAATCATTCCTAAGATTAATGCAAGCATTGATTCTATCAAAGATCTGATTGAAAATATCAATGAAATGAATGAGAAGGTGGCAACGATTGCAGCAACATCGGAGGAAATTTCGTCACAGACATCCTGTGTACAGAGTATGGCAGATGGTGTCCAGCTCGGACAGAACATCATCCAAAAGCAGAACCGGTGTGTCTTTTATTTTTCTCTTTACTATATATATTTCTGATAATTTAAGTGAAAGTGCCGCTGTCCTCTGCTGTCCCTGAGAACCGTA
>ENA-OPYX01000412-OPYX01000412.1-human-gut-metagenome-genome-assembly--contig:-NODE-412-length-24987-cov-4.012349_pt1 | contig 24987 bp, 23 predicted proteins | sample MGYA00242639_ERZ504486 | MGnify/ENA primary metagenome ERZ504486 (study PRJEB26092, sample SAMD00036296) | human gut metagenome | host: Homo sapiens | study: EMG produced TPA metagenomics assembly of... | reverse complement strand
GAAATTTAGCTAACGCTAAATTATCCTCCCAAAAACAAAAAAAGTTTACTCAATTTTTTCAAAAATTGCGGGTTTGGGCAGCGCCCATAAAATCTTCCGATACAACAATTTATCAGGCGCAAACAGCCACGCTGTTTGCGTGCTTGCACCGAGTTTGAAAAAACAGGCGACAGCCTTTTAGAAAAGAAATCATTAACTTTTTTCATTATATAGTGAATGTCTTTTCTTTTTGCTTTCGCATTTAAAGGCTAACGCCGTTGTGTTCAAGCCGCCAAACAGCAAGCTGTTTGGCTATCGTTAGATTGCGTAAGCGGAAAGTATTTGTGGGCTTTGCCCACACCCACAACCTTTAAAAAGGTTGACCAAACTTTTATAATTGCTTGATAAAGCAATCAGCAAAACCATAATTTATCCCAACTTTCGATAAAGAACCGATTTTTCTTACTTTTCTGCTCTACTGTCAATTTACCCTATCTGCAACCGTATGCCAAAATACTCGCCGCATAAAACGGCGAGTATTTTTTAGCAAATATTATTCGATTAAACTTACATTCTGTCGGCGGATTCTGCGATTTTCATTTGAAGATATGTAACATCCGTAATCATAATAAGACCGTCACCGTCCAAATCTGCCGACAATACCTTTAAGTCGGATAATTTATGTCCGCCCGAAATAGACATTTGCAAAATTGTTGCGTCATTAACATCAATCTTACCGTCGCTGTTAAAATCTCCGAATACAGCCTTTGTTGTATCAATTTCATAACTGCCCGTAGCGTTGTCTGCGCTGACATATGCCACATAGCAAGTACCGCCCTTTGCCACAGATGTTACGAATGTATATTTCTCATCTTTACCGAGAGTTTTACTGTTAATAACCTCGCCCTTTTCATTTAAAAGATATACATTCACACTGTCCATATGAGATGTCGCCAAAACCGCAAGCATTGCTTTCTTGTCAAAACTGTATTTAAAAATATCCACCTTGTCGGTTTCTGTCAAAAGTCCGCTGTAAATGGTTTCGGTTTCCGCATTGTTTGCGGTTTCGAGAGTATTGTTTGAACCCTCCTCGGTTTCGGAGAAAGATTCATAAAACGGCGTAAAAGTAAAGTCAACGCTGTACTTTCCCATTACTTTTTCGTATGCAGAAATTTTTATTGTATATGTGTCTGCCGAAATATATAACTTCTCATTAAAACTTCCGCTGCGACAGCTTTCTTCAACATAATTATCCCCGATTATGTTTTATCAATATTTAATTTTATCTGTTCAAAAGTTACACCGTATTTTTTTGCAATATCTCTTGCATAACTGCTTCCTTGCGGCGGTGAAATATAAACTTTAAACGAGCGTTCACCGTTGTCAACTCCCGTTACAAGGCTTTGTACAATACTTTTGCCCTCTGTTTTGGTGTTCATTTCGTCAAGGTTTTTAGCCAAATCGTGCATATGTGTGTTAAACACAGACCTTACTCCGAGGTAACGCATTGCCCGCACGACATCTTTTGCAATAAACAAACCCTCCGATACATTTGTTGTTGCAAGGCTTTCATTAAGCAAAAGCATACTGTTTTCGGTTGCAATATCAAAAATTTCCGCAAGTCTTTTGCTTTCTTCGCCAAGTCTGCCCAGGTCAACTGTGTCGTTTTCGTCTGCCGGAAAGTGCGTAAAAATATTATCGCAAGGACTGATTTTCAGCTCACGGCAAGGTGCGTAAATACCGTTTTGAGCAAGCAAAACAGCAAGACCGACAGCTTGAGTGAAAGTGGTCTTTCCTCCCCTGTTCGGACCCGTAAGAATATAAATTCTGCCTGATTCGTCGTCAAAATCAATATCATTTGCCACGATATTAAATTCTTCTCCGTTCACACGCTTTATGCCGAGTTTCAGATTATACACGCCTTTAGCAAAAATCTCTCTGTTTTCCGACGGCAGGATTTCGGGCTTGCACATATCAAGTCCTTTTGCTCTGATTTTTTCAACCAGCTCTGCCCACCTTATATAAAAAACGATTTCAGGCATAAGCGCAGAAAGCGTGTATCCGCTGATATTTACATACTTTGTAAGCACGCTCTGAATGTCACGGACTGTTTTTCTCATAATATCGGTTACCGCCTTTTTAAGGCTGTCCGAAAGCGGATCGGCGCCTGTCAATCCGCTTGAGGTTATATGAGGATTACCGTTTGTCGGCACTGCGTCAAGAGTACCGATTCCTATATCATTTTCCTTAAACTTCGGACTTGACGGGTGAAATTTCTTAATATCCGATATATCTGTACCGAAATGAATTTCATCTCCGTTGTTGGTAAACTTCATAAAATGCTGCATAAGTCCCGAAGATGTAAAAGCCTTATCGTTAAGCGACAAAATTCCCGCATTTTTCGGTCTTAACAAATCATCAAGATTTACTCCTATCGTAATGCTCTTTACTTTTTGCACCTTGGCAAAGGTTTCGTTAATGTCGGCTTTTAACTGCGGAAAACCGCTGTTGGCATAAATATCGGTAACTTCTTTTTTCAGGGTAAGCAATCCCTCCGACTTTATATCAAGACTTTCAAGGCATTCTTTTATTTTTGTAATGCAATTAACATAACCGTCAATCTCTCGCAGACGGTTAATCAACTTCCATAAAGAAGATGCCTCCGTGTCCTTTTGAAATCTTGAAATGTCACGCAAATCGTTAAGTTCCTCAAGAAGTTGAGCAAGAGAATCACGCAGTTTCGGGAATCTTAGAAAATCGTCAAACACATCTCCCCTATATTTCACGGTTTCTGCATCGTCTGTAATTTCGGTCATAATTTTCATTATAACATTTTGCTCATATTCACTTTTGGTAAGCGCCTTACAAATAAAATCAAGCGAAAGGTCGTTTATACTTTCTTTTGTCAGGCTCTTGAATACCGCTTTTGAATTTTGCGGATTCAACAAACTTATTTCAGCCATAAGATTATACCGCCTTTTATAAAAAATATCTATATCTTCACAAAGTTAAGTTTAATATATTGTCAAACTTTCACTATATATAAAATAACATTATTTTCGTTAAATGTCAAAGATTTTTTGTTGCAGATTGTCAAACATTTAAGATTTTTAAAAATATAATAAAATTATTGTGATTTATTAGTCTGTTTTATGTACTCGTAACCTTGCACTATTATGCTCAATTTGCTATAATAAAATTTATAATCAGTAATTAAAGGAGCTTTATAAATGAAAGGTATTCGATTTTTTGCGGCGCTTTATGCCGCAAAGCTTGCGACTGTGGCACTTTCTGTAATGCACCGCAACGGTACTCATATGCCGGGCGTACTTGCTATGAAAATCTGCCCCGATTTTCTCGGCAGAATGGACAAGCCGAAAACAATCATCGGCATAACCGGCACAAACGGCAAAACCACAACTGCAAATATGATTAACGATATTCTTGCAGACAACGGGTATTCTCCTGTAAATAACCGTGCCGGCAGTAACATTCTCGGAGGTGTAGCAACAACCTTGATCTCCGCCGTTAATTTGAGAGGCAAAACAGTAAAAGACCTTGCTGTACTTGAGCTTGATGAACGCAGTTCAAGACTTATATATCCGTATGTTCATCCGACATACTTACTCTGCACAAACCTTTTCAGAGATTCTTACAAGCGTAATGCTCACTCTGAATTTATATTCGACATTCTGGACAAGCACATTCCAAAGCAGACAAAACTTGTTTTAAATGCAGACGACCTTGTAAGTGCAAGACTTGCCAAAGGCAACGACAGAGTATATTTCGGCATTGAGAAGCAGGACAACGAGGTTCTCAATGAGAATACAATAATCATCGACACTCCGCTTTGCCCCGAGTGCGGCAGCAGACTTGAATATGACTTCCGCCGTTATCATCATATCGGTTCGGCTCACTGTACAAAATGCGGTTTCCGTTCGCCAAAAGCCGATTACGATGTTACAAAGGTAAACGAAAGCACCGGAAGAATTACAATGTCACTCAAGGGCAAACAGGCTGATTTTAAAGCAGTCGGTACTTCTGTTACTGATACCTACAACCTTGCAGGTGCGATTGCCGTTCTCTCCGAATTTGGTCTTAGCGCAGAGCAGCTTAAGAAATCCGTTGAAAAACTTGAAATTGTAAAAAGCCGTTATGACGAAGAAAAAATCGGCGACAAGCAGGTTATTATGAGTGTTGCAAAGGGACAGAACCCCGTAGCCTGCTCAAGAGTATTTTCTTCCATTAAAAATCACACAGGCAAAAAAGCCGTTGTACTTATGCTTGACGACCTCGGCGACGCCGAAGAAACAAGCGAAAACACAGCTTGGATATACGATACCGACTTTGAGTTTTTAAATGACGATTCAATTACACAGGTAATTTGCAGCGGTGTTCGCCGTACAGACTACAAGGTAAGACTTCTGCTTGCAGGCGTTCCCGAAGAAAAAATTACTTGTGTTGAAAAAGAGTCCGATGCGGCAAATGAAGTTGACCTTGACAAAGCGGATACAATTTTCTTCCTTTATGATGTTTACACAACATCTTACGCCGCAATTTCAAAAAATACAATCAGCGACAGAATGGCTGAAAGGGGTGCAAAACAATGAAAATAGAAATTCTATTCCCTGAAATATGCAATCTTTTCGGCGATATGGGCAATATGAAATATCTGAAAAAATGTTTGCCGAACGCTGAATTTATTTCAACCGCATTTGGTGACAAACCGCTTTTTGCAGACGAACAGCCAAATTTAATTTACCTTGCACCGTCAAACGAAAAAAATCAAGAGCTTATAATAAAAGCTCTGCTCCCCTACCGTGACAGACTCAAAGAATTGATTGACAACGGCACTCCTATGCTTTTCACGGGCAATTCGGGAGAAATTCTTTTTAAAGAGATAGAAAACTATGACGGCAGAAAAATCCCTGCGCTTAAATATTTTTCCGTTTACCGCAAAGCGTGAGCAATACACGAGATTTTAACGGTCTTAACCACGGCACAATGGCAGACGGAACAGAAATTCTCGGTTTCAGAAGCCAGTTTACATATTGGTTTGGTGATAATTCCGATTGTTTCTTTGTCAAATGCATTAAGGGAATCGGTATTAATAAAGAGTCCGATAAAGAGGGCATTATGGTGAACAATGCAATTGCCACGACACAGCTCGGACCGCTCCTTGTAAATAACCCCGCATTTACAAAAAGATTATTAAAACTTATGGGCGCCGAAAACACCGCACTCGCATTTGAAGACGATGTAAAAAAAGCCTTTGAAATTCGCAAAGCAGAGTTTGAAAATCCAAAGACTAAATTTATTTTGTAATTAATATTTTAAGCATAAAGCCTGTTGATTCAGTATAATCGACAGGCTTTGATTTTGGTTTTTTATTAAATTCGGGATAAATTTCGGTTTAAGCCGCATACTGCGACAAGTAATTATAAAAGATTGCGTGTGTGTGCAAAGCCAATAAAATCTTCCGTCACAGCAAACTAAATTTAATAGCCATAACTTACATTTACCCAACTGCCGCCCTGCTTATCAGCAATCATCGCCTTGGGCAAGAGTTTTGGTAAGATGCAGTTGTCCGCCGTCGTTTCTGTAATTTCTTTCGTCCATATTGCAAAGGCAAGGCACAAACTCAAAACAATTCTCTCATTTGCCGATTTTACCTTTTCTTAAAAACTTTTACATCAATTTCTGGGCCAAATCGGAAAGTTTACCCAAAGCGGGTTTAAAACACAGCAATTTCACAGACTTTGCATAAATTCCGTACTTTAACAATTGTATCATTCATTTAGTATATAATTAAAACAGTATTCCTACTGCTCATTAAATATAATCATTCACAACAAAGTATCTCTTTAGGAACTTTGCCTTTGGTAGAATACACATTTATACCGTTTTTAATCTGCATAAAAATTGTATCGACAATTTCTTGAGTTATAACTTCGCCCTTTGCCACAATCGGAATCCCGGGCGGATATGCCCACACATACTCAAGTGAAATTTTATTAATACTGTTTTTCAATCTGTAAAAATCTCCGCTTTTGCCGCTGCAATCACAAGGATTCAGTGCTATGCGAGGCTGTGAAAAAAGCAGATTATTATAATTTAATTCTTTTGCAGAACATTCGCTGTCAATGATTTGTAACGCATTTACAAGTCTTGCAAAACCCTCATCAGTATCGCAAACTGTCGTAATCAGTAAAACATAGTCCGAGCATACCATTTCAGGCTCAATTTTAAAATCGTTTCTAAGTTTGTCCGCAAGCTGAACACCGTTAATATTCAGTCCTTTTACGGACACGGTAATTTTAGAAATATCAAAATCAAAAAAATTATGATTTTTTATCTTATCATTGCCACAGCAAAGAACCTTTATATTTTTCAATTCTCGGCATTTTTCGTCAAAAGAATTAAGCCTGATTATATATTCATCAAAAGCCTTTGTATTCTTACAAAAATCAAGGCACTTTTCGATTGACGACATAAAAACATATGACGGACTGCTGGTTTCAAAAATTGCAAGGTTTTCGGCAAGAGGATTGATTAATTCTTCGTTTGAAGTGAGCAAAAGCGCAGTTTGTGTAAGTGACGGCAAGGTTTTGTGCAAACTTGCCACCGCCACATCTGCTCCGCACTGTATTGCCTCAACAGGAAAGCTGTCCGAAAAAGGAAAATGCGCTCCATGCGCCTCGTCAACAAGTACCGACACATTATGTAAATGCGCAATTCTGCTTATCTCTTTTATATCTGATACCGCTCCCTCATAGGTCGGCGAAGTAATAATCAACAGCTTTGCATCGGGATTTTCCCTGATTGCTTTTTCTGCCTGTGACGGTGTAATCGAACAGTTTATACCAAACTCTTTATCAACTTTCGGCACAATATATTCGGGTTTTAATCCGCAAAGCTCGAGCGCATTATAAACAGACTTGTGACTGTTGCGGGCAACAATCACCTTATCTCCCTTGTCAGTCATGGCTCGAACAGCAGACAATATTCCGCCCGTTGCACCGTTTACAAGCAAAAACGCTTTCTTAACATTATATAATTTCTCCGCAAGGTTCTGCACTTCAAGAATACAACCATCCGCATTATGCAAATTGTCAAAGCCGTCAATCTCTGTAAGGTCAATTTCATAAGGCATTATGCCGTCACAAAGCATAGGATTGCGTTTATGTCCCGGCATATGAAATGGATATACTCCGCTTTCGGAATACATTTTTAATTTATCGTACAGCATTACCAGTCAGTGCCAAACTCTCTTAATTCAAGTCCCTTGTTATGCTCAAGCGCCCAGTCAATGCTCCAATAACTTGTAAACAGCAACAAATGATTGCCTTTTAAGTCCTGTATACGCTTTGTATCTGACGCAAGGTCAAGTTCCTTTGGATTTACATCTTTATTTACAATCCATCTGATATATTCGTAAGGCAGATTTTCCATAATAATATCAACATTGTATTCGTTTTCAAGGCGGTATTTAAGAACATCAAACTGTAGCACGCCTACTACGCCTACAATTACTTCTTCCATACCTGCGTCAAGTTCCTGGAAAATCTGAATTGCACCTTCCTGCGCAATCTGACTTGTACCCTTTATGAACTGCTTACGCTTCATAGTGTCTTTCTGACGAACAAGAGCAAAATGCTCGGGTGCAAAGGTAGGAATACCCTTAAACTGAACTTTCTTTCCCGGTGAACAGATTGTATCGCCTATAGAGAAAATACCCGGGTCAAATACACCGATAATATCGCCTGCATATGCCTCTTCCACTATTTCACGCTCCTGCGCCATAATCTGCTGCGGTTGAGAAAGACGCATTTTTTTATTGCCCTGAAGGTGGTAAACCTCCATATTTTTCTCAAACTTACCGCTGCAAATTCTCATAAACGCAACTCTGTCACGGTGAGCCTTATTCATATTTGCCTGAATTTTAAATACAAATGCAGAGAAATAATCAGACATCGGCTCAACAATGCCGTCAACTGTTTCTCTTGCAAGAGGTGAGGTTGTAATCTTTAAAAACTGCTCAAGGAACGGCTCTACGCCGAAGTTTGTAAGAGCCGAGCCAAAGAATACGGGAGTAAGCTCGCCTCGTCTTACAGCCTCAAGGTCAAAGTCATCGCCTGCACCGTCAAGGAGTTCAATATCATCAAACAAATCCTGTCTGTGGTACATACCGATTACATCATCAATGTTCGGGTCATCGAGAGTGATTTCGTTTTTCTCAACTTCTTTCTGACCGTTGTTAGCGGTAAATGCAAGAATTTTCTTTGAATTTCTGTCATACACACCCTTAAATTCTTTACCCGAACCGATAGGCCAGTTTACAGGGCAAGTATGAATACCGAGTACATTTTCAATATCCTCAAGCAAATCAAAAGGATTTTTTGCATCTCTGTCCATCTTATTGATAAATGTAATAATCGGAATATGGCGCATTACACAAACCTTAAAAAGTTTGATAGTCTGTCGCTCAACGCCCTTTGAACCGTCAATTACCATTACCGCCGAATCGGCAGCCATAAGTGTACGATAGGTATCTTCGGAGAAGTCCTGATGTCCGGGGGTGTCAAGAATATTTATGCAGTAGCCGTTATACTTAAACTGCAAAACAGAAGAAGTAACGGAAATACCACGCTGTTTTTCAATTTCCATCCAGTCCGATACTGCGTGCTTTGCAGTACGCTTGCCCTTTACAGAGCCTGCAAGATTGATTGCTCCGCCGTATAAAAGGAGTTTTTTCTGTAAGTGTTGTTTTACCCGCGTCAGGGTGCGAAATAATCGCAAAAGTCCTGCGCTTGCTGATTTCTTCGTTTAATGAACTCATCTTTTACAATCCTTTCGGAATCATTTTACATACTTTTCTACAATACTATATTTTACTATTTTTCTTATATATATGTCAATAAAACGGACGAAAAATATTTGTTTTACGGTATATAAAAAATCAATTGCTACAAAAGCTTGACAAATTTGTAATTTTATTGTAATATATAGTTGATGAAGGTAATAAATTCATTTTATATTTTGTTTTTTCCTATTTTTTCATATACCTTCCAAATCGGGGCAGGAGTTTTACTTCTGCCTCAAATTCTTTTACGGAGATTATTATGAGTAAATCAATCGGACTGTATCTGCATATCCCGTTTTGCAAAAGCAAATGCCCTTACTGCGATTTTTACAGCACAAGGGCGGGCGAATATGAATATAACGACTATGTTATTGCTTTAAAAGAAAAATTAAAATATTGGAGCAATCACTTTAACGGAACTGTAAAGACCGTATATATCGGTGGAGGCACTCCGAGTGTTCTCGGAGCGGAAAAGGCTTTGCGATATTCTTAGTTTTGTAAAAGAAAATTTTACACTCGAAAGCAATGCGGAAATCACGGTTGAAGTAAACCCTGACAGCGGAAAAAAACTTGATTTTGCCTTAATGAAAAATACAGGCTTTAACCGCTTGTCAATCGGTATGCAAAGCGCAGTACCCGCCGAATTAAAAAAAGCTCGGCAGAATACACACCGCCGAAGACGCAAAACATACGGCAGAGCTTGCACAAGCTGCGGGAATTACCAACATTTCGCTTGACCTTATGACAGGCATTCCTCTGCAAACAAAGGAAACCCTGAAACAATCCGTTGACTTTTGCGCACAGTGCGGAGTTACTCATATTTCATCGTATATTTTAAAAATTGAGGAAAACACAAAATTTGCGCAAATAGAATCAAAATTAAATCTTCCGAGCGATGACGAGCAGGCCGAACTCTACCTATATACAGTTGAATTGCTTGAACAATACGGATATATGCAATATGAAATTTCAAATTTTGCAAAAAAAGGTTTTGAAAGCAGACATAATTCAAGCTATTGGGAGTGCGGCGAGTACATCGGAATAGGTCCGTCCGCTCATTCGTTCTTTAACGGTAAAAGATTTTTCTATGACAGAAGTATAGAGAATTTTAAAGCAAACAAAATTATCAATGACGGCGAGGGCGGCACTGCCGAAGAATTTATTATGCTGTCTTTGCGATTGAAAAAGGGACTCGATACCGAAGAATATGCCAAAAAATACGGTACTCCGTTGCCACAGAGTTTTTTCAAAAAAACTGATTTGTATGTAAAAAACGGTTTTATGGAACACAACGGCACTTCTTTTTCTTTTACTCCGAAAGGCTTTTTGGTATCAAACACAATACTCGCCGATTTAATATAACTTAATTTTTAACAATTTTATAAAATAATGTTAATTTTAATTTTGTTGCCGTAACAACATATTTGCCAACCGAAAAATATTATACTTATACCACAAGGTAAGTAATTACAACAACTTACAATTGTATAAATAAATATTTTGGAGGCAACTATGGATTATAAAATGTTTTGTTATCAATGTCAGGAAACAGCTAATTGTTCAGGCTGTACAGTAAGCGGTGTATGCGGCAAAAAGCCTGATACCGCAAATATGCAGGACTTGCTCGTATATATTACAAAGGGCATTTCGGCAGTTACCACACAAATCAGAGCAGAGGGAAAACAGATTGACAAAAGCATAAATCATCTTATTACTCTCAACCTTTTCACAACAATCACAAACGCAAATTTTGACAAAGATGTTATCGTTGAACGCATTAAAACAACCCTCAAAGTAAAAGAGAATTTGTTAAAAGAAGTTTCCGATAAATCAGCACTTCCAAGCGCATCTTTATGGAACGGAAATGAAAGTGAATTTGCGGCAAAAGCGGCTACAGTCGGCGTACTTGCCACAGAAAACGAAGACATAAGAAGTCTTAGGGAACTTATAACCTACGGCTTAAAGGGACTTTCGGCATACAGCAAACACGCAAATGTTCTTATGAATGACAATGAAGAGCTTGACGCTTTCTTACAGAGAGCACTGTCAATGTTGCTTGACGATACACTGTCCGTTGACGACCTTGTAGCACTGACGCTTGAAACAGGTAAATTCGGCGTTGACGGAATGGCTATGCTTGACAAAGCCAATACTTCCGCATACGGTAATCCCGAAATTACAAAAGTCAACATCGGTGTACGCAGTAACCCTGCAATTCTTGTTTCGGGTCACGATCTTCGAGATCTTGAAATGCTTTTAGAACAGACAAAAGATACAGGTGTAGATGTTTACACTCATTCGGAAATGTTGCCTGCGCACTACTACCCTACTTTTAAAAAATACAGCCATTTTGTCGGCAATTACGGCAACGCATGGTGGAAACAAAAAGAAGAGTTTGAGAGCTTTAACGGCGCAATTCTTATGACTACAAACTGTATTGTACCGCCAAAGGACAGCTACAAAGACAGAATGTTTACAACAGGCGCAGCGGGCTATCCGGGTGTAAAACACATCGGCGGCGAAATCGGAGAAATAAAAGATTTTTCAGAAATCATTGAAGTTGCAAAAAAATGCAAACCTCCGGTTGAAATTGAAAAAGGCGAGATTGTAGGCGGATTTGCTCATAATCAGGTACTTTCTCTTGCCGATAAAATCGTAGAGGCCGTGCAGAACGGCGACATCAAGGAATTCATTGTAATGGCAGGCTGTGACGGCAGAGCAAAGTCAAGAAATTACTACACCGAATTTGCAAAAGCATTGCCAAAAGATACGGTAATTCTCACCGCAGGCTGTGCAAAATACAAATACAATAAACTTAATCTTGGCGATATAAACGGTATTCCCCGTGTTCTCGATGCAGGTCAATGCAACGATTCCTACTCGCTTGCGGTTATTGCACTTAAGCTAAAAGAAGTGTTCGGTCTTGATGACATTAACGAACTTCCAATTATCTACAATATTGCCTGGTATGAACAAAAAGCCGTAATCGTTCTTCTCTCTTTGCTTTACCTCGGAGTCAAAAACATCCATCTCGGCCCTACACTCCCTGCTTTCCTCTCTCCAAATGTATTAAATGTACTTAGTAGAAAACTTCGGAATAAGCGGTATCGGTTCTGTAGAGGACGATATAAAACTTTTCTTTAATAAGTAAGATTAGTGTTTAACGCACGGTTATTATTAAATAATTATAAAAGTTCGTCAAATTTTTTACTGACTGATATTTACCCCAACTTTTGATAAAAATAAAAATCACGGGCAAAACATTATGCTTGTTTTGCCCGATTTGCTTATATACCAAAAAACAGCCGCATTGCTGCGGCTGTCCTCAGTTTTTATGAAGTTTTGAAATTATCGTGAAAACACGGTGTTATCAATGTAACTCGGGTTATCAGCCAACCTTGGCATCTGCTGTATCACCAAAGAAATTGAATCTGAAAAGTTTGCTTTCATCATTCTTATTATCACAGATGATGCTTGCCTCTGCAATTCTGCCGCCCTCAATAAGCTTTGTTAAGCCAACGAGCTGACAAAGTTTGCTCTTAAGGTTTAATCTGTCGCCTTCGCTTGTAACGAGATATACATTGCCCTCGCAGGTATCGAGCACGGCGAGGAATTTGGTTACATCAATGTCGTGTAAATTAAGGATTGGTGTCATAAAAATTTCCTCCTTTAAAAATATCAATTTTTATTTTTTCGTGCGCCATTTACCATTTGGCAAAATCTAGACTTAAATTCGACTTAATTAATTTTACTCGAGTAATGTGACTGTTTAATCAGCCGATAGTCAAGCGGACTATTTACTTGACAATTATTATTATACTCAAAAGTTCGTGAAAGTCAACATTTTTTAAAATATTTATTTGTACAATATGCTACTCAAATGTACATATCAACTAATTTAAAGTTGATATTTTTGTCTATATATCACAACAGTTAGAACATATGTTTACATTTTCTTCATTTGCTTTTTGCATTAGTTAATCATCTTTACCATTATAAAAGGATACTTAGAACAAAATTTTGACTTTTTTAACAAAGTTGTATTTTTCATAAACAGAATAATATTTCTATTACGATTGACTAAAAACAAAAATAATACTATAATTACACTAAAAGATGAGGTGAAAACATTGATAAAGCTCTATTTAGCTGATATTTCAGTTCTTTGCGACCCCTTGAATGATAACGGTAAAATTTCTCTTTTACCTCAAGAAAGGCAAATAAAGATACTAAGATATAAACTTGCCGACGATCGCAAACGCTCGCTCGGAGCAGGTTTAATTATAAATAAAATTCTCAATGAGAATAATATTGACATAAATTCAATTTATTACGGCAGTAACGGCAAACCGTATGTTGATAAAATTTTCTTTAATGCGGCTCACTCCGGTAACTTTGCTTTCGGAGTCAGTTCCGATAAGGAGATAGGCTGTGATGTTGAAATCATTAAAAAACCTCGCCTTGACGTTGCAAAAAGATTTTTCACCGAAAATGAATACAATTATATTATTCATTCGGAAAATACAAGCAATGCATTTTACAAACTTTGGACGATTAAAGAAAGTTATATAAAGCAGAGCGGCAAGGGATTGCGAACACCTCTCAACAGTTTTGAAATTAATATAAATAAAGATACAATTACCGTTTCTGAAAATAACAAGGAGAAAAATTGCTATATCACCCACTTTGAATTTAAAAATCATTCATTTGCCATATGCAGTATAGAAGAACCTCCGCTTGAAATTAAATTTAATTACTTATAAAGTAGTTCTGTTCAAAATGTTTTATAATCATTTAAGTAAAAGCGTGTACTAACAATAACTTGCAAAGCAAAACACTCCAACCACAATTAAGTAGTTGGAGTGTTTTTTTATAGGTAGATTAATGATTGAATCTTGATAAAAATGCCTGTGTTCTCGGATTTTGCGGATTATTGATTACTTGTTCGGGTGTACCTTGCTCGGCAATTACACCGTCAGCCATAAAGATAATTTTATCTGCAACATCTATTGCAAACTCAATCTCATGAGTAACAACAATCATTGTACTGTCAGAAGTTTTAAGACTTCTAATAACATTGAGCACCTCGCCTGTAAGTTCAGGGTCAAGTGCCGATGTAGGCTCGTCAAAGCACAAAACATCAGGATTAAGAGCAAGCGCTCTTGCAATGGCAACTCGCTGTTGCTGACCGCCGCTTAGGTTACAGGGATACGATTCGCTCTTCTCCGAAAGTCCCACTTTTTCGAGCAAGCTCAATGCGGTTTCTCGGATAATTTTTTGTGCATCTTTATGATTTTTCGCACCCATATATTCGCCTGTCTGCTTTATCTGTTCTTTTGCCGCAAGGCGTGGAGCAAGCATAATATTGTCAATTACGCTGTACTGCGGGAAAAGATTAAAAGACTGAAACACAAGTCCGAAATGCAGTCTGTTTTTGCGAATTTGCGACTCACTGTTTTTGCCGGAATCATTGCTGTCAAAAAGCACCTTATCCCCTACACTGATTTTGCCGTTCTGCGGAGTTTCAAGAAAATTAAGGCATCTTAAAAGTGTGGTTTTGCCCGAACCGGAAGAACCGATAATTGCAAGCACCTCGCCTTTCTCAAGCGAAAAGCTGATGTCTTTCAGGACGGGAGTTTTGCCGTAGCTTTTACGGATATTTTCAACGCTTAACAATGACATAACTGCCCCTCCTTAACCTTTGTAATAATCGAGCTTTTTCTCTATAAACGAGAAAAGAATTGTTAAAACACCGCAGAACACAAGGTAAAATACCGCCGAGTAGAACAACGGCCAAATAAGTCCCTGCATTGAGAAGTCTTTTGCCATCATCAAAATTTCAGGAATAGCGATAACGCTTGAAAGTGATGTATCCTTTACAAGCGTAATAATTTCGTTGCCGATCGGTGCTGTGATTTTCTTTACAACCTGCATAAGCACAACCTTAAAGAAAATCTGCGGCTTAGTCATACCAAGCACCTGTCCTGCCTCATACTGTCCCTTTGGCACAGACTCAATACCGCCACGGTATATTTCAGAAAAATATGCCGAATAGTTAATAATAAATGCTATAAGCGCCGCATTTATTCTTGAAAAATTGAATCCGCCGTTTGTCATAAGCGGTGGTACATAGAACACAACAAAAAGTTGGAGCATAAGAGGTGTGCCTCTGATTATCCACACAAAAGTTTTTGTAATCCACTTAATCGGTTTAAATTTTGACATTGAACCCATAGAAACAATAAGTCCAAGCGGCATAGCCGCAAGAATTGTCACTATAAAGATAAGGCAGTTTTGTCCAAAACCCTCTAAAAGGCTGTTTGTAACATTTATAAACTGGTTCATAATTATTTTGCCTTTACAAGGAGTAAATCCTGAAGATTATATTTTTCTGCAATCTGCTCAAGTGAACCGTCATCGGCGCAAGCCTGAATAGCGTCATTGAGTTTTGCAAGAGTTTCTGTGCTGTCCTTACGGAGTGCGATACCGTACTGTTCAGGTGAGAAAGCCTTGTCAGAAACTACCTTAAGGTCTGAATAATCAGAACCCTCTGCAAGTGTACCGATTGACATTACATAGTCGATAACCGCAACATCAGCTGTGCCCGACTTAACCTCAAGCAAAGCCTTTGCCTGTGAGTCAACCGAAACATAATCGGCGCTTGTAAAGAATTCATCACTCTGGGCAACCTCTTCACCTGCTGACTTCTTCTCTGCAACGACAGTCTTACCCTTAAGTGCATCTGCCGATGTAAGCTGATCCGCAATGTCTGCCTTAGCAACCATAACCTGCTTATTTTCCATATACGGAGTTGAAATGCTCATATTTTCCTTACGCTCTTCTGTAATTGTAAGACCGTTCCAGATGCAGTCGATAGTCTTTGCATTAAGCTCTACTTCCTTTGAATCCCAGTCAATCTTCTGGAACTTAGGTGTAACGCCCATCTTTTCGCAAACCTTTGTAGCAAACTCTGTTTCAAAACCTGTGAGATTGCCGTTTTCGTCCATATAGTTCATCGGCTCAAAATATGTAATACCGATTACAAATTCGCCTTTATTCTGAATATAAGTCCAATCGTTTTCAGTTTCCGAAGAACCTTTAGCGGTTGTTGAATTTGAACCGCCGCAACCTGCAAGAGCAGTTGCCGCCATAACACCTGCAAGTAATAAAGCTGAAATCTTTTTCATAAATGTTTTCCTCCATAATTTAACTTAGCGAAAAGCTACACTATATTATAGCATTATCACATTAGCAAAGTAAAGTGTTTTCGACAGATTTTTCCCTGTTATCGTAAATTTTATAACATTATTACAATCTGCAAGTTTGCAAAATTGCTATCGGATAACAGTTTCTTAAAAAACAAACCTGTTATATTCTAATGTTGGGGTAAAAATAATAAATAATGGTTTAGCGGAGTGTCGGTTGGACATTGAAATTTAGCTAACGCTAAATTATCCTCCCAAAAACAAAAAAGTTTACTCAATTTTTTCAAAAATTGCGGGTTTTGGCAGCGCCCATAAAATCTTCCGATATAACAATTCATCAGGCGCAAACAGCCACGCTGTTTGCGTGCTTGCACCGAGTTTGACAAAACAGGCGACAGCCCTTTATAAAAAATAATTAACTTTTTTATTATATAATAAATGTCTTTTCTTGTTGCTATCGCATTTAAAGGCTAACGCCGTTGTGTTCAAGCCGCCAAACAGCGAGCTGTTTGGCTATCGTTAGATTGCATAAACGGAAAGTATTTGTGGGCTTTGCCCACACCCACGACCTTTGAAAAGGTCGACCAAACTTTTATAATTGCTTGATAAAGCAATCCGCTAAACCATAATTATCCCCAAACTATAAAAAGCCAAAAAGAAAACGGCACTGATAAAAAGTGCCGTTTTAAAGTTAAAATAATCAGCCGAGCTTTGCGGCAAGGAGATTACCCATATTGTACATACCTGCGCTCTGATCTGCAAGATAAACAGCGGCATTTACTGCGCCGACTGCAAATACCTCTTTTGATTGAGCCTGATGTGAAATAGTTACAACCTCATCGTGACCCGCAAAAATAACCTCGTGTTCGCCAACAATAGTACCGCCTCTTACAGAGTGAATACCGATTTCATTCTTAGAACGCTTTTTGCGGTAAGAATGACGGTCATAAACATACTGCGGTTCTTCTGCAAGTGTGTCGGAGATGCCGTCTGCAATCATAAGTGCAGTACCGCTTGGAGCGTCAATTTTCTGATTGTGGTGTTTCTCTACGATTTCAATATCGAAATCTGCCGCACCGAGAATCTTTGCAGCCTCTTTTGAAAGCTCAATAAGAAGATTTATGCCGAGTGACATATTTCCCGAATAGAAAATTGCTACACTTTCAGACGCTTTTTTTATTTTTTCTACCTGCTCCGGTGAATAACCTGTTGTGCAAAGTACGCAAGGAATTTTTTTCTCAAGCGCATATGCGAGAATATCGTCAAGAGATGCAGGATTTGAAAAATCTATAATAACATCAGCCTTTTTGTCTGATACGGCAAGGCTCTCAAATACAGGATAATCGTATGCAGGTGTGCCAAAAGGATCTGCACCGAAAACAATTTCACAGTCATTTCTTGACTGAACAGCCGAAGTAACGGCCTTACCCATTTTTCCGTTACAGCCTACAAGAGCTATATTTACCATTTTAAACTTCCCCTTTTGTACGAATTACTTTACGTGCTTGCCGAGAAGATCGTACTTAGCAAGGCAATCCTTAAGATCGTGATAGCCTGCTGCGCTCATAGGAACGAGCGGAAGTCTGCACTCACCGCAGTCAAAACCAAAGAGGTTCATAGCTGTCTTAATCGGAATAGGATTTACATCGTTAAACATAATGTTCATAAGCTCAAGATAGTGGAAATGAAGCTTTTGAGCCTCTGCAAAGTCATTTTCAAGACAAAGCTGACAAATCTTATGCATTTCGGCAGGGCAAATGTTTGCAAATACCGAAATTACACCCAAAGCGCCGAGTGACATAAACGGAACTGTCTGATCGTCATTACCTGAGTAAATGTCGAGGTTATCGCCGCAAAGTGAGCGGATAAGAGCAACCTGAGAAATATTGCCGCTTGCCTCCTTGGCAGCCACAATGTTAGGATGCTTGCAAAGCTCCTCATATGTCTTTGGCTGAATGTTGCAGCCTGTTCTTGACGGAACATTATAAAGAATGATAGGAAGGTCAACTGCATCCGCAATTACATTGAAGTGCTTTACAAGACCTGCCTGTGAAGTTTTATTGTAATATGGAGTTACACAAAGGAGTGCGTCTGCACCGGTCTTTTGGGCAGACTTTGAAAGCATAACGGCGGTTGAAGTATCATTGCTGCCTGTGCCTGCAATAACAGGAATTCTTCCGTTGATTTTCTCTGACACGAAAGAAAGCACTTTGCAGTGTTCTTCCTCCGAAAGAGTTGCTGCCTCGCCTGTTGTACCGCAAGCGATAATGGCATCTGTACCGTTTTCAACATGGAATTCAAGCAACTGCTCAAGCACATCATAATTTACGCTGCCATCAGAATTCATAGGTGTTACAAGAGCAACACCGGAACCTGTGAAAATGTGATTTCCCATAATTTACCTCCATTTAAGATTTTTAAATTTAAAATTAAATTTATAAAGCTGACGGCTTAAATCAGTCCATATAGCCTTCAGCGCAAAGAAGTTCCGCAAGCAATACTGCGCCGCCTGCTGCACCTCTTAATGTGTTGTGTGACATACAAACAAACTTGTAATCATACTGTGTGTCTTCTCTGAGTCTGCCTACGGAAACAGCCATACCGTTCTCAAGGTTTCTCTCGCTCTTAATCTGTGGACGATCAGGCTCTGTAAAGTAGTGTAAGAACTGCTTTGGTGCGCTCGGAAGCTCAAGCTCCTGTGCTCTGCCCTTGTATGATTCCCAAATCTTGATGATTTCATCTACTGATGGTTTCTTTACGCCGTCCTTAAATGACATAAATACAGCAGCTGTGTGACCGTCTGAAACAGGTACACGAATGCACTGTGCTGTGATGGCAATATCGTCTGTCTTAACGATTTCGTTGTTCTCAATGTGACCCCAAATCTTGAGTGGCTCCTGCTCTGACTTCTCTTCCTCGCCGCCAATGTAAGGAATAACATTATCTATCATCTCAGGCCATGTCTTAAATGTTTTGCCTGCGCCTGAAATTGCCTGATATGTGCAAGCGAGAACCTTATTTACACCAAGCTCCTTGAGTGGGTGAATAGCGGGAACATAGCTCTGAAGTGAACAGTTAGACTTAACTGCGATAAAGCCTCTCTTTGTGCCGAGTCTTTTTCTCTGAGCGTCAATAATCTCAAGGTGATCTGCATTGATCTCAGGAATAACCATAGGAACATCAGGAGTAAATCTGTGAGCTGAGTTGTTAGAAACGATTGGGCACTCAGCCATAGCATATCTCTCCTCAAGAGCCTTGATTTCGTCTTTCTTCATATTTACAGCGCAGAAACAGAAGTCAACCTGTGATGCAACCTCTTCTACATTCTCTGCGTCAACAATTACCATATCTTTATATTTCTCAGGAAGATCCTTTGTCATATGCCATCTTCCCTCAACTACATCACCGTATTTTTTACCGGCACTTCTTGCACTTGCCGCAAGAACCTTTACCTCAAACCATGGGTGATTCTCAAGAAGGAGAGCAAAACGCTGACCAACCATACCTGTTGCACCGATAATACCAACTTTAAATTTCTTCTGATTCACAACAATTCCTCCGAATGAAATATTTTTTATAAAAAGCAGTTGCCTTATTTGATAAAATATTATATTATTAAGACAGTGTGTTTTGCAATGCCGAGCTTTGTCGAACAAACGCACAAACTGCTCATATTAAATTATAATATATCATTTAATATTTATAATGTCAATTATTTTTGCAATCACAAACACAATTTTTATAAATTTTCAGCCTCATTTTCGAGGTTTTTTCTTGAGAGGAACTAAAAATGAAAACAAGTGATTTTTATTACGATTTACCGAAAGAACTTATCGCTCAAACCCCCGTCGAACCCCGTGACAGTTCAAGACTTATGCTGCTTGACAGAAACACAGGTGAAATTGACAACAAGCATTTTTACGATATTATAGACAGCTTAAACCCCGGAGATTTGCTTGTGGCAAACGATTCGAGGGTTTTGCCTGCAAGAATTTACGGTATCAAGGATGAAACAGGTGCGAGAGTCGAGTTTTTATTATTAAGACAGATTACAGGCAACCGTTGGGAAGCTCTCTGCAAACCCGGTAAAAAAGCTAAAGAGGGCACTTCATTTACATTTGGTGACGGACTTTTAAAAGCTACCGTTGCAGAAGTAAAAGATGACGGCAACAGAATAGTTGACTTTGAATGTGACGAAAACTTTTTCAGCACACTTGACAAAATCGGTCAGATGCCGCTTCCTCCTTATATTACGGAGGAACTTAAAGACAAAGAGCGTTACCAGACAGTTTACAGTCACGAATTGGGTTCTGCCGCTGCTCCCACAGCAGGACTTCACTTTACAAAAGAGCTTATGCAAAGAATAAAGGATAAAGGCGTAAATATTGCTTATGTTACACTGCACGTCGGTCTGGGAACATTCCGTCCCGTAAAAGTAGATGATGTAACAAAGCATAAAATGCACAGCGAACATTACGAAATTCCGCAAGAAACCGCAAAACTTATTAATGAAACAAAGAAAAACGGCGGCAGAGTAATTGCAGTCGGCACAACTTCCTGCCGTACTCTTGAAAGTGTTGCTTCATTCTACGGAGAAATTAAGCCGTGCGAGGGATTTACGGATATATTCATTTATCCGGGTTATGAGTTTAAAGTGCTTGACGGACTTATCACAAACTTCCACCTCCCGGAGAGCACACTTATTATGCTTGTAAGCGCATTTGCAGGATATGACAATGTAATGAATGCGTACAAAACCGCCGTTGAAGAAAAATACAGATTTTTCTCATTCGGCGATGCAATGTTCATTTCTTAATTAAAAACATTATTATTGCGAATTAAAAGGAGATTTCTATAATATGTTAAAAATTATTAAAACAGAGGGAAACGCTCGCCGAGGCGAATTTGTTACACCTCACGGCACCGTGCAAACTCCTGCATTTATGAATGTTGCCACCTGCGGAGCAATCAAAGGCGCTGTTTCCGCACTTGATTTAAAACAGATTAAATGTCAGGTTCAGCTTTGCAACACATATCACCTGCACCTAAGACCGGGTGACGAAAAAGTCAAGCAAATGGGCGGACTTCACAAATTCACCCGTTGGGACGGTCCTATCCTCACCGACAGCGGCGGATTTCAGGTTTTCTCGCTTGCAAAGCTAAGAAATATTAAAGAAGAGGGCGTTTACTTCAACTCTCATATTGACGGCAGAAAAATTTTTATGGGACCCGAAGAAAGTATGCGTATTCAGTCAAACCTCGGCTCTACTATAGCAATGGCTTTTGACGAGTGTGTAGAAAACCCATCTCCGTATGACTATACAAAGAAAAGCGTTGAGCGTACAACACGCTGGCTTAAAAGATGTATAGCAGAAATGAACCGTCTTAACTCGCTTGAAGATACACTCAACCGTGAGCAAATGCTCTTCGGCATAAATCAGGGCGGCATTTACAATGACTTGCGTATTAATCATATGAAAGAAATTGCAGACCTTGACCTTCCGGGCTATTCAATCGGCGGTCTTGCTGTCGGAGAACCTACGGAAAAAATGTATGAAATCATTGAAGAGGTTGAGCCTTACGCACCTAAAAACAAGCCGAGATACCTTATGGGCGTTGGTACTCCCGTAAATATTCTTGAGGGAATCGCAAGAGGCATTGACATTTTTGACTGTGTAATGCCAAGCCGTAACGCAAGACACGGACAGCTGTTTACATGGGAGGGTGTGCGCAACATTAACAACGCAAAATACGAAGTTGACGAACGCCCGATTGACGAGCATTGCGACTGCCCTGTTTGTCAAAACTTTTCAAGAGCATATATACGACACCTCCTCAAAAGCGGTGAAATGCTCGGTATGCGCCTTGCCGTTCTTCACAATCTGTACTTTTATAATAATCTTACGGCAGTTATCAGAGAACAGCTTGACAACGGTACTTTCACAGAATTTTACAATAAATATCGCAATATTCTCGGAGTGAGAATTTAATACCGATATTTTTTTAAAAAACTTCTTGCAAGATTAATATAAAGCTGTTATAATCAATGTAATGTATGAAAGGAATGACTGCTATGAATTTTTTAAATCAGGTTGTACTTGCTGACGCTGCTTCTGGCAACGCTTTCGGTACATACGGTGTGATTCTTATTTGGGTTTTGATATTCGCTGCAATGTACTTTTTTATTTTGCGCCCAAGCTCAAAGAAGAAAAAAGAAGAAGCACAGATGAGAAACTCTCTTGAAATCGGTGATGAAATTACAACAATCGGCGGCATTATGGGCAGAGTTGTTGCAATTAAAGATGATGAGGACGCTATCATTATTGAAACAGGTTCCGACAGAGTTAAAATGAAATTTAAAAAGTGGTGCATCTCTACTGTTGATACAGTTAAGGAAGCTCCCGCAAAAGAGAAATCTTCTGAAAAAGAAGAAAAGACAGAGAAAAAAGGCCTTTTCGGTAAAAAGAAAAAGGACGAAGAGGACAAGTAATCTAATCTTTTCGTTTCATTCACTTAGTTTTTGAATTAAATAACTTTCCCTCGAATATATATGAGTATATTAATATTTATATTATTCGGGGGAATTTTTATGTCTGATAAAAAACATCTCATAAAATCGGTTTTTGTAGCTGTACTTACATCCGCACTTACGGAAATTATACTTATGTCGCTGTTCTCCGTACTGATAATAACCTCGGGGTTACTGCCTGCCGATATTACCGACTACATAATGGTGGCAGTCACAGCTATGTCGGTATTCTGCGGCGGATTTTATCTGTGCAAAAGTCAATAAATCTTCCGGATTAATATGCGGTTTACTCACAGCAGCGGCGGTATTTGTAATTATTACCGTAATCGGGCTTTTGCAAAGCGAAGCCGTACTTACCCCTCTTTCTCTGATTAAACTCGGCGCAATGCTTATCTGCGGCTGTGCGGGCGGTGTATTGGGAGTTAATCAAAAAGAAAAGGTATTTATAAAATAAAAATGTAATTTTAACGATTTTAAATTATTTGGTTCTTTTGCAATAATTTACCAAACAATTATAAAAGTTTGGTCGACCTTTTCAAAGGTCGTGGGTGTGGGCAAAGCCCACAAATACTTTCCGCTTACGCAATCTAACGATAGCCAAACAGCCTGCTGTTTGGCGGCTTAAACACAACGGCGTTAGCCTTTAAATGCGACAGCAACAAGAAAAAAGCATTTGTTATATAATGAAAAAGTTAATCATTTATTTTCTAAAAGGCTATCGCCTGTTTTAACAAACTTAGTCTTAGCACGCAAACAGTTGCGCTGTTTGTGCCCGATAAATTGCTATATTTGAAAATATTATGTGCGCTGTCCAAACCCGCAAGCCTTTAAAAAGGCTTGACCTAAATTTTTAAATTATTTCGCTTAACTCGTGCAATAAACCATCATTTTATCCAAACATTTAGAACAGAACTAATTATTTTTCTTTATACATTTTCTTTATACAAAATATGACAGAGCTTTGAGTTTTTGAATCAAAGCTCTGTTTTTTGTAAAAATTTACAAGTTTGTTTACAAAATATTCATAAACTATTCAGAAAAAAATATAGAAAAAAATCCTCTAATATGATATAATAGCATAATACGGAAGTGTGCCGTAATGAAGGTATATGAAAACAATACATTTGTGTAATAGATAGGATGTGTAAAAATGGCCAGAGGTATTAAATTACCGGAAGAATTAAAAGATTGGAAAATTACTTCGCTTGTTTCCGAAAAGAAAGGGCAAAATAAATATCGAATTGTAAAAAAAGACAGCAGCGGCGAGGTTTTCGCTAACCTGTTCCATATTTTTGCATACGGTAATCACTACAGCAATGAGAAAGCCGATTTTTTTGAAGATGAAGTTAATTTTCTCAATTCCATAGCTGATAAAAAAGAATATTTCACCTGCTTTGGCGCTTATCTTTATGATAATCCGTCAAAAGAAAAAGCAGATATGTATATTGCTACAGAGGAACTTGAACCTCTTTCAAAAGTAATGCGCAGTAAAAACTTTACTGACGACGAAATTACCGATTTTGGCTTGCAGATGGCTGAAATTCTTATGTTTCTCGAAGAAAAAAATATTTTTCACGGCAATATCCGCCCGGAAAATATTTTTGTAACCGCAGACGGTAAGTACAAGCTCGGAGGTTTTTCCGATTTTGAATGTAAAGCATCTGACCTTGACTTCTCAGCACCCGAAGTTGCAGAAGGCAGAAATCCTGACCTTACTACAGATATTTACTCCGTAGGTCTTATTATGTACTGCCTTGCAAACAATAAGGCTTTACCTTTCGAGGGCGGTCTTACAACTAAATCGGAAGCTGTTAAAATGCGTACCGACGGTACGGCAATTACCGCTCCTAAAAACGGCAACGAAAAGCTGAAAAGTATTATCGTTATAGCTATTCAGCCGAAAAACGAAAACAGATGGAAAAATGCCGTTAATATGAAAAACGCTTTGCTTGCGTCTTGCGGAAAAACTTACTGCAGAACCCGAAAAGACACAGGAAAAACAGGAAGAAAAAGAAACTCCCGCAGTAACGGGCGCAGTGCCGACACTTTTTGAACAGGCAGAAAAAGCCGAAAAGGACAAAAAAGCAGAAGACAATACAGACAAATCCACACAGCCGGAAGAAACAAAAGAACCTGTTGAAAATAAAACCCGATGTACCTGTTGTTAAGGAAGATGAAGCAAGGGTTACGGAAACAAATTCGGAAGATACCGCAAAAATTAAACCGCAGACTGCTGAAAAAGAAAATTCGTTTGCTCCCGATGTTCCTATTTCAAACGATGTTTTTGACGAGTACGAGGTAACAAAAAAGCCCGATACCCAAGTAAAAGCATCTACTAAGGATTACGGTTCGTTCTTTGATGACATTGACGATACAGACAGCAAAAAGGCAGAACCTGTAAAAAAATACCG
>ENA-OPYX01000410-OPYX01000410.1-human-gut-metagenome-genome-assembly--contig:-NODE-410-length-25015-cov-7.253496_pt1 | contig 25015 bp, 27 predicted proteins | sample MGYA00242639_ERZ504486 | MGnify/ENA primary metagenome ERZ504486 (study PRJEB26092, sample SAMD00036296) | human gut metagenome | host: Homo sapiens | study: EMG produced TPA metagenomics assembly of... | reverse complement strand
AACTTATTGACCGTATCTACAAATACTTTGATGAGGTGAATGAAGTACCAGTAGTCTACCATTGGAAATATAAGATGGATAACTTTGGAAAGGAAGATATTGGTCTAGCTAATTAATTTACTGTCTACTAGAATAAAATTAAGAAAGGTGTCTGAAAAGAAAAACTTATGAACAATATAAAAGAACGAATCAAGATATTCTCAGGAGCGCAATTGAAATATATCGCTTTTTTATCGATGTTCATTGACCATACGAATAAGGCATTGATCTATCCAAATCTGGATGGAGGAGCATTGAATCGATTGAGTGATTTTTTTGATATTTTAGGAAGAATCGCTTTCCCAATATTTATCTTCCTTCTTGTGGAAGGATATTTCCACACAAGTACTAAATGGAGATATTTAGTTACACTTCTTGTATTTGGAGTGATATCAGAGGTTCCGTTTGATATGTGCACATCGTCTAGATTTGTTGAAATCAACTGGAACAATATTATGTTTACACTGGCACTTGTGCTTGCTATGATCTGGGTGATCGATGTACTGAAAGAAAAGATGGCGTCACTACCGAAGGCTTTGTGGTATTTCGTATCATTTCTCATTGTAGCGGTGTTGTGCATTGTAGCAATGAATGCAAGTCTGGACTACGAACATCATGCGGTACTGATCGGTTATTTCTGTTATATTTTTCATGAGAGATGGGCACTTGGAATTCCGTTTTGTTACATTTCTATGTTTAAAGAGCCGTGGGCTCTGCTTGGATTTGGACTGACACTTACTTACAATGGAGAGCGTGGAAAACAGAATAAGTTAGTAAATTATCTTTTCTATCCGGTGCATTTGCTGATTTTAGGAATCATAAGAATGTATCTTGGAATTTAAAAAGAGGGCGTAAATGTGAATGCATTTACGCCCTTTCGCTTCTATATTTGAGGAAGCCTTTAGTATATTTTCATTTCTTCATACAGATTCGATTTATTTCGATTAATGACAGCTATGACAGTGCATCAAGCAGCGGAATGACTGGTGGAATGAATGTAGCATTGCAGAATCTGGTATACAATATGTATAGCCTGGATTTGTCCAAGAAAATTTCATCAGCAATGCAGACAAGAACAAAAAATGGCACACGCCTTCCGGTAAATGCCAGATATGGCTATAAAAAAGGAAAAGATGGAAGGCTGGAAGTTGATCCGGAAGCCGCAAAAGTCGTGAAAATGATTTTTCGGATGGCAGCGGAGGGAACAAGTTTTGCAGATATTACAAGGGAATTGAACAGACAGGCGATTGCCACTTGTGATGAGCAGAAATTATCAAGAGGGGATCAGGTGCAGTTCCAGAGGTTTGACACGATCAAAAAGAAACACTGGAGTGCTACGACAGTAGCGGCAATTGTCCGGGATGAGATTTATATTGGAACCAGAATCTGGGGCAAAACACGTTGCAGTATGTATACTGGCCATAAAGCAGTTCTGAATGATGAAACAGAATGGGTTCGCCTGGAAAATCACCATACGGCAATTATAGACAGGCAATTGTTTGAAAAAGCAAATGAAATGCATCCGAAAAAGAAGAGAAGTGTTGCGAAATCACGCACCAATTTTACTCTGGAAAGACGTAAAAAACAGCCGGCATTGCTGCTATGTGCCAACTGTGGGCATTCTTTACTAAAAGAAACACAGCATCTGCTGAAATGCTCAGATGCCCGAACCAATGGAGATCCTGTGTGCCGAAGTCTGGTGATTCGTAGAGAACCGATGGAGGAGAATATCCTTGGGCTTGTCCATCAGTATGCAGCGTCAATGTTGGAAAAAGAAAAGAAAGTATCTTCCAAAAGGCAATGTGAATACAAAGAGATCAATACTACAGAATTGCAAAAACAGAGCCGACAGTTGACCTCGGAAAAGATGAAACTCTATGATGATTACAAAGATGGTCGTATAGATCGTGATTTGTATAAGCAGAGAGCTGAAAAGATAAGTGTACAGCTGGAGAAAATCAAACGAAAAATAGAAGATGCGGAGAATAGCAAAAAGCTTCTTGAACAAAATGAACTTTCTGATAAAATAAAACTAAAAGATTTCTTGGGAATTCAGAAGTTCGATACAGAGAAGCTGCGTGAGATTATCAAGGTGATCCGTGTTCATAGTCAGGATGAAATTGAAATCGAATGGAATTTTGACGATATTTTTTCAGAACAGAGATAACTTGAGCAGGACAAAAATAACTTATCAGAAGATAATAAAGGTGCCGGGACTACCTGATGGAAGCGTCAGATAGTCTTCGGCAGAAAAAAATAAATTTTTTTTGTCCTATACTTGACACATCCACATATGCTGAGACATACGTTTTGCACCAGATGTGCAGAAGCTGGTCTAGATATCAAAGTTTTACAAATGATCATGGGACATAGTGACATAAGCATTACAATGAACATATACAATCATGTAGATGCTGCAAGAGTACAGAATGAAATGAAAAAGCTTGAAAATGTAATGTAATAATCAGAGCCATTCCCTTTATTGGGCGTGGCTTTTTATTATGACAATTTTTGTGACAAACAAAAGAAAATAGACGCAACCAGACGAAACATTGTTTGGCGTAGAAACACCGGAAATCATTGAAAACAAAGGGCTCTTGATATATGATGAAACAAGTTAAAGCCTATTATTGCGTTCTAAATAAAAATCCTGTATAATACCAAACTGTAATATTGTATCATTCAGCGTAAAACACGCTGTGAATTATCAAGATAAGTCAGGAGGATATAAATACATGCGAGTCGATGCGGACGATTTTGCCCGACCTTGCAGCTGCGGGAGGGAGCACCACATAGACGTTAAGGAAATTATCATTGAATCAGGAGCTATCGGAAAACTGGAAAAAGAAATGTCGGACGGAGATCTGAAAGAATATATTTCCCCGCTTCTGATCTGTGATACCAACAGTTACAAAGTAACAGAGGAACTGATGGAAGATATCTACGACAGGTGTCAGGTTCTGGTCCTGGATGCCGAGGATCTTGAGGCAGACGAGAGAGCTGTTGAAATCGTGGAGAATTACATGGAAGAGGATATTGATCTTGTACTTGCAGTAGGGGCAGGTACTATCCATGACCTCAGCAGATTTGTTGCCCATCAGTACCGGATTCCTTTTGTTTCTGTGCCCACCGCAGCCAGTTCAGACGGATTTGCTTCCACAGTGGCAGACATGACATGGAATGGCATGAAGAAAGCAGTACAAGCTGAGGCACCGCTCTATGTTTTTGCAGATACGGATATTTTTGCGAAAGCACCGAAGAGACTTACAGCAGCAGGTGTGTCGGACATTTTGGGTAAATATATTGCCCTGGCTGACTGGAAGATATCCAGTCTCCTTACCGATGAATACTACTGTGCAGAAGTGGTAAATCTGGAAACAAGAGCACTGCGGATGGTGAAGGATAACCTGAAGGAGATTGCAGCAGGAGAGGAAGATGCCTGTGAGAAGCTGATGTATGCACTGGTACTTTCAGGGCTTGCCATGCAGATGACCGGGAATTCCAGACCAGCATCAGGAGCAGAGCATCATCTTGTTCATCTTTGGGATATGGAAGTTCTTAACGGACATCTGGATGCACTTCATGGGGAAAAAGTTTCAGCAGGAACCATGGTTGCCCTTATTGAATATAAGAAGATTGCAGATGCTATCCGCAGAAAAACCTGTAAAGTGCATACTCACATAGAGGAAGACCGGGAATTTCTGCAGAGCACATTCGGGAAAAAAGGTGTTCTCAATGCTATCGAGAAGGAGAATGCACCGGAACTTCTGGATGCGATCAGCACAAGACAGCTCAGTGATGCACTGCCGGAGATCATGCAGATCATTGATGCGCTGCCAGCTGTGACAGATATGCAGGAAATGATGAGCAAGGCCGGGTGCGTAAGCAGAGTCCGTGATATCGGATTGCCGGGAGAAGCGGTTTCCGACAGTCTCCGACTTGCACCGTATACAAGAAGAAGGATGAGCCTTCTGAGACTCCGTAAATTATTGACATATTAAGTACAGATAAAAGACTTCGAATTTTTTTGCAGGAAAGGCAGGGATGAACGGTTTGATGAGAGTAGGAATGGGATACGATGTACATAAGCTGACAGAAGACAGAGAGCTGATCCTTGGCGGAGTGAACATTCCCTGGGAAAAAGGTCTTCTGGGACATTCTGATGCAGATGTACTGATACATGCCATTATGGATGCGCTTCTGGGAGCAGCAGCTCTAGGCGATATCGGAAAACATTTTCCGGACACAGATCCGGCATACAAAGGAATTTCCAGTGTGAAGCTCCTGGTGCATGTGGCAGGACTTTTGAAAGAGAACGGTTATGCAGTAGGAAACATCGATGCAACCATCATTGCCCAGAAGCCGAAGATGGCACCGCATATTCCAAAGATGAGAGAGAACATTGCACAGGCACTAGGAATTGACATATCACAGCTGAATATCAAGGCAACAACGGAAGAAGGCCTTGGTTTTACAGGACAGGGAGAGGGAATCTCCTCTCAGGCGATCTGCTCCCTGTATAGAATCGGGAAATTGGAGGAAGAGTAACATGAAGATTTTTAACACACTGACAAGGAGAAAAGAGGAATTCGTACCTCTGGAAGAGGGCAAGGTAAAGATGTATGTCTGCGGACCTACTGTATATAATCTGATCCATATCGGAAATGCCCGCCCTATGATCATTTTTGATACGGTACGAAGATATATGGAATATAAAGGATATGAGGTAAACTATGTATCCAACTTTACAGATGTAGATGACAAGATCATCAAGAAAGCCATCGAAGAAGGCGTTTCTGCAGAAGAGGTCTCCACACGTTACATTAAAGAGTGCAAAAAAGATATGGCAGATATGAATGTAAAACCTGCCACAACAGCACCGCAGGCTACGCAGGAGATCCAGGGAATGATTGACATGATCCAGACTCTCATTGATAAAGGTTACGCTTATCCGGCAGCAGATGGAACTGTATACTTCCGCGTAAAGAAATTTAAGGAATACGGTAAACTCTCTCACAAGAACCTGGATGATCTTCAGTCAGGATTCCGTTCCCTGAAAGTATCCGGCGAAGATCAGAAAGAAGATCCGTTTGATTTCGTACTCTGGAAACCGAAGAAAGAGGGCGAGCCTTCCTGGCCGTCACCATGGTGTGACGGCCGTCCTGGCTGGCATATTGAGTGTTCCGTTATGTCCAAGAAATATCTTGGCGAGGAGATCGATATCCATGCAGGTGGAGAGGATCTGATTTTTCCGCATCATGAGAATGAGATCGCACAGAGTGAGTGCTGCAATGGCAAAATTTTTGCAAGATACTGGATGCACAACGGTTTCCTGAACATCGATAACCGCAAGATGTCCAAATCTCTTGGAAACTTCCGTACAGTCCGCCAGATTGGTGAGCAGTATGATCTTCAGGTGCTTCGTTTCTTTATGCTGAATGCACATTACAGAAGCCCGTTAAACTTCAGCGCAGATCTGATGGAAGCTGCAAAGAACTCTCTGGAGCGCATCCTGGAGGCAGCAGGCAAACTTAAGGACCGTAAAGACAATGCAGCCAAAGAGAGCATTACAGGAGAAGAACTTGAACTTCTCAAAGAAGCAGAAGGCTTTGTTACCAAGTTTGAAGATGCCATGGATGATGATTTTAACACAGCAGATGCCCTGGCTGCAATCTTCGAGCTTGTCAAATTCGCAAATACAAATGTAGATGAGAACAGTTCCAGAGAGTTTGCAGGTGGTCTTTATGAGGAGCTTTTCAAACTCAGTGATGTACTTGGCCTGAAGATTGAGAAGAAAGAGGAAATCATTGACAAAGAGATCGAAGATCTGATCCAGGAGCGTCAGGCTGCAAGAAAAGCAAAAGACTTCAAGAGAGCAGATGAGATTCGTGATGAGCTTCTCAAGAAAGGTATCATTCTTAAAGATACAAGAGAAGGTGTGAAATGGCAGAGAGCTTAAACCGGCTTAAAGAGCTGTTTGATCTTAAAGATACAGATCTTCGGACTTATTCACCGCTGACGCTGGCTTATATCGGGGACGGTGTTTACGAGCTTGTGATTCGGACAATACTTGTAAAAAGAGCAAACTGTCCGGTAAACCGACTTCATAAAAAGGCCAGCAGCCTTGTAAAAGCGTCTGCTCAGTCTGGAATGATGGAAGTGATTGAACCGCTTCTGACAGATGAGGAGAAAAGTGTTTACCGCAGGGGCAGAAATGCTCATTCTGCTACTATGGCGAAGCATGCTACCATGGCAGATTACAGACGTGCCACAGGTTTTGAGGCACTGATGGGATATCTGTATCTGAAAGAGGATTTTTCAAGGATACTGGAACTGGTCCGTGCAGGGCTTGAGAAGGAGGAGTTTAAAGTTGACTGAGATGATAGAAGGAAGAAATGCGGTTCTTGAGGCATTTCGTTCCGGTAAGTGTGTAGATAAACTTTTTATCCTGGATGGATGCCAGGACGGTCCGGTGCGTACTATTGCAAGAGAGGCCAGAAAGCATGATACGATCGTGAAATTTGTTCCAAAGGAACGTCTGGATTCCATGAGTGAGACTGGCGCACATCAGGGAGTGATCGCTCAGGTTGCAGCTTATGATTATTCCACAGTGGAGGATATCTTAAAGAAAGCAGAAGATAAGGGAGAAGCTCCTTTTATCATTCTTCTTGATAATATCGAAGATCCTCATAATCTGGGGGCTATCATCAGAACTGCCAATCTTGCAGGAGCTCATGGAGTGATCATCCCGAAACACAGAGCTGTAGGTCTGACAGCTACAGTAGCGAAGACTTCTGCAGGTGCACTGAATTATACACCGGTAGCCAAAGTTGCCAATTTGGGACAGACGATCGATGAGCTGAAAGAAAAAGGCATCTGGTTCGTCTGCGCAGATATGGACGGAGAAGTGATGTACAGACAGAATCTTACAGGTCCGATCGGCCTTGTGATCGGAAATGAAGGAAATGGCGTCAGCCGTCTTGTAAAAGAAAAATGTGACTTTACAACTGCGATCCCGATGAATGGAGATATCGATTCCCTGAACGCTTCCGTAGCTGCAGGAGTACTTGCTTTTGAGATCGTAAGACAGAGAATGTCAAAATAAATACATTGAATACAGCAGGTTACTGTTTACGGTAACGACAGCAGAAGCTGTGTGGAGAGAGAATGTGCCGATATAATGAGACTGCGGATGAAATCCTGATCAGACGACTCAGGGAGGGGGAATCTGCAATAGCAGATTATCTGATGGAAAAATACAAAGGACTGGTCAAAAAAAAGGCCCGTGCCATGTTCCTGATGGGAGGAGATACTGATGATCTGATCCAGGAGGGGATGATCGGACTGTTTAAAGCAGTGCGTGATTACCAGCCGGACAGGGAGGCTTCTTTCCAGTCTTTTGCAAACCTGTGCATTGACAGACAGATATATACCGCGATCAGAAGCTCCAACCGACAGAAACATCAGCCGCTGAATACGTATGTGTCACTGAGCAGCAGTGACACCGAAGAAAATCTGAGAGATTCCTGGGTGGAGCATGATAATCCGGAATCCATTCTTATAGACAGAGAAAATGTAAGTGCCCTGGAGCAGGAAATGGAAAAGAATTTAAGTCCTCTGGAGAACCAGGTGCTTCATCTGTATCTGGATGGAAACGGTTATGTTGAAATCGCAGAGATCCTGGGGAAAACACCTAAATCTATTGACAATGCACTGCGCAGAATCCGTAAAAAAACTAAAAAAATATTTCTGAATATTCTTCTTGATCTCTTTCATTTGAGAATAAAAGTATTACAATAAGGGTAAAAGAAGCGGAAAAAGAAAGGAGACCAAGACCATGGCAAAGATCAATAAATATTGGGGACTGGTTGCTGTAGGCGCGCTGACAGCTGCGGCAGCAGGTGCAGTTGCAGCACTTGTGACAAGAAAGAAAGCATACGAGGAAGACTTCGAAGATGATTTCGATGATCTTGACGATTTTGAAGAAGACGACAAGAAAGAAGAAAAGAAGAGAAAGAAGTTTTCCAGGACTGGGATAAGACATCATCTGAGACTGTAGATGCAGCGAAAGAGGAAGCATCCGACTGAGGAGAAAGCAGAAAGAGGATTCTGAGGAAGAGTCCGAAGAAGAGGAAGCTGCTGAAGAGACAGCTGAGGAGACGGAAGCTGCTGAGACAGAAGACGAGACAAGCGGCACAGAAGAATAAATAATAAAAAGAAATCCCACAGAATTACCGATTATTAACCCGGGTTCTGTGGGATATTTTTTATAGTAGGATTTTGAAGTAAAAAAATAAAGCTGCTGACGGGAATCGAACCCGTGACCTCCGCCTTACCAAGGCGACGCTCTACCGACTGAGCCACAGCAGCTTATTGTGCGATGTTGTCACCGCTCACAGTTGTTTATATTATCAGATGATAAGCATATTGTCAACAGTTTATTTTGAAAAAAATTTATTGGGTATTAAGTAGCTGAGAATTACATGAAATGATAAGGCAATTAAAAAAATACTGCAAGAGCATCTGGAATGATGTTTTGCGGTATCTTCTGAGAAATAAGCAGTTGTTATTTGAAAGCAATCTGGGTTTCAATGCAAGCGTTTGTCTTCTGATTGCGTATATAAATGGATAAAATATAATTTCCTTTTGGTTTTCTGTATGGACACGAACAACAACCAAATGAGAGCAAAAATGCAAAAAAATAAGAAAACTTTTAATTAAATACAGTTTTTGTGGGTTTCAAAAAATCCAATTTTATGATAAGATAAAACATCAGGACGATATCTAGGAGGGAGATCAATGGACAACGAGACAGTTTCCAAGAATTTTATTGAGAATATTATAGACAAAGATCTTGCAGAAGGTGTATACGACACCGTGCACACACGTTTTCCGCCGGAGCCGAACGGCTATCTTCATATAGGACATGCGAAATCCATACTTTTAAACTATGGACTGGCTAAGAAATATAACGGAAAATTCAATCTTCGTTTTGATGATACCAACCCTACAAAAGAGAAATCAGAATTTGTAGAATCCATCAAGGCAGACGTGAAATGGCTTGGCGCAGACTGGGAAGACAGACTTTTCTTTGCATCTGATTATTTTGACCAGATGTATGAGGCAGCAGTTAAGCTTATCAAGAAGGGCAAGGCTTTTGTATGTGACCTGACAGCAGATCAGATCCGTGAGTACAGAGGAACTCTGACAGAGCCAGGTAAGGAGAGCCCGTTCAGAACCCGTACAGTAGAGGAGAACCTTCAGCTCTTTGAGGAGATGCGTGAGGGTAAATACGGCGATGGAGAGAAAGTTCTCCGTGCCAAGATCGATATGGCATCCCCGAACATGAACATGCGTGACCCGGTTATCTATCGTGTAGCACGTATGACACACCACAACACAGGCGATAAATGGTGCATCTACCCGATGTACGATTTCGCTCATCCGATCGAGGACGCCATTGAAGGAGTAACACATTCCATCTGTACACTGGAGTTTGAGGATCACAGACCACTTTATGACTGGGTTGTAAAAGAACTGGAATATCCGCAGCCACCGAAACAGATTGAGTTTGCAAAACTTTACCTGACCAATGTTGTAACTGGTAAACGTTACATCAAGAAGTTGGTAGAGGATGGTATTGTAGATGGATGGGATGATCCAAGACTGGTTTCAATCGCTGCACTTCGTCGTCGTGGATTCACACCGGAGTCCATCCGAAAATTCGTAGAGCTCTGTGGTGTTTCCAAAGCCAACAGCTCTGTTGACTATGCAATGCTTGAGTACTGTATCCGTGAGGATCTGAAGCTGAAACGTCCGCGTATGATGGCAGTACTTGATCCGATCAAGCTCGTGATCGACAATTATCCGGAAGGCCAGGTAGAATACCTGGAAGCTCCGAACAACATGGAGAATGAGGAACTGGGAACCAGAAAGATTCCATTCAGTGGAGAGCTTTACATTGAACGTGATGATTTTATGGCCGAGCCGCCTAAAAAATACAAACGTCTCTATCCTGGAAATGAAGTACGTCTTATGAATGCATATTTTGTAACGTGTACAGGATATGAAGCTGATGATGATGGAACAATCCGCGTAGTACACTGCACATATGATCCTGAGACAAAAGGTGGAAACGCTCCGGATGGACGCAAGGTAAAAGGAACCATTCACTGGGTAGAGGCTTCCAATGCAGGTAAAGTTGAAGTAAGACTTTACGAGAATATCGTTGATGAGGAGAAGGGTGTTTATAATAAAGAAGACGGATCTCTCAACGTAAATCCGAACTCCCTTACTGTAACAAGTGCTTACGTGGAGCCGGAACTTCTCAAAGCAAAAGGTTATGATAGCTATCAGTTTGTCCGCAACGGATTTTTCTGTGCAGACATTCACGATTCCAAGGAAGGTGCACCGGTATTTAACCGTATCGTTTCCCTGAAGAGTTCTTTTAAACTGCCAAAAGCCTGAGAATTTAAATGATCAAGAGATACACCGGGATGTATATTTCCGGTGTATTTTTTTACTGGTTGCACCTGTATTCGGAAAAGGTTATACTGGTAGCACAGGAAAGAGAGGAACATACAGATGAAAAGAATTGTACTTGCTTCTGCATCTCCCCGGAGACGGGAACTTTTAAGCCAGATTGGTGTGGAATTCGAAGTAAAGCCGGCTGACGGTGAAGAACGGATCATCAGCACAGAACCATCGAAAGTTGTAGAAGAACTTTCCGGTCAGAAAGCCATGTTTACAGCCAAAGCCCTGGAAAAAGAGAATGGTCATGTGCCGAAAGGATGTATTGTGCTCGGAGCAGACACGATCGTATCCTATGAAGGAAGAATTTTAGGCAAACCTTCTGATAAAGAAGATGCGATCCAGATGCTTTCCATGCTTCAGGGAAACACTCACCAGGTTTATACCGGAGTGACTGTGCTGAAAGAGAAACAGGGAAGCTGGAAGTTCCATACATTTTTTGAGTGTACAGATGTGATCTTTTATCCGGTGACCAGGGAGGAGATCGTGGAATATGTAAACAGTGGTGATCCTATGGATAAAGCAGGAAGCTACGGCATCCAGGGCGCCTGGGGAGCCTATGTGAAAGGAATCCGCGGGGATTACAACAATGTAGTAGGCCTGCCTGTGGCAAGACTGATCTACGAGACGAAAAAAATCGGAATAAACCTGAAAGGATGAAAAAAATGATAAAAGCGTGTATATTTGATCTGGACGGAACACTTGCGGATACACTGGAATCCATGGCTTATGTAGCTAACCAGATCATGGAAAAGTTCTCACTGAAATCTCAGCCGACAGATAATTTCCGCTATTACAGCGGCGAGGGTGCAGATATGCTGATCAGAAGATGCCTCATTGATGCCGGAGATCCGGAGCTTGCCCATTACGAAGAAGTAAGAGCACTTTACCGTAGAAAATTCGACGAGGATCCTTTATATAAAGTAGTTCCATACAAAGATATGCCGGAGACAGTAAAGGAGCTGAAAGCACAGGGACTGAAACTGGCTGTCTGCTCCAACAAACCTCATATTGCTGCCAATAAAGTAGTGAAAGCCATGTACGGAGATATTTTTGACGAAGTTATGGGACAGCAGGAAGGGATACGCAGGAAACCGGCTCCGGATGGTCCGTTAAAGATCGCGGAAGATTTCGGGGTAAAGCCGGGAGAATGTATGTACATCGGAGATACAAAAACAGATATGCTGACAGGAAAAGCAGCAGGCATGTATACAGTCGGAGCACTTTGGGGATTTCGTGACAGAGAGGAACTGGAAAGCAATGGTGCAGATGTAGTTGCCGGCGGTCCGAAAGACCTGCTTACTGTGTATAAGGAGAAAGATCATGATTAAGATGGTAGCCAGTGATCTGGATGGAACACTTCTTGTAAATGGCAGCCAGTCAATTCCGGAAGAGATTTTTCCTTTAATAAAAAAATTGAAAGACATGGGGATCCTTTTTGTGGCAGCCAGCGGAAGGCAGTACGCTAATATGCGGAATCTGTTTGCACCTGTGAAGGATGATATGGCATTTATCGGGGAAAACGGAGGTCTTGCAATTCAAAATGAGAAACTTCTTTACTGTGACAGTTTTGACAAAAAGCTTGTGATGGAGATCATAGAAGCGATCCAGGAAAAAAAAGACGCAGAGTTTTCCTGTTCCACAAAAGATTTTTATTATATCATGCCAAAAACAGAGCATTACCGTCATCTGATGGTAGAAGAAGTAAAGAATCATTGCAAGATCATAGGAAGCCTGACTGAGATCACAGAGCCCTGTATGAAAGTGGCGGTCTATGAGCGTGAGGGAATGACAGAAGAATCCATCCGTTACTGGAGAGAACGGTTCGGGGATCGCTGCACAGTTGTTACCTCTGGTTTTGCGTGGGTGGATTTTATCCCGTTTACCACAAACAAGGCGAAAGGGATTCGGAAGTATCAGGAACTTCTTGGCGTTGGTCCGGAAGAATGCGTGGCTTTTGGTGATGAATATAATGATATAGAAATGATGAAATCTGTGAAATACAGCTTTGCCATGAAGAATGCGAAGCAGGGCGTACGGGAGGCGGCAGCCTACGAGACAGAAGAAGTTGCGCCGGTGCTTCGAAGACTGATACAGGCAGACGGAAATATAAAGGAGGTATTTTAAGATGTACAAGAAAGAATACGTTGAGACATTTCTGGAAAAACAGGGACAGCTTTTTGATGAGCCGGTAGCAGATAATTTTGAGGAGGCAGAGGCATTCCTGGAGGATTGCATGGCTGTTGTACTGGATTCCCTCAAAGATGTAAAAAAATATCTGGATGGAATGGGAGCTGATGTGGAGGGGCTTTCTCTTAAGGAGCTTGAGGAAGAGAGTGAAGTGTTTAAACTTCCGGATGGAAAATATCTTATTGTAGAAGGTTGAGTTTACCAGAAGTAAATGGATGCCTGCTTCAATTGTAAACAGCTGCTTCATAAGGAAAGCAGGGATTACACCTTTTAAAATTAAATATGGTAAACTTGTATCAGCAAAAGCAAGGCTCTGTATATAATGTGTACAGAAGTAATTAGATAAAGGAGGATGGAATATGAGAAGAAACAGGGTACTGGCTATAATAATGGCTGTGCTTATGATGGTAACGCTACTTCCGTCTATGGTGTTTGCAGCGGAAGCTCCGTCCGGAGCATTGGATGGAACACTTAAGATCAAGGGCTCTGCATCAGTAGGCTCCACGTTGAGCGCTGATCTTTCCAAAATAAAGCCGGCAGGAGTTACCAGTGAGTATGTATCATTTTCATGGTCACTGAAAGATGGAGATCTTCTCACAGAAGTCGGAACAGGTAAGAGCTACAAAGTAGATGAAAAAGCTCAGGGGCTTTCAATCGTTCTGAAGATCACAGGAAAAGAAGATAAAGGAATCACGGGCTCACTTACAGCGACCAGCGGTAAAGTTGAAGCTGCGAAAGAAAAGAAATCTTCTGATTCCAAGAAAAAAGAAACAAAATCGGAAGAAACTTCAGCTTCTGCAGAAAAAAAAGAAACGGAAACTGCCGATACAAGCAGTGCAGATCAGAGCAATGAAGCACAGAACAGTGCAGATCAGAGTAATGTAGAACAGAATGATGATGCACAGAACAGCGATGATCAGAGCGGTAGTGAGGAAACAGAAGAGCCGACACAGAATGAGGCCGGCACAGATTCTCAGGATAGTGAAACTACAGATACTTCCACAGAAGAAAAAGAACAGACTACAGAAAATACAGAGATTCCTGCAGAAACAAAAGAACTTACTTATTCTGCAACAGTATCTACAGAAGATGGAAGCGATGTGCTCAATTTTGGCTATGTAGAAGAGGACTATACAGAAGTTCCGAAAGCACAGTATGTTTCCATTACTAATAATGGAACGGGTGATCTGAATTTCAAGAGCCTTGCACCGGAACATTTTATGGTACAGGATATCAACGGAGAACCTTTGAAAGCTGGTGAGACGGCAACTGCATTTGTGCAGCCAAGAGAAGGAATCGCAGCAGGTGAGTATAAAGATACGATCACTTATGAAACAGAAGAGGGCGTGAAGGTATCTTTTGAAGCAGATTTTACAGTAACAGCTAAAAAAGAAGATACATCAGATACAGAGAAAAAATCAAATTCAGAAGAAACACAGGATCCGGAAGAAAAAGATGATCAGCCCGAAACACCGGAGGCAGTATACAAACTTGGCGTGGATAATCCAGAGCTTTCATTTGAAACCCTGAAAGAAGGCTATGAAAATATCGAAGAGACATGTACAGTTACAGTCCGTAATGAAGGAACAGCAGCTGTAACATTAATTCAGCCGGCATCAGATTATTTTGGTATTGCACCGGCAACTTCTGTTGAAACAGATGGAGATATTCAGCTTGAAGCTGGCGGAGAGCAGACATTTACTGTGCAGCCGAAACTGGGGCTTTCTGCACAGGATGATCCGTATACACAAGAGCTTGTTTTTTCAACAAAAGAAGATAAAACAGCAACTGTAGCAGTAAACGTACAGGTATCTGTGGAAAAGGATGCATCAGAGGAAGTACCGTCTGTGAGAGCGGATCCTTCTAATGTGGATTTTGGAAGTCTTGAACAGGGATATGGCGAAGCACCGGAGGCACAGACAATTACTCTTACAAATACAGGTAAAACAGCTATTCGTCTGGAGCAGCCTACAGCATATAATTATGAAGTAGGAACTATTTCAGCAGAAGTTATCAATCCTGGAGAGTCTGCTACATTTACGCTTCAGCCGAAAACCGGTTTTTTAGCAGGTGATTACAATGAAAAGATCAGTGTGAAAGATGTTGATGGCAATGAACTGGCGGCTGTTGAAGTTATTTTTGCAGTAACAGAACCACAGCCTGTATATGATCTTTCCATTGATCCGGAAAGTCTGGAATTTGATTCTTCTGAAGAAGGATACAAGGATGTACCGGCAGAGCAGACAGTTACAGTAACAAATACAGGGAATACCAGCATTACCCTGCAGCAGCCTGAAAGCAAATATTACACAGTAGGAAATCTTTCGGAAACAGAAATCGCAGCTGGAAGCAGTGCAACATTTACAGTGCAGCCGAAGAGTGGACTTACTAAGGGAGAATACTTGGAAGATATCAGTGTTCAAAATAGCGGAAATGTAGAATGTTATGTGAATGCGCATTTCAGCGTTACAAAGAAAACGGATGATAACAGCAACAATCTTACAGGAATCAAGAAGCCGTCCGATATTACAGATCTTCCAAACGGAACAGAAAAATCCCAGAAGGCACTGAAGCTTCCGTCAACAGTGAAGATCACAACCACTAAAGGTGAGCAGAAAGCAAAAGTAAAATGGGATGTAAAAGGATGCTCCTATAATCCGGCATCTGCTGACAGACAGACCTTTAATGTAAAAGGTACCGTTACACTTCCTGATGGGGTGAAGAATCCTGATAATATCAGTACAGTGATTGCAGTGAGCATTACTGTAAACGCATACAAGGGAACAGAGGTCAAGGAATCTGAGAACAAGATCACAGGTATTGATGCCAACGGCAAATATGATACAAACAGTAAGATCACATTTACAGCAGTTGGTGCAGGTATGGATAATGATAGCCCGAAAAAAGGTGACACAAGATATCTGCCGGGCAGCTGGAAGATCACAGAGACACGTACCTGGGATGCAGCTCCGTATACAGCTACTTTCCGTGTAAGCAAAGCAGGACAATACACCCTTAGCGTTACATTTAAACAGCAGAAATATAATGGTTCAAAATGGGAAAATACAGGAAGTGAATCTTCTCAGAAAGTTACATTTAAAGTATCTCAGGCAGCTACTGTAACTACAGCAGCAACAGCGACACCGAAACCTACAGTTACCGGAACAAACAAGAAATCAGCAGTACAGACAGGCGATAATACACCTGTTATGACGTTTGTGATCATTCTTGTAGCCGCAGTTGCCTGCATTGGCGGTGTTGTTGTTTATAAAAGAAAAAATGAATAAATAAATTAAGTAATCTGAAAAGTTCCCTGCACGGATCTGATGTGCAGGGAATTTTTTTAACTGTATATGTCATATCTGATTTATTACTAGCACTCAAATTGGCGAGTGCTAATTTTTTCTTGACTTTTGCAAAAAGTCGTATTAGTATATATTTATTGAAAAAACAATGTTTTTTGGTTAAAATAGATAAAACGTTAAAAAATAATAAAAAAAAGCTTGCAATTCTCTCTGCGATGATGTATAATATTACGGTATTATAGATTAAATTTCGTGGAGGTGTAAAAAAGTGCCAAACATTAAATCAGCTAAAAAAAGAGTAAGAGTTACAGAAAAGAAGACTCTTATCAACATGGCTCACAAGACTGCTCTAAAGACAGCTATCAAAAAGTTTGAAGCTGCTGCAAAGGCAGGCAACAAGGAAGAGGCTCAACAGCTTTTCAACGAAGCTGCAAAGAAGCTTGACCAAAGTGTAAACCGCGGTATTCTTCACAAGAACAACGCTGCAAGAAAGAAGTCACAGCTTGCTCTTAAACTTGCAAAACTTGCGTAAAAGTCATTTAAAGGAGTTACAATTTTGTAGCTCCTTTTTTTGTACATAGATAAAGGTGAAATTATGCAAATTAACAGATTATTTGAAATTATATACATATTGCTTGACAAAAAGACCGTAACGGCTAATGAATTGGCAAAGAAATTTGAAGTATCAAGCCGTACGATTTATCGTGACATTGAAATCCTGTCGGGTGCCGGAATACCGATTTACACCACCAAGGGCAAAGGTGGCGGAATATCTATTCTTGATAATTTTATACTGGACAAGTCGGTTATATCAAAGGAAGAACAAAGTGCGATAATAACGGCACTTACTGCTATGTCAGTGTTGCCGAATGTTAAAAAAACAGGCATTGCGGATAAAATGTCATTACTTTTTAAATCTAACGACAGTTCATGGATTGACGTTGACTTTTCGGATTGGAATGTGGAACAAAAGAAATTTTTTCGATAAAATAAGAGATTCGATAATTGAACGATTTGCACTGAAGCTGAAGTATATAAACAGTAACGGCGAAATTTCCGAGCGTATTGCAGAGCCGCTTAAACTGTATTTTAAAAGTAAATCGTGGTATCTTATCGCATATTGCAGAAAAGCCGATGATTACAGAATGTTTAGGTTGTCACGAATAAGGGATGTTGAAGTGACAAACGAACATTTTGAACGTGAAATGTGTGAATATAAATATGATAATGACGATGAAAATATTTGTGTTAATGTAAAATTGAAAATAAGCAAAAATGCCGAATACCGTGTTTATGACGAATTTCAAGACGCAGAAAAAACAGCGGACGGCGATTTTATTGTGAATATGTCATATCCCGAAAATGAATGGCTTTACGGCTATATAATGTCGTTTGGGGAGTATGCGGAAGTGCTTGAACCAACATACATAAGAGATATAATTAAAACGAAAATAGAGAAAATGATAAACAATTATTTATAATATGACATAACGATGTCATATTAGGTGTGTTATACTTCTTGTATCAAGTTAAAGGAGGATAACAAAATGGAATATGAAATTGTAAATCTCGAAGAAAAGAAAGCGGTGGGCATATCAGCCGTAACCAACAACAAATCACCTGAAATGCCGAAGATTATCGGTGGTTTATGGGACGAATTTTATAAAAAGGTCTACGGTGAGATTAACGACAAAACGAATAACAAATCAATCGGTATGTATCATAAGTATCAGCCAAACGGTGACTATACCGTTTCAATATGTGCGGAGGTGAACAGCACAAATCAGAATTACGAAGTGATTACAATACCAAGCGGAAAATATGCTAAATTTATTGTAAAAGGCAACGTTGTTACGGCGGTGCAGGAATTTTGGCAAAAGGTTTGGAATATGAACCTTGACCGTTCGTTTGTGTGTGACTTTGAAGAATACCAAGCAGGTGACGATATGGATAATATGGAGATACATATGTACATTTCTCTTAAATAATTAGATTGACAATTCCTTGTGATGATGATAAAATTTTCACAAGGAATTTTTTATTGAGAGGATGAAAATAATGGCTATAACAAAAGAATTGTTCGGAACATTGCCAAACGGACAGGATATAACCGCATATTTACTTGATAACGGAAACGGAGTAAGTGTGAGAATTTTAAATTACGGCGGTATTGTCAGAAATCTTTATGTAGAGGACAAGAACGGTGTTAAAACCGACGTTGTGCTTGGACGCGAAACGATGGAAGATTATCTAAATAACGACGGTTTTCTCGGTGCACTTATCGGCAGACACGCAAACAGAATTGCAGGCGGCGAATTTGAGCTTAACGGTACAAAATATAATGTAGGACTTAATGAGGGCAAGAACAGCTTGCACGGCGGAATAAACGGCTTTGATAAAAAGGTTTGGAGTGCGGAAGAAGTTGACGGGGAAGAACCGTCATTGAAACTTTCAATCGTGTCAGAGGACGGTGAGGAAGGTTTTCCGGGAACACTTAAAGTAACTGTTACATATACTCTAACAAAGGGAAATGCACTGAAAATTAATTACAGTTCGGTGACAGACAAGGATACAGTGGTGAATCTTACAAATCATTCTTATTTCAATCTTGCGGGACACGCAAGCGGTACAATCGATAATCAGATACTTCAAATCAATTCGGAATTTTATACACCGAACGACAGTGAATGTATGCCGACAGGCGAAGTGCTTTCTGTTATGGGTACGCCGTTTGATTTCAGAGCACCAAAGCCGATAGGACAGGATATAAACGCAGATTTTGAGCAAATAGAAATGTTCGGCGGTTATGATCACAACTTTGCGATTTCGGGCAGAGGTTACAGACTTTGTGCCATTGCAAAGTGCCTTGAAAACGGCATAACAATGGAAGTGTATACAGATAAACCGGGTGTTCAGTTATATACATCAAACGGACTTCCGGAGGGGATATATAAAGAAGGTGCAAAATACAGTACACATCAGGCATTTTGTCTTGAAACACAGTATTTCCCAAACGGTATGAAGAATAGTCACTTTATTGCTCCTATTTTAAAAGGTCGGCGATGAATATAATTTTACAACAGAGTACAAATTTATTGTAAAGTAACAGATATTAAAGTAGGCTTTTTGCGTTATTTGTAACATTTTTAATTGACTGATTATACAGTGTGTGGTATAATAAAACAAAGTGGAATGTTTTAAGGAGGGTTTTTGATGTCATACAAAGAAATGACTAAAGAAGAATTACAGGAAATCCGCAAAGAAGTTGCGGCAAAATATGATGAGCTAAAGGCTAAGGGTTTAAAACTTGATATGTCAAGAGGTAAGCCGAATACCGAACAGCTTGATATTTCTATGGGAATGATTGATACACTTACCGACTACAATCTTGTAGGCGAACAAGGCGTTGACTGCCGTAACTACGGTGTGCTTGACGGTATAATTGAGGCTAAAAGACTTCTAAGTGCAATGATTGAATGTCCCGTAGACAATATTATAATTTACGGTAATTCAAGTCTTAATGTTATGTATGACACAGTTGCCCGTTCAATGACGCACGGTGTTATGGGCTCAACTCCATGGGCAAAGCTTGATAAAGTTAAGTTCTTGTGTCCTGTACCGGGATATGACAGACATTTTGCAATTACAGAATTTTTCGGTATTGAAATGATTAATATTCCTATGACTGAGGACGGACCTGATATGGATATGGTTGAGGACCTTGTTTCAAAGGATGAGGCAATCAAGGGTATTTGGTGTGTACCGAAGTATTCAAACCCTATGGGTATAACATATTCTGATGAAACAGTAAGACGTTTTGCAAATCTAAAGCCGGCGGCTGAGGATTTCAGAATTTATTGGGATAACGCATACTGCATACATCATTTATATGAGGATCACCAAGACCACATTCTTGAAATTCTTGAAGAATGTGAAAAAGCAGGTAATCCTGATATGGTATTTAAGTTCTGCTCAACATCAAAGGTTACATTTCCGGGTTCGGGTATAGCCGCTATTTCAGCATCAAAGGCTAACCTTGACTTTATTAAAAAGCAGATGTCGGTACAGACTATCGGTCATGATAAACTTAACCAACTTCGTCATGCAAGATTTTTCGGTGACTTCAACGGTATGCTTGAGCATATGAAAAAGCACGCAGATATTATAAGACCTAAGTTTGAAGCTGTGCTTGAGATGCTTGACAAGGAACTTGGAGATTTAGGCATAGCAAAATGGACAAAGCCAAACGGCGGTTACTTTATCGGTTTCGATACTATGGACGGCTGTGCTAAAAAGGTCGTTGCTATGTGTAAAGAAGCAGGCGTTGTTATGACTCCGGCAGGTGCAACATATCCGTACGGAAAAGACCCTCACGATTCAAATATTCGTATTGCACCGACATTCCCGTCAACAGAAGAATTAAAGCAGGCATGTGAAATTTTCGTTACTTGCGTAAAACTTGTAAGCCTTGATAAAATTCTTGAAACAAAGTAATTAATTAATGATTAAATGAGCGTTTACGGAACGCTCATTTTTTGTTAGATAAAATTGACAACGGTATTGTTTTATGATAAAATTATAATTCAATGAATATTATGTTATCATAACTAATGATAAACAGTCGAAAGGAGCATTGAAAAGTGCTTGAACTTAAAAATATAAGTTGGGAAATTCCCGATGGAGATAAAATTTTAAATGGTATAGATTTAGAAATACCTGACGGCAAAATGACCGTTATAACAGGTCCGAACGGTGGCGGTAAAACTTCTCTTGCAAAGATTATCGCAGGACTCGAAGTGCCTAATTCGGGTGAAATTTTGCTTGACGGTGAGAATATAACCGATTGGGATATTACAAAACGTGCTAAAAACGGCATTGCATATGCATTTCAACAGCCTGTGCGTTTTAAGGGCGTTACAGTAAGAGATTTGCTTAATCTTGCGGCAGAGAGAACATTGTCCGAAAGAGAGATATGCTCCGTACTCGGTGAAGTCGGTCTTTGTGCAAGAGATTATATTGAAAGAGATGTTGACGCAAGTCTTTCGGGCGGTGAAAGCAAAAGAATTGAGATTGCTACCGTTTTATCGCGTGAAAATGCGAAGATACTTGTATTTGACGAGCCTGAGGCAGGTATTGACCTTTGGAGCTTTACAAGTCTTATTGACGCGTTCCAAAAACTTAAAAACGAAAGCGGAAAATCCTTGCTTGTAATATCGCACCAAGAACGTATACTTGAAATTGCGGATTATATAGTTGTGATTGCGGACGGTAATGTTCGTGCATTTGGTGAGGGTAAAGATGTTCTTCCTCAACTTTTGAAAGAAGAAAAAGAGTCAAAGTGTCCTCTCGGTAAGGATAAGAAAGGAGAGAACAACTGATGAATGAAACAACAAGAGAATTTTTGAAAATCGTTTCCGACATTCAAGGCAACGAACTTGAAACGGCGGCATTTAACATTCGTGAGGACAGTCAGTGTGCTGGCAGACAATCTACTCCGAATATAAAGATTGATTCAAAAGAGGACGGACCGGGTCTTGTTATACACATAAGCAAAAATGCACAAAAGGAAACAGTTTATATACCGGCTTGCGTTACGCATGGTGATGTAGATGACCTTGTATATAATGATTTTTATGTTGAGGCAGGTGCAGACGTTATTATTGTTGCCGGTTGCGGTGTGCATACATCAGACGGTCACGATGCACGACATAACGGAATACACCGTTTCTTTATCGGTAAAGGTGCACACGTTTTGTATAAAGAAAAACATATCGGAACAGGTAAGGGTATCGGAAAAAAGAACGATTGATCCTGTAACAGATGCATATCTTGAAGACGATGCCGTACTTGAAATGGATACAATTCAGCTTAGCGGTGTTGATTCAACTGTAAGAAAAAACATCGGGTAAACTCGGTGCAAGAGCAAAGCTTATCATACACGAAAGAATTATGACAGACGGTGACGAAAAGGCTAAGACTGAATTTGAGGTTGAACTTAACGGTGAAGATTCGGGTGTTGATTTGGTGTCACGTTCGGTTGCAAAAGGTAATTCGTATCAGGAATATCATTCGACAATAAAGGGTAACTGCCGTTGTACGGGACATTCCGAATGTGACGCAATACTTGTCGGAAACGGTAAGGTTAACGCCGCACCGGCTTTGTTTGCAGGCGATATTGACGCGTCACTTATACATGAGGCGGCAATCGGAAAAATCGCAGGAGAACAGCTTATAAAATTGCAGACTCTCGGTCTTACTTCGGAAGAGGCAGGAGGCAAAGATTATCGAAGGCTTTTTGCGTGGTTAAATCACGAAAATACACTATTCTTACGAATAGTGTATTTTCGTATGAAATTATTAGGAAGAAGTGGTCATCTTGAGGCAAATCTCTCAAAATTATTTGTTTAGTAAAATTGATTTAAAAAAATCTTATTGTACCGCTTATAATAGAACAATTTTTGACTATTGCTGTCGGTCTTATAGATTCAATGATGGTTGCGAGTGTCGGAGAATCGGCGGTATCGGCAATATCGCTTGTTGATACTGTAAACATACTTATTATAAACATATTTACGGCACTTGCAACAGGCGGAGCTGTCGTTGCAGGGCAGTATATAGGAATGAAACAGGAGCATAATTCATGCAAAGCAGCGAACCAAACGCTTATATTTACAACGCTTATTGCACTGTTTGTAATGATTATCGTGTATGTGCTGAAAAATTTTATACTTCATACCGTTTTCGGACAGATTGAAGATGATGTTGCAAATTATGCAAATACATATTTGCTCATAGTGTCGGCGTCAATTCCGTTTATCGGAATGTATAACGCGGGTGCGGCTATATTCCGTGCAATGGGAAATTCAAAGGTTTCAATGAACACATCGCTTATTATGAATCTTGTAAACATAGTCGGTAATGCTATACTTATTTACGGTTTTCATATGGAAATTGCCGGTGCGGCAATACCAACGCTTATATCAAGAATAGTTGCGGCGGTTGTGATTGTTGTAAGACTAGGAAATCAAGATTTACAGATACATATTGACCGACCGTTTAAGCTGAAATTCGATTGGCGAATGATTAAAAAGATACTTAGAATAGGAATACCGAATTCGCTTGAAAACTCAATGTTTCAGCTTGGTAAAATATTGGTGCTTACAATAGTAACGGCATTCGGCACAAGAGCTATAACCGCAAATGCGGTATCAAACACAATAGCAATGTTTCAGATACTGCCGGGGATGGCGATATGTCAGGCTATACTAACCGTATCAAGTCAGTGTGTCGGTGCAAACGACTATAAACAGCTTGATTTTTACATAAAGCGACTTATGAAAACGATATATGTGTTTGTCGTTGCAATAAATGTAGTTGTGGTTGCGATACTTCCGCTTATATTAAAAGCGTACAACTTATCAAGTGAAACAACCGAGATCGCAAAACAAATTATATGGTATCACGCAATCTGTACTTGTACGATATGGCCGCTTTCGTTCGCATTGCCTAATGCACTTCGTGCCGCAAATGACGTAATGTTTACAATGATAGTTGCAATTTTGTCGATGTGGATATTCAGAATAGGTGCAAGCGTGGTAATAGCCAAATGGCTCGGATTTGGTGTACTCGGTGTATGGATTGCAATGACGATTGATTGGTTTGTCAGAGCAATTATATTTGTAATACGATACAAATATAAAATAAAAAGTAAATGCAAGATTTAAAACTACCCCATTTTTTATGAAAGAGAATACGAATAATATATTGAAAGATGAAGTTAGAAGAAAGAGTGGCAGAAGCTACAAATGATAAAAAACTGAAAAATGATTTAATCGGTGAATACCAAAATTTCATCTTGGCAGCTGCAAGCAAGGTACTTAAAAGAAGTGTTACGACAAGTGATGATGAGTATATCATTGCTATGATGGCTTTCGGCGACGCGATTGACGGCTATAATGAAAATAAAGGTAATTTTCTCGGCTTTGCAAAGACTGTTATACGAAACAGAATTATTGACAGTATAAGGCGTGAGGCAAAACATAATTCAGTGCCGTTTTCTGCGTTGGAAAAAGAAAATTCAGACGGTGAAACGATTGAATTTGAAATACATACCGTTGATAAAAGCGATTTGAAGTGGGAAATCGAATCACTTACGGAGGAACTCAGCAATTTTGAAATATCATTTTTTGAACTTGCGGAGGTCAGTCCGAAAAGTCGTAAAACGAAACGGCTTTGTTTTGATGCAGTGAACTATATTATAAACAACAGTGAACTTGTCGATATAATTATGAATAAGCACATATTGCCGATAAAAGAGATTACCGATAATACAAAGCTGAACAGAAAAGCTATCGAACGTCACAGGAAATACATAATAACGGCGGTTATTGCTATAACTCAGGATTATCCTGCCATTGCCGAATATTTCAATATGAGGGAGGTGTGAAATATGAGCGGAGTTATTGTGTCTGTAAAGGGCAGATATGCGGTTTTGCTTACAAAAAACAGCGATTTTATAAAGGTAAAAAACAAAAATTATTCTGTCGGCGATGAAGTGAAAATACCGCAGTATAAAGGGCAAATTCTTGCGGCTGCGGCAAGCTTTATTGTTGTGTGCGGCGGTATAAGTTCATATTTATGCCTGCAAAATATATGAGTGTGGATATTAACCCAAGTGTTATGATGACGATTAATATTTACAACAGGGTTATTAATACATGTTTAATATAAAATTTCAAATCTTATGCCTCCTAGAAAAAACACCTGCAGAGAATTCATTGCAGGCGTTTGGTTTTTTCCGTATTTCGAATTACGACGTAAATCAAGATGTTGCTGTGTACAGCTTATGCCTCAACCGTATCCTCTGCTTCTGCTTCAACAGCTTCCTCTGCTGTCTCTTCAGCTACATCCTCTACTGCCTCTTCTGCTGCTTCACGCTCTTCGTTGATCTG
>ENA-OPYX01000409-OPYX01000409.1-human-gut-metagenome-genome-assembly--contig:-NODE-409-length-25032-cov-10.332744_pt1 | contig 25032 bp, 27 predicted proteins | sample MGYA00242639_ERZ504486 | MGnify/ENA primary metagenome ERZ504486 (study PRJEB26092, sample SAMD00036296) | human gut metagenome | host: Homo sapiens | study: EMG produced TPA metagenomics assembly of... | reverse complement strand
TTTTACTTCAATGACTTTTGTATAGTGTTACAAGTATCTTGTACTTTATTGTCTCTAAAATAAAACAGTTGATAATCATTGATTTAGATTATCAACTATAAGCACGACTGCCTGTCGTACAAAAAAGGAATCCAATTGGATTCCTTTAAAAAGTCTTACGATAATTAAGCTAATTCTGAGAAATACTTAATTGTACGAACCATTTGGCTAGTGTAAGAGTTTTCGTTGTCATACCAAGAAACAACTTGTACGTGAGTAGTTCCGTCACCTAATGAGTGAGCCATTGTTTGAGTAGCATCGAACAATGATCCGTAACGCATACCAACGATATCACTAGATACTAATTGTTCTTCAGTATATCCGAATGATTCAGTTGTAGCAGCTTTCATAGCAGCGTTGATTTGGTCAACTGTAACTTCTCCGTCAACAACAGCTACTAAAATAGTAGTTGATCCTGTAGGAGTTGGAACACGTTGAGCAGATCCGATTAATTTTCCGTTTAATTCAGGAATAACCAATCCGATAGCTTTTGCAGCACCTGTTGAGTTAGGAACAATGTTAACTGCAGCAGCACGGCTACGACGTAAATCACCTTTACGTTGAGGTCCGTCTAATGTCATTTGGTCACCAGTGTAAGCGTGAACTGTAGTCATGATACCTGATTTGATTGGAGCTAATTTGTTCAAAGCGTTAGCCATTGGAGCTAAACAGTTTGTTGTACAAGAAGCTGCAGAAATTACTGTATCTTCTGGTTTTAATGTTTCGTGGTTTACATTGTAAACGATTGTTGGTAAGTCATTTCCTGCTGGAGCAGAGATAACAACTTTACGAGCACCTGCTTTAATGTGTGCTTCTGCTTTAGCTTTTGAAGTATAGAATCCTGTACATTCTAATACTACGTCAACTCCTAATTCACCCCAAGGTAATTTAGAAGCATCAGCTTCTGCGTAGATAGTGATTTCTTTTCCATCTACTGTAATTGAGTTTTCACCAGCAACAACTGTGTCAGCCTTAGCGTAAGTTCCTTGAGTTGAATCATATTTCAACAAGTGAGCTAACATCTTAGGGCTAGTCAAGTCATTGATAGCTACTACTTCGTAGCCTTCAGCACCAAACATTTGACGGAATGCCAAACGTCCGATACGTCCAAAACCGTTAATCGCAACTTTTACTGTCATGTCAGTAAATCCTCCTTTAAATACCATTGTTATTATAAAAGCCTACCGTTAATTTGTCAATTCTCTAACAAGTAAAACTTTTAACAACTAACAACCACCTATATTTTAGACTATTTACAGTCCATTCTCAAGTATTTTCACACTTTTTACATAACCTTAATTGTGCTATTATATTCAAAAGGAGGAATTCAAAATGAACCAAAGTTTAATCCTAGATTTACTAGAAAATAACGCTCGTTTATCATCACAAGATTTAGCAGATATTCTAAACGAAGATGAAGCGAGTATAAAATCCGAGATTCAATCTTTAGAAAAAAATAAGATCATTTGTGGTTATCACACGATTATCAACTACAACAAAGCATTAAAAGACCAAAAAGTCTTAGCTTATATAGAAGTAAGTTGTACACCAACTAGAAATAGAGGGTATGACAAAACGGCAGCATTGATTGCCAATTATCCAGAAGTCGATACTATGTATCTTTTAAGTGGAGATTGTGATTTCTTGTGTTTAGTACAAGGAAAAACAATGTTTGAAGTGGCTCGCTTTGTATCGGATAAAATTGCTTGTGTAGAAGATGTACGATCTACCAAGACTTTATTTGTCTTAAAACAATATAAACAAAGTGGTATTGTTATGATTGACAAGCCTGAAGACAAAGAATCAAGATTGGTTGTGACTCCATAATGAAATGTTTATCTACAAAAGCAACATCCATTAAACCGAGTGGGATCCGAAAATTTTTTGATTTAGCAAGCACCATGGAAGGGGTTATCTCTTTAGGTGTTGGTGAGCCTGATTTTGCGACACCATGGCACATCTGTGAAAATGCAATTCATTATATGAGCACAGGTCACACACACTATACTGCTAACCGTGGTTTATTAGAACTTCGTGAAGATATCTGTAAATTTCATAAAGAACATTACAATCAAGTATATGATCCTGAAAATGAAGTCATTGTTACAATTGGTGGTAGTGAAGCCATTGACCTATGTATGCGTGCTTTATTAAATCCTGGAGATGAAGTCATTGTATTGGACCCAAATTATGTTGCCTATGCACCTAGTGTTATATTAAGTGATGGCGTTGTTGTTCCTTTAAAGTTAAAAGAAGAAAATGATTTTAAAATTATTCCAGAAGATTTAAAGAAGGTGATTACACCAAAGACAAAAGCTATGATCATTAACTATCCTAGCAATCCTACTGGTGGTGTCATGACTAAAGAAGATTACGCAAAGATCATTGATATCATTAAAGAATCTGGCATTTACGTCATTAGTGATGAAATCTATGCAGAACTTAGTTTTGATCAGCCATTTGCTTCATTAGCTCAATTTGATGAAATCAAATCTCAAATTATTGTCGTAAACGGATTTTCAAAAGCCTATGCGATGACAGGTTGGCGACTTGGCTATTGTATGGCCAATAAAGAACTATCTTCTGTAATGAATAAGATTCACCAGTATGTGATTATGTCAGCACCCGTTATGTCCCAATATGCTGGTATTGAAGCCATCAAAAATGGATATAATGATGTATTGATGATGAAAGATGATTATCTAAAACGAAGAAATTTCTTAGTCAACCGACTGAATCGTATGGGTCTAAAAACAAATATGCCACATGGTACATTCTATGTTTTCTGTAATATTCAATCAACTGGACTTGATTCAGAAACATTCTGTGAAAGACTACTACAGGAACAGAAAGTAGCCTGTGTTCCAGGAAACGCTTTTGGAAATAGCGGAGAAGGATATGTCCGTATCTCTTATGCGTATAGTATTGACCATATTAAAGAAGCTGTTGTTCGCCTAGAACAATTCTTAAAGGATTTAGATAATTAGTCTAAATCCTTTTTTTCAAATAAGCACAAAAAAGGGATGCCATTTTGACATCCTTTAATTTTACTTAGCAATCAAATCATCCATTGCCTTTTGGAAATGAACTGTTTTGTTGTGAGCATCTTCTTTTGAAGCTCCCTTGATACAATAGTAGAATTTACATTTTGGCTCTGTTCCACTAGGACGTACCGCAATCCAACTTCCATCTTCTAGATAGTATTTTAATACATCGGATTTTGTAAAGCCAGTAAGTTCAGTGACTGTATCTCCTTCTTTGATTGTACATTCTTTATAGTCTTCACTACGAACAACTTTCGTACCACCAATTTGGGTTGGAGCATCTTTTCTTAATGTAGCTAGAATTTCTTTTATACGCTTAGCACCTGCTTCGCCCGCTAATGATAAAGCCACTTGACTTTCTTCATATGTTCCATGACGATCATACAAGCTATCTAATACATCGACTAAATCTTTTCCTTGTTCTTTGTAGAACGCACAAGCTTCTGCAAGCATCAAACAAGCTTGAGGCGCATCTTTGTCACGAACGAAAGGTTTGATTAATGAACCATAACTCTCTTCATATCCGAATACATAATTCTTTTCGTGTGTTTTTTCATATTTAGCGACTTTTTCACCAATGAATTTAAATCCTGTCAATGTTTTTTCTGTTGATACACCATAATCAGAAGCTACCTTTTCACCTAGATCACTAGTTACAACTGTGTTGAACATTACAGGGTTTTCAGGCATTTTACCTTGCTTTTGAAGCTGTGAACAAATATATTCAATTTCAACAGAACCAGATTGGTTACCAGTTAAAACAACATATTCTCCATTATGCAATACTCCAACACCCATACGATCAGCATCAGGATCACAAACTAAGATCAAATCAGCTTTATTTTCTTTTGCGTATTTCAATGATAATTCATAAGCACCGGCTTGTTCTGGGTTTGGTGTTGGTGTGTTTGAAAAATCAGGATCTGGAGTGCACTGTTCTACAACTGGAATACAAGTATATCCTGCACGTTTATAAACTTCTTGTACTGGGATATTTGCCGTACCATGTTCTGGTGAGAATACGATTTTGATATCCTTTTTCACTCCTGGATTCAATTGAATACTCAATACATTCTTGTAGTATTCTTCATCTACATCTTTACCAATCACTGTAATCAATTTCTTTTGTTCCTCTGTACAATTTGCATCAATAGCCAATTCGTCTTCAATTGCGTTTACTTTATCAATAACCTGACTTGCTAAACATGGAATCAATTGACATCCTTTATCATCATACAATTTATAACCATTATATTCTTTTGGATTATGACTCGCTGTGATCATAATACCACCAAAGCAATTTAAGTGACGTACCGCAAAACTTAATTCTGGTGTTGGCCTTAATGATTCAAACACATAGGATTTAATATTATTCTTTGCTAATAAATCAGCGCAGTCAAACGCAAATTCTTTTGACATATGACGATTATCATAACCAATCGCAATACCAGCTTTTCCACCATTATTTTCGTTAATGTAGTTTGCATATCCTTGTGTTGCTTTACGAATTGTATGAATGTTAATACGATTTGTTCCTGGACCTAAAAGACCACGCATACCTGCAGTTCCAAATTCAATTGTAGTATAGAATGCATCATTTTTTTCTTCAGCATCCATAGCTTCTAAAACAGGTTTATATTGAGGGGCTAAATTTTCATGGTTCAACCATTTTGAATATCTTTCTTCAACAATAGACATTATTCATTCTCCTTCTTTTCTAACTTTTAAATAAAAAAGTCTCATAAACTATGAGACTTTTCTTAATTAAGCAATGATCTTTTGAGCGCGCAATACTTCTTCGATTGCAGCTACAGCAGCATCTTCATCTTCGCCTGAGCAGCTAATTGTGATTTCTGACTGTGTAGGAATTCCTAAAGACATAACTCCCATGATAGATTTCATGTTTACTTCACGTCCTTTGAAAGCTACATTGATTTCACTTTTGAATTTACTAGCAGCGTTAACAGCTACAGTTGCTGGACGTGCGTGAAGACCTACTGGATCTACTACAGTTACAGTTACTTGTTTCATAATTATCCTCCTAAATCAAATCTAAATGTATTTTATGACATTTTGCTAAAGAAAACAATACCTAAACGAATTTTTCTGATTCCGCTTCCATAATTGGAATATCTAAACTTTGCAACTTTTGGGCAAAGATACCACTACCAACTATAAGATTCCCATTAAAAGTCCCATCATAAATTAGGGAATATCCACAACTAGGTGATCTTCTTTGTAAAATCGCAAAATCCACTTGTTTTTCTTTCGCTATATTTAGAGCAATTTCTGCTCCTTTGATAAACTGTTTTGTACAATCATTCCCCTCTTTATCCATAATTTTATCCCCAACTTTTTCACAAGGAATGCGCGGACAAGAAAGTCCACCAAGCATTTCTGGACAAACAGGAACCACTTCATGTTCTTTTAAAAGTTCAACAATTTTCGAATTATAATTGTTCTTCCCATTATACTTACAGTTATATCCTAATAAACATGCACTAACAAGAATTCTCATTAGTCTACTAATTCATCATACAACAAAGAATATGTTTTAGCACTTTGTTGCCATGATACATCTGTGTTTAACGCATTGCGTTGTAACATTTCCCAATCTTCTTTGCGATTATAGTAAACATCACAAGCATAATACAATGTGTGGATCAATTCATTTGAATCGTAGTTCTCAAAACTAAATCCATTTCCTGATTTTTCATATTCATTATATGCATCGACTGTATCTTTTAAACCACCTGTTTCACGAACAAGAGGTAAAGTACCATAACGCATAGAACACAATTGCGAAATACCACATGGTTCAAATAAACTAGGCATCAAGAATAGATCACTTGCCGCATAAATACGGTGTGCCAAACTTTCATTATATCCGTAATAGAAACAAATTTTGCCTTTGTTTCCATCTTCCAATTCGCGGAATTTATTTTCAATTTGACTTTCTCCGCTACCCAAAATAACCAATTGAATAGGAGCAGCACATAATGCATCTAATTGTTCCATCAATAGATAGAATCCTTTTTGCCAAGTTAGACGAGAAACGACTCCAACCATCATAACATCTGGATTTTTTTCCAATCCTAATTCTTCTTGAAGGGCCATTTTTGCCTTTTTCTTTTGAGCCGTAATATTTACCTTATCAAAGTGATAAGGTATTTCTGGATCTGTACTCGGATTCCATAACTGGATATCAATTCCATTTACAATTCCCCACAAATCATATTTACGCATATTCAATACAGCTTCTAAGTGTTCACCATATTGAGGTGATAAAATTTCTTGAGCATAAGTTGGTGATACAGTTGTAACTTTATCTGCATATAAAATACCAGATTTCATGAATGAAATTCCACCATCAAAACGCACATTACCATTGTCTAACAAATAGTATGGTAAGCCTAAACAACTATCTAACATTTCAGGACCAAAGTTTCCTTGATATGCCATGTTGTGAATAGTATATACGAAACGAATAGCACGATATCTAGGATCTGCATCATGTGTTTCTTTTACCATACATGGAATCATACCTGTATGCCAATCATGGCAATGGATAATATTAGGCCAATAGTTCAACTGATTCAACATTTCGATAACAGCTTTTTGGAAATATCCAAAACGTTCACCATCATCTTGATAACCGTATAATGAATCTCTTTCAAAGTAACCTTGATGTTGAATGAAGAAGAAACAAACATTATCTACCACTTTTGAGAATACACGCACCGGTACTTCATGATAATTGATTGAAACTGAGTATTCACAATCAAAGTGAAGTTCATTATAGTATTTATCACTAATTTTCTTATATAAAGGCATTACAACCTTTACTTCATGTCCTCTTTCAGTAAGTGCTTGTGGTAAAGAACCAATAACATCAGCAAGTCCACCTGTCTTAATGAATGGTAATCCTTCCCCAGCAACCATCAAAATTGATGCCATTAAACGTTCTCCCTTCTACCAATATACAAAGGTTGTTCTTCCAAACCTGCTAAATCTTTTTTCTTTGCGATTTTAGAATGTTTGTCAACAATCACATTTTTCAAATGTGCACCATCTGCAATTTCTACATCTGGCATAATGATACAATTTTCAATTAATGCATCTTTTCCAATTTTACAAGAACGACCCACAATCGAATTCTTAACTACACCACTAATTTCACAACCATTCGAAATTAATGAACCTGTTGCAGTACCACCATTTAAATAAATAGCTGGAGCTGAATCACTTGTACGAGTATATACAGGCCATTCAGGATCATTAATATCTTTCATTTTTTCTTCTGTTAAGAATTCCATATTACTTTCATAATATGATTTCAAATCATTAATAACATAAATGTGTCCACGATAATTCAATCCACGAATATCCATATCTACACATTTGTCATTCAAAATATCTTTAAACCAATACATTGAACTTGTTTCTTGAGCTTCTTCAACTAATGTTTTGAAGATTTCCTTTGACATAATGTATGTTTGTAAAGATAAATATCTAGATTTATAGTTACCTAAATTTTGTTCAATACTCAATACACCACGTTGTTTATTCATTTGAAGAACATCACATCCAATGTAGTTTTCTTTTGCGTTATCAACATGTTGATATAAAACAGAAACTTCTGCACCACTTTCAATATGTTGTTTTAATAGTTCTTCATAGTTTCCTTTATAAAGCATGTTAGCAGGAGCAATCACAACATAGTCATTGTGGTTTTCCATAACTGCATGAATATTTTCTGCATAACATGAAATATCTGTAGTAAAACGTGAATTTCCACCATCTGTATATACAGGCACTAACGATAAGTGTCCATGTTTTGAGTTGATATTATAGTGACGACCTGTTCCAACATGATCAATTAAAGAACGAGGATTTCCATTTACATAAATTTGGATATCATCAATTCCTGAATTTGACATATTTGAAATCGCAAAGTCAACTAAACGATAACGCCCTAAAAAGCTAAATCCAGCGATTGGACGATATTTTTGCATACCTTCTACATATACAGAAGAATCATTGTAAGTAATTATTCCTAAAGCGTTACACATAATTATTCACCCTTCTTTACTCTTTTTGAAATCAATACGATTTCTTCACTGTCTGGACTACCAACAACAGCACCATCATCAATTTTTACACCATCTGCAACAATTGCACGATAGATTTTTGCGCCTTTACCAACTTTAACATTCGGCATTAATACAGCTTGAGATACAAATGCATCTTCATCAATATCAACATTATTAAATAATACGGAATCCACTGCATGTCCTCTAATGACAGCACCTTGGTTAATATAACAATGTTCTACTTTTCCAGTTGGACCTACATAGTGAGGTAAAGTTGGAATATCTTCTGTATAAATTTTCCAATTTGGATCATCCAAATTCAATTCATTATTTTTGTTTAACAAATCCATGTTAGCTTCCCACAATGAATCAATTGTACCAACATCTTTCCAATATCCTTCAAATTTGTAAGCATATAAACGCTTATTTGCGTTTAAGAAGTTAGGAATAATATCTTTACCAAAGTCATGGTGAGAGCCTTCTGCAGTCATGTCCAAAATCAATGCTTTACGCAATTGTTTCCAGTTAAAGATATAAATACCCATACTTGCTAAATTACTCTTTGGATGTTCTGGCTTTTCTTCAAATTCAACAATTCTTCCTTCATCATCCGTATTCATAATACCAAAACGGCTTGCTTCTTTCATTGGAACTGGAAGTACTGCAATTGTACAATCGGCATTGTTTGCCTTATGACAAGATAACATATCCGCATAATCCATTTTATAGATGTGGTCACCTGAAAGGATCAATACATATTCAGAATCAAACTTGTCAATAAAGTCAATGTTTTGAGTAATGGCATCTGCCGTTCCTTGATAAACGTCAAATTTTGTTCCATCTTTTTCTCGTGGCGGCAAAACATAAACTCCGCTTCCACGTGCATCAAGTCCCCATCTTTGTCCAGCGCCAGCGTAAGCATTTAATTCTACAGATTCATACTGCGTTAAAACACCTACAACGTTGATATCTGAATTCGCACAGTTACTTAGTGGGAAATCGATAATACGATATTTTCCTCCGAAATAAACAGCCGGCTTCGCATTCTTTTTAGTTAGCTCTAAAAGACGTGTCCCACGGCCACCCGCTAAAATCATGGCGAGCATATTATTCTGTTTCATAATCATCCTCCTAATAATACTCTTTATATAACTAAAGTATAGCACTTTTTCAAATAAAATCTACTTATTTAAGGAAATTTGTATGCGTTTTCAAATCACTATAAAAAAAGACAAATCATTCTCTGACTTGTCTTTGTAAAGCATAAATCGATTCATTTTGATTTACTATATAAGCTATAGCACACACTACAAAGAAGAATGGAAAATATTGATATCCAAACACTTCCATACCTATCGCAATCGGCGCTAAAAAAGTATTCGTTGCAGCACCAAAAACGCTACAATATCCTAAAGCTGCCACAAATAAAGGATTTAACCCAAAAACAGGCGCAATTATAACCCCTAGACTTGATCCAATCGCAAATAATGGTGTAACTTCTCCACCTTGAAAACCAGCTGATAAAGTTAAAATGGTTAAAACAAATTTTAAGATCCAATCATAACTATATATCTTTTCAGATGTAAAAGATCCCACAATCAAGTTTTCACCAACCCCAGAATAACGACACTTGCCAAATACAAACAATAAAATCGCAACAAGAATACCCATCATAAAAATGCGTTTATAAGGATTCTTTATTTTATTTGCCGCAAAAGCTTTTGTATGCTTTAAAGAAAATGCAAACAATCCTCCAATCAAGCCAAATAAAATTCCTAAAACTAAAAGTTTTATGGATAGTTCGACATCTAAATCACTTACACTTCCAATTTTAAATGTACTCTTATGTAATCCAAACAAACTAGAAACATAGGCTGCTGTAAAACTAGCCGGAATTGCACATGACATAGCTCGATATTTTAAGGTTCCCGCAACAAGTACTTCTAAAGCAAAGAAAATAGCCGTAATTGGAGTCCCAAATAAACCGGCAAAACCAGCTGCCATACCTGCAACCATGAAGATGACACCACTATTTTTAAAACGAAAATACTTACCGAAATAATGGGATACAGTCGCTCCAATCTGCATTGCAACTCCTTCTCGACCAGCACTACCACCAAAGAAATGTGTAATCCATGTCGACACGACCATAAATGGTGCCATACGAAGAGGAATCCAATCACTCTTTCCTTGATCAACTTCAAAGACAAGCCCCATACCTTTTCTTGAGATTCTTCCCCAATGATCAAACAAGAACACTATGGCTAAACCAGCAAACGGAAGTCCTAATAACATAACACATCCCATATGTTCTCTAAAATTTAAGATCCATTCTAGGCCTTTGCCAAAAACAACTTCACAAACCGCAACAATTGCGCCAATAAAAATTCCACAAAAACACTTTAATACGATTTCATCATATACTTTAAATGATTCTCTTAATTTCTCTTTATACATACATTTATTATAAGAAAACAGATTGTTTATTTCAACAATCTGTTATCATTTTTACATTTCCGTTACAATTCTATTTCATTTTTCCACAAACCATGCAAGTTACAATACTCATACACAGTCACCTTACCTGTTCTTCCTTTTGGATCGAAAACATATTCTGGTTTCATTGCTGGTACTAGTCCTGCACGATCCACAGTTCCATCACTATATTCAACCCAGATATTTGTGATATAGTGTGCTTCTAACATTGGATGTTCAACACTTCCAACTACAACTTTAAGTTTATTATCTTCTACACTTACTTGTGGAACATGTTTTTCTTGTGCCGCATCCACTTCACCAGCTTTTAATTCACGATACCCATTAGGAACAACATCCATCAACAATCCTTCGACAACACTACCGTTTTCTAAATTTTTAAAGATTTTCATAAGTATTCCTCCTGTTCTTCTATTGACATTATGACACGCATCATTAAAATATTCTATTGATATGCTCATAAAAAACATAAATGAAAACTACATGCGCTATACAACAACTTCTCAAGAAATCTTTGAGACTTTTTGTATTTCAAAAACACATAAAAAGCATCTTAAAGTAGATGAAGAGAAAAAGACGATTTATTTTAATTACCCAGAAAAAGATGTTGAAATAAATTATGAACCGGTTGACATTTTATACGAAAATACATTTTTGATTGTAGCCTTTAAACCTCCATTTTTATTGGTTCACGATGATGGAAACAACCAAGACACTCTACAAGCTCGAGTCAATGGATATTTACAATTAAACCAAAACAAATATCCAGCTCAAGCTATCCATCGAATTGACTATGAAACAAGTGGTTTGGTGTTATTTTGTAAGCACCCATTCTTTCAGGCATATTGCGATAAAAATATGGAAGAGCACCATATAAAAAAAGAATATATTGCCTTAGTACAAGGTCATACAAATTATAAAAATAAAAAGATCATTTCAAATATCGCAAGAGATCGTCATAATGCCAAGAAAATGATCATTCATCCAAATGGAAAAGAAAGTGTTTCAATATTTAATACACTTAAAAATTATAAAGATTGTTCATTAATTCAAGTAACGATTCTTACCGGAAGAAAACATCAAATCCGTGTTCAATGTGCTTCTTTGAACCATCCCATTTTAAACGATTCTCTATATGGAGGTAAAAAAATAGATAATACAGGACTTTTACTTCAAAGTCATCATATTCAATTTAATGATGTAGATATTACTTGTCCTCAAGAAAAAAGATTCATTAGAAAATAGAAAATCGTATATCCTTTCAAATCGGCAATCCATACACCAATTGCCAAACACGATATATAGGGAAGGATATGCTTTTTTTATACAAAATCCAAAGTATTCCAAGTAAAACACTAATATATAAAGCTACAAGCATTCTTTCTATGCCCAAATAAAATCCAAAAAAAACCAAATAACACACATCGGCACTGCCAATCCAATCGGATTTAATCAATTTAATTGTTCCGCTAACAAAAAGAAAAGCTAGACTTGTACAGACTCGATTTAATAATGGCACATAACTTGAACAAAAGAATAAAAAAAGTATCGATGGAAAAATCCAATACTTTTCAATATACATCGTTTCATTGTCTTTTTTGGCAAGAAAATACAAGAAAAGAACTAAATAAACAGTCGATAGTTGTAATGGTTTTATTAAAAATGTAATTATAAACATAAATAAAAGAGTCTTCATACTTTCAGTATAAAGACTCAATGTGAATTTATTATTAACAATTTGCAGTTTGTACAAAATCTGCATCATTCGGTTTCTTTTTGTATACGATTTTTAATAAGATTGGTGTAATAACCGTTGTGAATACGACACACAATAATACTGGAGTCACAAAGACCTCAGGTAAAATACCTAATGCCATACCTTTATTTGCGACAATCAAGGCAACTTCTCCACGGCTAATCATACCACATCCAACACGAATAGCTTGTGTAGGTGTATATTTACATACAATAGCACCTAAACCACATCCAATAATTTTTGTCAAAACGGCAACCACACATAATACAATAACTAACTCAATAAGTTTGGCATTCCATGTGATTGGAGAAAGTTTTAATCCAATACTCGCAAAGAATACAGGTGTAATCAACATATAAGATAATGTTGAAATACGTTTTGTGACATAATCACATTGTCTTGTACCTGAAAGAATCAAACCAGCCACAAAACTACCAGTGATATCTGCAACACCAAAGAAGGCTTCTGAACAGAAGGCCATGATCAATGCGAACGCAAAAGACACAATTGAATATCTTTGTAGTCCACCACATGAATCATGTTCAAACCACCATGAGAATACTTTGTGTAAAATCAAACCTACAACAACGGCAAACACAAAGAATAGTAAAATTTTAAACATAACAACACCAATATTAACTGAACTATCAGCCATACCTGTTACTAATGTTAAACAAATAATACCTAAAACATCATCAATAACAGCGGCTGCTAGAATCGCATTTCCACTTTCTGTAGACATACATCCCATTTCTTTTAATGTTTCTACCGTAATACCAACACTTGTAGCTGTTAAAATAACACCTAAGAATAAGTTGTGTAACCATGCATCTGGCCCAACATTATAGAATCCACCAACCACGTATCCAACAGCTAATGGAACCAACACACCAAGTGTCGCAATAATAAATGCTTTTAGTCCTGCTTTCTTTAAATCTGTAATGCTTGTTTCAAGACCAGCCGCAAACATTAAGACGATAACACCAATTTCCGATAAAGATTCAATTAACTTACTTGGCTCAACTATATTTAATACCGCAGGCCCTAAAACAATTCCTGCGATCAATGCACCTACTACAGATGGCATACGTAATCGACGAGAAAAAAGTCCAAAGGCTTTTGTCATTAATAAAATTAAGGCAATATCTAATAGATATCGATATTCTTGCATATTCATACCCTCCTACTATGCTCTTGGAATTTCAAACACCGTTTGTTGAAGTGGCAAATCTACATCATGAAATTCCAACCGATATGCCATCAATTCTACCGGCCTTTTCTTTCCATGATATCCATATTTGACGTCACCCAACAAAGGATGTTGTATGTGCCCCATTAAAGCACGAATCTGATGAAATCTTCCTGTATGAAGAGTAATTGTACAAATTGAATTCTCGCCATCATCTCTTTCAACATGTACATCCATTAATGCTTTTTGATAGCCTTCTAATTTTTTATCGCTTACCTTCGCAATTGTATTTTCTTTGCGAATGTAATAACACATAGTAAAATCTTTTTGTTCAAAAGTACCCACAACATGGGCTCGATACATCTTTTGAATCGTACGATTTGCGATTGCCTCATTTACTTTTCTTAAAGCATTCGCATTTTTTGCAGCAATCACTAGACCCGTCGTATTTCGATCTAATCTATGACAAATACTAGGTGCAAAAGAATGTTCCTTATTAGGATCATATTTGTTTTTCTCCATTAAATATGCCTGCACACGATTCACTAGACAATCTTGATTTTGACTTTGATCACTCTGTGATAATAAGCCATATGGCTTATTCACAATTAAGATATTTTCATCTTCATAAATGACATCTAATTTCGATGATATATAATTTGTTTCCACTTTTTTCTCTTCTAAAACATCCGGAGGTAAAAACAATAGAATACTATCATTTTCCTGGATTTTCTGATCAAAAGTACAACGCTTGCGATTTACTTTGATTTTTTTATTTCGAATCGCCTTATACATCATTGACTTGCCTAGCTTAGGAAAAGTTTTCATTAAAAACTTATCTAATCTTTGATTCGCATCATTTTGATTGATCTTAATCTCTTTCATAAATAAAATCCAAACTTTCCATTAAACTGTCCATAACCGGTACATTCACACTTTCTAAAGTCTTACGATTTTGATGCCCTGTTGTCACCAAGATACATTTGGCATCAATACTTTTTGCGACTTCATAATCATGAACGCTATCTCCTACAAAATAAATTTCATCATCTTGGCTGCATGTTTGTTTAAACGCATGGGCTAATTCCACTTTACTTTTCGCATAGATATCATTGATTCCATAAATGGAATCAAATAAAGTATCTACATTTAAATTTTGCATTTGTCTTAGAAGATAATCCATCTTGCTTGCAGAAAGTACAGTTTGTGAAAAACCTAAACGCTTAGCCTTTTCTACAACATTCAATACATCTGCATGTAAATTACAATCATAACTTTTTTCTTGATAATCTTCCATATATTCGTGAGCCAATATGGAAAAAGGTATTTTATCAAAATTAAAGCCAACCCTTTTATAATAATCCTCTATTGGAAATGTAAATACTTCTCGATATTGATTTAAAGTGCTTAACGGCTGTAGTTCATGATTCACTAAAAGGCGGTTGATACATGAAAAACATAAATCAACATCATCTAACAAAGTTCCGTTCCAATCCCATACAATTTTTACCAAACAATTCACCCCGCACGGTATTATATCACTATTCGAAAAAAATAATAATATTTTATACTAATTAAAACTTTCACAAATAGACTTTTTACTATATAATATTGTATGAGTCTATATGAGGAATAAAAATAGGAGGAAATATGAGAGGAATTTATAACTCGGTAACTGACCTTCGTCGTCAGGTCTTTACTGCCATCGCTTCAATGGCGTACGATGACAATACAGATTATTCGAAACGTATGGAAGAGATTCCATATGAAATTTTACCTGGTACAAAAGCAAAATATCGTGATAGCATCTTTCTAGAACGTGCAATCATTGGCGAAAGATTACGTTTAGGTATGGGTTTACCTGTTCGTGACATTACTGAATATACGAATGTTTCTGATGGAATTGAAGAAAGTACGATCGCTAAAAAATACTATGATGATCCACTTATCAACATTATTAAATTTGCATGTAATGCATGTCCAGAAAAGAAAGTATTTGTAACAAACGCTTGTCAAGGATGTTTATCACACCAATGTACAGAAGTTTGTCCAAAAGATGCGATTCATATCGTAAATGGTAAAAGCTGTATTGATCAAGAAAAATGTATTAAATGTGGACGTTGTATGGATGCATGTCCTTATCACGCAATTACTAAATTAGAACGTCCATGTGCTGCTAGCTGCGGTATGGATGCGATCAAATCCGATGCAGATGGAAAAGCAGAAATTGATTATGATAAATGCGTTAGTTGTGGAATGTGTCTAGTTAACTGCCCATTTGGAGCTATCGTTGATAAAGGACAGATTTTCCAAACAATTTATGCCATGAAAGAGGGTTATGAAGTCATTGCAGCTGTTGCCCCTGCTTTCGTTGGTCAATTTGGTCCAGCTGTAACTCCAGATAAAGTAAAAGCTGCATTAAAAGCTGTAGGTTTTGCGGATGTTGTAGAAGTTGCGATTGGTGCTGACTTATGTACAATTGAAGAAGCGGAAGACTTCTTAGAGAAAGTTCCTGAAAAACAACCATTTATGGCTACAAGTTGCTGTCCTGCATGGTCAGTTATGGCGAAGAAAAACTTCCCTGACTTTGCACCATATATTTCAATGGCATTAACTCCAATGGTATTAACAGGTCGTTTGATCAAAAAAGAAAAACCAAACGCTAAAGTTGTATTCATCGGTCCTTGTGCTGCTAAGAAATTGGAAGCAAGCCGTAAATCAATCCGCAGTGATATTGACTTCGTATTAACTTTTGAGGAAGTTATGGGTATGTTCAATGCGAAAGGTATTGAATTAGACCAAATCACTACTTCAGATCCATTAACAGAAGGAACAAATGCAGGTCGTGGATTTGCCGTGAGTGGTGGTGTTGCCAAAGCTGTTAAAGATTTAATCCTAAAAGAACATCCTGGAACTGAAGTTAAAGTTCAAGCTGCTGAAGGATTAAAGAACTGTAAAACAATGTTGATGATGGCAAAAGCCGGAAGACTAAACGGATACCTATTAGAAGGTATGGCATGCCCTGGTGGATGTGTTGCAGGTGCTGGTACTTTACAACCAATCAACAAATCAAGTGCATTAGTTAAAAAATATGCTACTGAAAACGATAAAAAAGATGCAGATGAATCTGCATATGGAGATCGTCTTCACGAACTAAGTGAACATTAATCAAAGACGTCCTTAAAATGGACGTCTTTTTTTGATATAATTTTTAATGGAAATGAGGTATCAACATGCATCGTTATTCATATTATAAAACGGCTGCCTGTACTCCGGAAGTCTTCATTGGAGATCCACAGGCTAACGAAGAAGAAATTTTAAAATGTATCCAAGAATTGGATTCAGATACACAACTTGCAGTATTCCCAGAACTATGTATTACAGGATATACATGTCAAGATTTATTCTATGAACACACATTATTAAATAAAGCAAAACAAGTTCTATTTGAAATTGTCGAAGAACTACCAGAAAACCTTGTTGCAGTCTTAGGCTTGCCTTTAGAAATTGATAATAAGCTTTATAACTGCGCTGCCATTTGTTTTAACCATGATATTCTAGGTATTCAAGTAAAAACATATATCCCAAGCTACAACGAATTCTATGAAACAAGATGGTTCTCGAGTGCTAGTGAATTGAAAGAAAACACAACATTTACTTATAAAAATAAAAAAGTGCCTGTTTCAAATCATATCGTATTTAAAGATTCAACAACATCGGCTTGTTTAGGAATTGAAATATGTGAAGATCTATGGGTTACTATTCCAGTAAGTTCAACCCATGCACTAGCTGGAGCAAATATATTATGTAATCTAAGTGCTTCCAATGAAATCATCTCAAAAGCGAATTACAGAAGAAATTTAGTCAAAGATCAAAGTGCTAAATGTTATGCTGGCTATATATATGCTAGTGCTGGTCCTACAGAGAGTTCTAGTGATTTAGTTTTCTCTGGACACAATTTAATTTGTGAAAACGGGTCTATCTTAAATGAGACAAAAACAGATAAAATTATTTATGGACAAATTGATTTAGACCACTTAAACCATGATCGTCTACACTATAAGACAAGCATGCAAGATTTATTCCATGTAAATTATACAACCGTAGATTTCGCATCAAAACCAATCCATGAAATTGAATTCAATCGTTATATTGATGCTTATCCTTTTGTTCCAAATAATCAAGATGAAAGAATTGTTCGCTGCTTAGAAATATTACACATTCAAGCACAAGGCTTAGCAACACGTCTTTCTAAGATTCACTGTAAAGATGTTGTGATTGGAATAAGTGGAGGACTTGATTCTACTTTAGCTTTACTTGTATGTCATGAAGCCTTTAAAATCAACAATTATGATTCAAAAGGAATTCATGCGATCACAATGCCTGGTTTTGGAACAACAAAACGTACTAAATCCAATGCGCAAATCTTAATGGACCTACTTCATGTATCTAGTGAAGAAATTTCTATTGTGGATGGTGTAAACCAACACTTTAAAGATATTCACCACAATCCAGAAGTTCATAATATTACGTATGAAAACTCACAAGCTCGTGAAAGAACACAAATTCTTATGGATTTAAGCAATGCCTACAATGCGATCGTTGTAGGTACTGGAGATTTAAGTGAACTTGCTCTAGGATGGTGTACATATAATGGAGATCACATGAGTATGTATGCAGTCAATGCCAGTGTTCCTAAGACACTTGTTCGTTATATTGTTGAAAGTGTTGCCTTAAAAGATGAAATATTACATGATGTATTGATGGATATTTGTGATACACCAGTATCTCCAGAGCTTTTACCACCCGATAAAAATGGTAAAATTGCTCAAAAAACAGAAGAAGTATTAGGTTCTTATGATCTACATGATTTCTTCTTATATCAAATGTTAAGACATCACGATGAACCAAAGAAAATCTATGATTTAGCTTGTGTTGCATTTAAGGATGTAGAAAAGGAAACAATAAAAAAGGCCATCATAACATTCTACAATCGTTTCTTTACCCAACAATTCAAAAGAAACTGTATGCCAGATGGTGTTAAGGTTGGATCTATTTGTTTCTCACCAAGAGGTGACTGGAGAATGCCTAGCGATGCATCAAGAAATCTATGGACAAAACAAGTGGAGGAAATTTAATTCCCCCACTTTTCTTTATGCTTTATCCATATTATTTGAAAAAATATCAGCCACTTCACTCATAATAATATAAGCTTTAGAATCGATTTCATGAACTTGTTCTTTCATTCGATTCACTTGGTATCGGTTGACTATACAAAATAAACAATGGATTTAAGCCTTTTTGAATAGCCACCCGTGGCATCTACACGAGTAACGCAACTTTCAAAAGTATTACTTAATGCTTCACATATTTCGGTTGGATACTCAGTTACAATCATTGCACATTTAGCTCGATCAATCAAAGTCAATTGTCTTTAATGCTGCTGAATAAGCTACAACCGAATAGAGTGGTAATACCTAGCTATTTAATACAATTTTGCAAAATATATAGAGAATCACATTATAGATCATCACAAAGGTACCTACGGTTTCCGATACCTGAAATCATACCACCAAATAGTGCACAAAGGAGTAAATCCGTATCTGCTAATGGTGAAGCAATACTTACATCGATTGGTAAAACATCCGCAATCAGCTATGCGAATAAGGAATATATAAAAACAGTATATATAGCATAAAAGGTAAATTTCTTTCCTCGTTTTTTGAGTCCAATCAAAAATAAAGGAATGTTTAATATTAATAAGAATAGTGATAATGAAAAATAAGATGGTGAAACCTGTTCAAGTAGCATAGAAGTTCCAGAAATCCCACTATCATATAACTTCACAAGTGTCATAAGCAATGTGATTCCAAAAGCATTCACAATTCCAGCAATTGCCAACATTAAAGATTCGTAATACAAGGTGTTGGGTTTTGTTTCATAAGCTCAGCGCTTCTTTTTAGGGCTTCATTTAACATACTCACACACCAAAATCATTTCATTCTCAAATCTTTTAGACAATTATAAAGAATAGACTATTCCATACGAATTTTCAAAATTCATAATTTTAGATCCTTTTTTAACGATTCATTAAATTGATCAAAAGGAATTGTATTCCCTTTTAAAGCTTCATCATGAGCAGCAAGTATTTCTTTAGCTAATTCCTCTTTTGTAAGTTCATCTTCATTTAAAATTTTATTTGACGGAATTTTCACATCAAAAGGCAATCCATTATTTAAAATAATTTGATTTTGAACTCTCATCACTGAAGTGACGAGATTCTTGGGAACAGGCTTCTATCGAAACCTTTCTTACCAAGCTATCCCCGCAGTTCCTGCGGTTTTTTATTAATTTTAGCTAATTGGCTAATATGCCTTGCATCAATATATTGATGGATGCATTTACATCTCTGTCATGATTTGAATGGCATTTTGGACAGGTCCATTCTCTTACTTTTAAATCTTTTGTTTCTTCATTCTTGTATCCGCAACAATGACAGATCTGACTGCTCGCATAGAACGTATCCACTTTCTTGATCACCTTTCCATACCACTCGGCTTTATATTCTAGCTGTGTTGTAAACTTTGACCAGGATACATCCAATATAGACTGGGCTAGATTGTGGTTTTTAAGCATGTTGTCTACTTTTAAATCTTCAATACAGATGATGTCATATTCTGTAATGATTCTAGTAGATAGTTTGTTGATAAAATCCATTCTTTGATTTGCTATCTTTTCATGAAGTCTTGCGATTTTGATTCTGTTTTTGATCCAGTTGCAGCCGCCCTTTGTTTTTCGTGACTGCTGCTTCTGTAGCTTTTTCAGTTTCTCAATCGACTTCTTCAGATATTTTGGATTCTCTACCTTTTCTCCATTACTCAATACGACAAAATCCTTGATACCTAAATCTATACCTGTTTCATTATATGTTAGTGGAAATAATACTTCTTCTACATCCGTATAACATAATGAAACATAATACTTTCCACTTGGTACTTGTGATACCGTTGCACTCAGTAATCTTCCCTTTGGTGCTCGTGTTTTCTTTATCTTTACTAGACCAATCTTAGGAAGCTTGACCTTATTGTCTAATAATTCAATATTTCCGTTCGTATATTTTGTTGTATACGAATAACGATGTGTCTTCTTCGATTTGAATTTAGGATATTCAGCCTTTTTCCTGAAGAAATTGATATATGCCGTATCCAGATTCTTTACACTGGACTGTAGAGCTACAGAATCCACTTCCTTAAGCCATTCATATTCTTTCTTTAAAGAAACTAGATCCTTAGCACATGTCGAATAGCTTAATGTGATTCCATCTTTTTCATAGGCATCCTTACGTTTTGCCAGGTAATGATTATATACAAAACGAGTGCAACCAAAAGTCTTGGCTAATAATATTCTTTGTTCTCTGTTTGGATAGATACGATACTTGAATGCCTTTTCCATGATGATTTCTCCTTATTGATTCGCTATTTTCTTTTTTGACTTCTTATATACTCTATAATCTGTTCTTCTGTATTTTCAGAAACTGTAGCTACAAAATAAGAAGGATTCCATAGATGTCCACCCCATAACTTGGATCTTAGATCATCCCCAAACTCTTTCATCAAGAGTCTGGCCGATACACCCTTCATAGCTTTTATAATATTTGGAATGTAGTGCTGCGGCGTACAATTGATCAGCATATGGATATGATCTTCCTCTATATTCATTTCCAGAATTTGAAAACCATTATCCTTTGAAATCTGAGTCAGCAGCTCTTTCAATCTTGTTGCGACCTGTCCATTCAAGATATTGCGACGATACTTTACACACCATACGATATGATACTGTATTGAATAGACATAGCCTCTACCTTTGACAACTTCCATATGTTTTTACCTCATCAATATTATAACATATGTATATATTTAAAGCACTATACTTATCATTTATTTTTAAATTATTTATCTAACATCTGTCAATCCAATTCATCTCATGACTAAAGTCACGAGTGTTCTTAGATTGCATTATAAAAGAACAGACTATTTTTTAGCCTGTTCTACAATTTCATTGATTCTTTCTAAGACAGGTTCAAAACCTGTTTTTTCTGTACTACTAATCCCAAAGATGTTTTTCATTGGCAAATGAAGTTGTTGAGAAATATCTTTTAACGCACGAACACGTTTAGTCTTAGGAATCTTGTCAACTTTTGTAGCTACAATGACGATTTGAATTCCAAGACTTTGAATCATTTCGATCATATCTAAATCATCATGCGTGGCTCCATGTCTTGCATCGACAAGTTGTACAACGCAACAAATCTGCTCTCTTTGATTAAAATAAGTATCCATCATTTTACCCATCTTGATCAGCATTTGTTTAGACATTTTCGCATAGCCATATCCTGGAACATCCACCAACATCCATGTATCATCAATCTTAAAGAAATTGATCAAACGTGTTTTTCCTGGTGTATTTCCTACATAGGCAAGTTTCTTCTTGTTAGTCAGTGCATTAATAAAGCTTGATTTTCCAACATTACTACGTCCAACGACGACAACTTCTGGTAAATCAGATTCTGGCCATTGTTCTTTTTCAACAGCACTAATCACAAATTCACTGATCATACTATTTTACCAATGCGTTATGTAACACTTGAGATACATTTGAACAAGGAATAAAAGTAACTGCATCTTTTACTTCTTGAGGTACATCATCTAAGTCTTTTACATTTTCTTTTGGAATCAAGATTGTATCAATTCCAGAACGATGTGCTGCCAATGATTTCTCTTTCAATCCACCAATAGGTAGGACATTTCCTCTTAGCGTAACTTCACCAGTCATAGCTAAATTCGCTTTAACTGGAATATTAGAGAAACAAGATACCAATGCCGTTGTCATTGTAACACCAGCACTTGGTCCATCTTTTGGTACAGCTCCTTCTGGAATATGCAGATGAATATCATGTTTTTCAAAATAGTCGCTGTCAATTCCATATGCTTCTGCAATAGAGCGTACATAACTAAGACCAATCTGTGCCGACTCTTTCATGACATCACCCATACATCCGGTAAGCTCCATCTTTCCTTTTCCCGGCATAACATTTACTTCGATGGAAAGCGTATCTCCACCAACACTGGTCCATGCAAGTCCTCTCACGACACCAATCTGTGGTTTCAGGTTCTCATCCTCATCTTCAAACGGTGCCGGACCAAGAAGTTCTTTTAAAGACTTCTTCTTGATATCAACTTCTCTTTCCCCTTCGACAATTTTACGGGCTGCTTTATGCATAAGCTGTCCAATGGTACGTTCGAGATTACGCACACCTGCTTCTCTTGTATAGGAGTGAATGACTTCTCTGACAACTTCCTCGGATATGCTTACCTGTTTTTTCGTAAGTCCGCTCAGCTTTCTTTGCTTCTTTATAAGATAATTCTCTGCGATATGGAACTTTTCATTCTCTGTATAGCTGGAAAGTTCAATGATTTCCATACGATCAAGCAATGGTTTTGGAATTGGAGAAGATCATTCGCAGTTGCAATAAAAAATACCTCACTTAAATCCATCGGCACTTCAAGATAATGATCCCTGAAGTTTATATTCTGTTCTCCATCTAACACTTCAAGCAGTGCAGATGCGGTATCTCCCTTATAATCACTGCTTACTTTATCTACCTCATCTAAAAGCATTACCGGATTCTTCACGCCTGCCTGACGGATTCCTTCAGCAATTCTTCCCGGCATCGCACCTACATATGTCTTTCTATGTCCACGAATTTCCGCTTCATCTCTCACTCCACCTAAAGAAATACGGACATACTTTTTATTCAGCGCTCTTGCAATCGATCTTGCGATAGATGTTTTACCGGTTCCTGGAGGTCCTACGAGACAAAGAATAGGGGTCTCTCCTTTTTTGGTAAGGAAACGGACTGCCAGATAATCAAGGATTCGTTCCTTCACTTTTTTAAGCCCATAGTGATCTTCTTCTAAAATCTCCATTGCTTTCTCAAGACTTTTACTGTCTCTAGAAACTTTATTCCATGGCATTTCAAGCATCGTTTCAATGTAGTTCTTTGTCATTGTGCTTTCCGCTGCGATCGGAGGCATCTTTTTATAACGCTTTATCTCTTTTTTAATCTTATCCTTTACTTCTTTTGATGCCTTTAGCTTTTCACACTTCTCAAGATATTCATCCGCCTCTGAAACAATATCTTCTTCGCCAAGCTCTTCCCGGATCACCTTCTGCTGTTCTCTTAAAAGATAATCTTTTTGATTTTTATCTACATTCTTCTTTACTTTTTCTGCAAGTTCGTTACGAATGATGCTAATTTCTACTTCTTCTGTCAAAATAGCAAGCAGACTCTGAATCTGCTGTTTTATATCGGACTCTTCTAAAAGTTGCTGCTTTTTTCCAAGTTCAAATGGAAGCTGAGAAGCAAGTTCGCTCACAAGTGAACGTAAATCTCTTTCATCGATAGCCTTCTGAAGCTGTGGAGCAAAAATTCCCGGATTTTTCTCGGAAAATTCTTCCGCTCCTTCTTCAAGCATTCTGAAAAAGGCTTCCTCTTCCACAGGGGTTTCTGGATAGCCTGTATCAGGCAGTTCTTCTACTTCTACTTTCACACATCCATCAACTTCTGTATAAGAAGAGATACGTGCTCTTGTCTGCCCTTCTACAAATACTCTTAAAACTCCCTGTCCTGCCTTCACCATTTGAAGAATCTTCGCAATCGTTCCGACTGTATATAAATCTTCCTGATCTGGTTTATCAATAGAAGGATCTATCTGATTCACCAGAAATATTTGTTGTTCATGATTTACCGCCTGCTCTAAAGCTGCCATTGATTTTGGTCTGGATACTTCAAAATATACAGAAGTATCTGGATAAACCATCTTTCCTCGCAAAGCAAGTAAAGGTAATATCTGTTTCTTCATCTTTTCCTCCTTTTTGGGAGTAATGTATTGATTACTCACCACTTATAGAAATGGGAGTCTTCTCGACTGAGATAAAAAGGCTGGCACAAAGGTAACAAATCTCCCTCCTGTGTCAGCCTGCGCCTCTTAACAGTAACTGTTAAGCGATTTCATCATTATTTTTCTTTTGACGCTTTCTTGTAACCGTCTTCTTCGTTACCGGCTGGTCATGATATGCCAGTTCCGGTTCTCCGCTTCCATCCACAGTCTCTTTTGTGATCGTGCAGGATGCTACCATATCATCCGATGGAATAGTATACATTAAATCCATCACAACAGATTCCATGATAGAACGCAGTCCTCTGGCTCCTGTATTTCTTGCAATAGCCTTTTCTGCGATTGCCTCTAAAGCATCCTCTGTAAACTTCAGTTCAACGCCGTCCATCTCAAACAGCTTCTGATACTGTTTTTACTAATGCACTCTTTGGCTCTGTAAGAATTCGTACAAGAGCTT
>ENA-OPYX01000406-OPYX01000406.1-human-gut-metagenome-genome-assembly--contig:-NODE-406-length-25151-cov-4.104979_pt1 | contig 25151 bp, 24 predicted proteins | sample MGYA00242639_ERZ504486 | MGnify/ENA primary metagenome ERZ504486 (study PRJEB26092, sample SAMD00036296) | human gut metagenome | host: Homo sapiens | study: EMG produced TPA metagenomics assembly of... | reverse complement strand
CAGAAAGAGGGCCGCTGCACGGAGCATGTGCAGCGACCCTCTTTTGCGGAAACAGGTAAGAAAATGGTTTGAGAGTGTCAGATTCAGCGCTTAACGTTGAAGGCGGCCATGCCGGGGTAAACGGCGCTTGCACCCAGATCCTCCTCAATGCGGAGCAGCTGGTTGTACTTGGCAACGCGCTCGGTGCGGCTGGGGCACCGGTCTTGATCTGGCAGGTGTTCAGGGCAACGGCCAGATCAGCAATGGTAGTGTCCTCGGTCTCGCCGGAGCGGTGAGAGCTGATGGCGGTGTAGCCGGCCTTGTGGGGCCATCTTGATGGCCTCCAGCGTCTCGGAAACAGAACCGATCTGGTTCAGCTTGATCAGGATGGCGTTGCCTGCACCCAGCTGGATGCCCTTGGCCAGACGCTCGGTGTTGGTAACGAACAGGTCGTCGCCCACCAGCTGGACCTTGCCGCCCAATTCCCGGGTCATCTCCTGCCAGCCTTCCCAGTCCTCTTCATCCAAGCCATCCTCAATGGAGATGATGGGATACTTTTCCACCAGGCTCTTCCAGTGTGCGATCAGCTCGCTGGAAGTGTACTCTGTGCCGGCCTTGGGCAGCTTGTAAAAGCCCTTGCCCTTGGGGCTCTTCCACTCGGAGGAAGCGGCATCCATGGCCAGCATGAAGTCCCGGCCGGGCTGATAACCGGCCTTTTCGATGGCGGCCAGAATGGTCTCGATGGTCTCCTCGTCGCTGGACAGGTTGGGGGCAAAGCCGCCCTCGTCGCCCACGGAGGTGGCCAGGCCCCTGGCCTTCAGGATGGAAGCCAGAGCGTGGAACACCTCGGCGCACCAGCGCAGGCCCTCCTTGAAGCTGGGCGCACCCACGGGCATGATCATAAACTCCTGCGTGTCCACGGTGTTGGTGGCGTGTGCGCCGCCGTTCAGGATGTTCATCATGGGCACGGGCAGGCGGTTGCCATTCACGCCGCCCAGAAAGCGGTACAGGGGCATTTCCAGAGAAGCGGCGGCAGCGCGGCAGGCGGCAATGGAGACCGCCAGAATGGCGTTTGCGCCCAGATTGGATTTGTCCTTGGTGCCGTCGGCCCGGAGCATGGCGGCATCTATGGCGTAGATGTCGGAGGCATCCATGCCCACCACCGCGTCAGCGATGACGGTGTTGATGTTCTCCACAGCCTTGGTCACGCCCTTGCCCAGATAGCGGCCCTTGTCGCCGTCACGCAGCTCCAGAGCCTCGAACTCGCCGGTGGAAGCGCCGGAGGGGGCACAGCCGCGGGCAACCGTGCCGTCGGCCAGAGTGATCTCGGCCTCAACGGTGGGATTTCCGCGGGAGTCCAGGATCTCGCGGCCGATCACAGATTCAATTTCCAGATAGTTCATCACAGTAACCTCCCGATTTTCGATGAGATATTATATAGATAGTCAAAACTAACTAACTGCCTTTATCCTACCACGTCCTGCACCCTTGCGCAAGAGGGTCTGCGGATGTTTGCCGCTGTAAACATTGATAGGATGCCCGCCGGGGCGGGTGCGTATCCGGCAGAAAGCGGGAAAAGGATGGGGGAGTGTGTGGATTTGTGGGTTTACATTCCGAAGAGAGGGGACGGTAAAATGATAGATGGACAAGAGAGAACCGAAGATTGAGGAGGATTTTTTTTACATGAACAAAGACCTGACCGTGGGCTCCCCGTCCAAGGTGCTGTGGCAGTTCTGCCTGCCCATGTTCGGCAGCATCCTGTTCCAGCAGCTCTACAACATTGCCGACAGCCTTGTGGCGGGCAAGCTGATCGGTGAAAACGCCCTGGCCGCTGTGGGCAACAGCTACGAGATCACCCTGATCTTTCTGGCGTTCTCATTCGGCTGCAACATCGGCGGCTCTGTCATTGTTTCCAGGTACTTTGGCGCAAAGGACTACAACACCATGAAAACCGCTGTCACCACGGCGCTCATTGGTACGGTGGTGCTCTGCGGTGCCCTGATGGCGGTGGGCCTGCTGGGCTGCCGGAGCCTGCTGGTGCTCATCCGCACCCCGGCGGAGCTGATGGCCGACTCGGCAGAGTATCTGGACATCTACACCCTGGGCCTGCCCTTCCTGTTCCTTTACAATGTGGCAACGGGCATTTTTACGGCGCTGGGCGACAGCCGCACCCCGTTCCTGTTTCTGGCGGTTTCCTCCACGGCAAACATCGCGGTGGACGTGTTGTTTGTGGCTGCCTTTGATATGGGGGTTGCCGGTGTGGCCTGGGCGACCTTTCTGTGCCAGGGGGTGAGCTGCGTGCTCTCCCTGTGGGTGGTGGCCCGGCGGGTGCGTGCTGTCCCGAGTGAGGGGGAGCGGGTCTGGTTCTCCTGGAAGATGCTGGGCCAGATCGCAGTGGTGGCCATCCCCAGCATTTTGCAGCAGAGCTTTGTCTCAGTGGGCAATATCATCATCCAGAGCGTTGTCAACTCCTTCGGTGCCAGCGTGATCGCGGGCTTTGCCGCGGCCACCAAGCTGAACAATGTGCTCATTTCCTCCCTGACCACGCTGGGCAGCGGCATTTCCAACTACGCCTCCCAGAATCTGGGTGCCGGTAAGAACGAGCGTGTCAAGGCGGGCTTCGGGGCCGGTGTCAGACTGCTGGGCAGCATCTGCCTCTGCTTCACGGCCCTGTACCTGCTGGCAGGCCGCCAGCTGCTCATGCTCTTTATGAACAGCCCCACGGGCGAGGCCATCAACACCGGCCTGACCTTCCTGCAGACGATCGCTCCCTTCTACCTGCTGCTGGCCTTCAAGCTGACCTCAGATGGTCTGATGCGCGGCTGCGGCATGATGGGCCGCTTTATGGCAACCACCCTTTCCGACCTGTTCCTGCGCGTGGTGCTGGCCATCCTGTTTTCCCGCTGGCTGGGCGTGAACGGCATCTGGCTGTCCTGGCCTGTGGGCTGGTTTGTGGGCACCGTGCTCTCCATGGTGTTTTATCGTACCTCTATTTTACCGGCAGGCAGAAGAAAAAAACGACGCTGTAACCTTTTTGACATGGGTGAAAGCCCTTCATTTCACGATGAAACAAAGTGAACAAAATGAAAAAATAACCAAAAATGACACGGTTTTTTTTGGTGGCTTTCACATAAAATGCCGGAAAATGCCCGGAAAAGTATGGACGGTTTGTGAATTGCACAACCCGCCCGGCGAGACTATAATGAATACACGCACAAAGCAGGGCCGCTTTGAAGGAAGCGCCCTGCTTTGTGCATCTATCACACGAAAAACTTCCAACAGGAGGATATTGTATTATGAAAAAGATGATCTCTCGCCGCAACTTTCTGACCGCTGCCGGTGTCGTGGCTGCTGCCGGTGTCCTGACCGCCTGCGGCGGCTCCTCCTCCAGCACTGCCGCTTCTTCCACTGCCGCTGCTTCCGGTGACACCATCAAGATCGGTGTGATGGGCCCCCTGACCGGCAACGTTTCCGTTTACGGCCAGGCCGTTGTCAACGGCGCTGCCCTGTACCTGAAGCAGGTCAACGCCGACGGCGGCATCAATGGCAAGCAGATCGAGATCCTGACCGAGGATGAGCAGGGTGATGCTACGCAGGCTGTCAACTGCTTCACCAAGATGGTGGACGAGGGCATCACCGCTCTGGTGGGCGATGTCACCACCACCCCACTCTGGCAGTTGCTGCCGAGAGCGCAGACTACAACATGCCCATGGTCACCGCTTCCGCTACCGCTGAGGCCGTTACCTATGATGCCGAGACCGACACCGTGAACGAGAATGTCTTCCGTGCCACTTTCACCGACCCGTTCCAGGGCATCAAGATGGCCGATTATGCTTACCAGAAGCTGGGCTACACCAAGGCAGCTGTCATCTTCAAGAAGGGCGCTGACTACAACGAGGGTCTGGCCGAGAACTTTGTCAACGAGTTCGAGAGCCTGGGCGGCACCATCGTCGATCAGGAGAGCTACTCCGATGGCGACGTGGACTTCAAGACCCAGCTGACCAGCATCATGGGCAAGGGCCCCGAGACCGTGTTCTGCCCCAACTACTACGAGGAAGTGGGCCAGATCCTGTCTCAGGCTGAGAGCGTCGGCCTGAATGTTCCCTTCCTGGGCGGCGACGGCTGGGATGGCCTGGAGGGCTATGCCACTGCCGATCAGCTGAAGGACAGCTACTTCTGCGCAAACTACGCAAAGGGCTCCAGCCCCGAGTTCGAGGATGCCTACAAGGCCGAGTACGGCGAGGATTACCCCAACGGCTTTGCTCCTCTGGGCTACGATGCCGCCAAGACCGTGGTTTACGGCGTGCAGGCTGCTGAGGATGCCGGCTTGGAGGCCGGTACCGATGAGTACAAGCAGGCTGTCAACGATGCCATTGCCTCCGGCACCATCGAGGGCATCACCGGCACCTTTACCTTTGATGAGCACCACGATCCCGTCAAGAAGACTGCGATCCTGACCTATGTGGACGGCAAGCCCGAACTGAAGGAGATGTTCTGATCCCGCTTCTGCGCCGCGCACCGGTGTGCGGCCTGAATGCCGGAACCAGAGAATGATGTACCCTTGCGGAGGCCGCCGGAACAGGTTGTCTCCGCTTTTTTGGTAGAAAGAAAGGAAGTGTCCATCCAATGACAGTGTTCTTTAGTCAGCTGATCAACGGCCTGTCCCTTGGCAGCATCTATGCACTGATCGCACTGGGTTACAGCATGGTGTACGGCATCATCCTGCTGCTGAACTTTGCCCACGGCGATGTCATCATGGTGGGTGCATACATGTCCTGGTTCGTTATGAACCAGCTGGGCCTTGGCCCGGTGACGGCTGTGTGCGCCACCATTATTACCTGCACTCTGCTGGGTGTGGTGATTGAAAAGGTCGCCTACACCCCGCTGCGCAACGCGCCCCGCATCTCCCTGCTGATCACAGCCATTGGTGTCTCCTTCTTCTTGGAGTACACCGCCGAGCTGGTGATGGGTTCCGGCGCAAAGGTCATCCCTTCCTACTACGGCAACAAGACCTTTCATGATCGGCAGTGTGCCCCTGGGCCTGACCTCCGTGATCACACTGGTGGTCACCGTGCTGTCCATGCTGGTGCTGACCTTTCTGGTGCAGAAGACCAAGCTGGGCAAGGCCATGCGCGCTGTCTCTGAGGATATGGATGCTGCCCGCCTGATGGGCATCAATGTCAACAGTACCATCTCCTTTACCTTTGCAGTCGGCTCCGCTCTGGCCGGTATCGGCTCGGTGCTGTACTGCTGCTCCTACCCGCAGGCTACCCCCACCATGGGTTCCATGCTGGGCCTGAAAGCCTTTGTTGCCGCCGTTCTGGGCGGCATCGGCTCCATCCCGGGCGCAATGATCGGCGGCATTGCCATCGGCCTGTGCGAGTGCTTTGTCTCCGCCATCGGCCTTTCCGCCTGGAAGGATGCCGTCACGTTTGCCATCCTGATCATCGTGCTGCTGTTCAAGCCCACCGGCTTCCTCGGCCGCAAGGTGCAGGAAAAGGTGTAAGGAGGGCAGGAAGATGAATAAGAACCGTAAAACGATCAAAATGCCTGTGCGCTACCTGATGAACGCGGTGCTGGTGGCGCTGCTGTTCGTGGCGCTTTCCTACCTGACCCGGAATATCCTGTCCACCTACCAGAACAAGGTGCTGATGACGGTGGGCATCAATATCATCCTGGCGGTCTCCCTGAACGTTGCCACCGGCTATCTGGGGCAGCTGCCGCTGGGCCATGCCGGTTTCATGGCCGTGGGTGCCTACACCTGCGCCCTGTTCACCAAGTTCTGCCCGCTGCCGGACGGTGTCTCTTTTGCCATCGGTCTGGTGCTGGCCTGCATCGTGGCTGGTCTGTTCGGTGTGCTCATCGGCATCCCGGCCCTGCGTCTGACCGGCGACTATCTGGCCATCCTGACGCTGGGCTTTGGCGAGATCATCCGCATCACCCTGAACAATATCGATGATGTGCTGGGCTTCAAGCTGTTCTATGGCTCCAAGGGCCTGAAGAACATCCCCAAGTACTCCAACTTCACCAACGTGTTCCTTTGCGTGGTCATCACCTGCTTTTTGATCCACGCCATGATGAAGAGCCGCCACGGTCGTGCCGTATTGGCCATCCGCGACAATGAGATCGCCGCCGAGAGCTGCGGCATCCAGACCACCTACTACAAGGTCATGGCCTTTGCCTTTTCCGCTGCCTTTGCGGGTCTGGCAGGCGGCCTGTATGCCTGCTACATCGGCGTGCTGAACCCCTCCACCTTCGGCTTTATGAAGTCCATCGAGATCCTGGTCATGGTGGTTCTGGGCGGCATGGGCTCCATGCTGGGCTCCATCCTCTCTGCAACGGTCCTGACCATCCTGCCTGAGGCGACCCGCAGCTTCGACAGCTACCGCATGGTCATCTACTCGCTGGTGCTGATCCTGATGATGATCTTCCGCCCGGGCGGACTGCTGGGCAGCTACGATTTCTCCATGAGCCGCCTTGTGGAGCGTGTCCTGTTTGGCAAGAAAAAGAAGGAGGGTGCAGACCATGAGTGAGTTCCAGACCAGACTGAACAGTGTCCCCTCCGGCGGCTTCCTGACGGACCGCGATAAGGACAAAAAGCCCATTCTGGATGTCCGTGAGCTGGGCATCGATTTCGGCGGCCTGACCGCCGTGGATGGCTTCAACCTGATGATCGGCCGCAACGAGATCACCGGCCTGATCGGCCCCAACGGTGCCGGTAAGACCACGGTGTTCAATCTGCTGACCAATGTTTACCAGCCTACCCGCGGCTCCATCCTGATCGATGGAATGCCCACGGCAGGCAAAAAGACCTACCAGGTCAACCGGATGGGCGTGGCCCGTACCTTCCAGAACATTCGTCTGTTCAAGGAGATGAGCGTCATCGACAACATCAAGGTCGGCCTGCATGAGTCCATGAAGTACGATCTTGCTTCTTCGCTGATCCGCCTGCCCAACTACTGGAAAGAGGAAAAGCACTGCACCGAGCGTGCTTTTGAGCTGCTGGACATCTTCCACATGGCAGATATGGCCTATACGCAGGCCGGCAGCCTGCCCTATGGCGCACAGCGCCGTTTGGAGATCATGCGTGCGCTGGCCACCAGCCCCAAGCTGCTGCTGCTGGATGAGCCTGCCGCGGGTATGAACCCCTCGGAAACCGCTGAGCTGACCGAGACCATCCGCCGCATCCGCGATGAGTTCAACATCGCTGTGCTGCTGATCGAACATGACATGAGCCTGGTCATGGGCATCTGCGAGGGTATCGCGGTGCTGAACTTTGGCCGCATCATCGCCAAGGGCACCCCGGATGAGATCCGCAACAATCCCCAGGTCATCGAGGCCTACCTGGGCAAGAAGGAGGGCTGAACCGATGGCAGAAACGATGCTGAAAGTTGATAACATCAACGTCTATTACGGCAACATCCACGCTGTCAAGGATGTTTCGTTTGAGGTGAATGAGGGCGAGATCGTGACCCTGATCGGTGCCAACGGTGCCGGTAAGTCCACCACCCTGAAAACCATCTCCGGCCTGCTCCACCCCAAAACGGGCGACATCCTGTACAAGGGCAAGAGCATCAAGGGCGTGCGCGCCCATAAGATCGTGGAGGCCGGTCTGGCACAGGTGCCGGAGGGCCGCCATGTGTTCCTGCACATGACCGTGGAGGAAAACCTGGATATGGGGGCCTACACCCAGCCCGCTTCCACCATTGCGGCCAACAAGGAAAAGGTGTTCACCCTCTTCCCCCGCCTGAAGGAGCGCCGCAGGCAGCTGGCCGGTACCATGTCCGGCGGCGAGCAGCAGATGCTGGCCATGGGCCGTGCCCTGATGAGCAACGCCTCCATGCTGATGCTGGATGAGCCCTCCATGGGCCTTTCCCCGCTGCTGGTGCAGGAGATCTTTGATATCATCCGCGATATCCACAAGGCAGGCATGACCATCCTGCTGGTGGAGCAGAACGCACAGATGGCCCTTTCCGTGGCCGACCGCGCCTATGTTCTTGAGACGGGCCATGTGGTCATGGATGGCACAGGTGCAGAGCTGCTGACCAATGAGCGCGTCCGCAGCGCTTATCTGGGCGGCTGAGACCGCAGCTGGACAGAACGCAAAAACAATACGCCCGCCGGGCGGTACGAGAAGTACCACACCCGGCGGGCGTTGTTCTGTCTGTAAGGGAATTATTCCGGCGCTTTCATGCTTTCCACCATGCTGATCTGGCGGACATGGCGGCGCATGAGCAGGCAGACGGCAAAGTTGAAGAGCATGGTGAGCGCCACGCTGAACACAAAGCTGCGGGGGGCAATGGAACGGATGAACATCATCTGGTCCATTTCTACAGTGCGGATGATGAACTGGTGCAGGGGAATGCCCACCACCAGACCCACCAGCGAGCCGATGAGAGAGAGCAGGTCGATCTCCCGGAAGATGTAGCGGTAGACCTCCTTGTCATAGAAGCCAAGAACTTTGATGGTGGCAAGCTCCTTTTTGCGCTCGCCCAGGTTGACGCTGATGAGGTTGTAGAGCACCACGGCGGCCAATGCGGCAGCGCAGACGATGACCAGCATGACCACATAGTTCAGGCAGCCGATCAGGCCATCGAACATCTGGGTGGTGTCCTCGATGAAGGAGACGGAGCTGACATAGTTGCAGGCCAGAATGGCGGAGGAGAGGGAGGCGCGGGCTGTATCGGTGGGGCAGTCGGTCTGACCGTAAACGGCGTTCCAGGCGGGCAGAGCACCGCCGTTCAGTGTTTTGAGCTGCGCCTGCGAGAGGTACAGCCGGGTAAAGACATAGTTTTCGGTGATGCCGGTCAGGGTCAGGGACCTGCGCCCGCCGTCGGTGGTCTCCACCTCAAAGCTGTCGCCCACGGAAAGCCCCAGCTTTTCAGCGGTCTTTTCGGTCAGAATGACGCTGGAATCGTCAAAGGCAATGGCCTTGTGGCCCTGCCGGGTGCGGAAGGTGAAGTATTCGGTCATTTGGCTTTCGTCTGCAGCGGCAACCAGGCTGACGGTCTCTTTTTCACCCTCGGCGTTGTAAAGGGTGACGCTCTTGGTGTAATAGCGGCCCCAGCTGGTGATCCCGCTGCTGGAATCCAGCAGGTCGGCCAGACCGTTCTCCATGGTCAGCGCCTTTTCGTCGCTCAGGGAGATGGTCAGGTCGGCATGGGTCAGCTCGGTGGTCTGCTTGGTCAGCATGGGCAGCAGGGAATCCTGAATGCCGAAGCCGATGAGGAGCAGAGCTGTGCAGCCCGCCACGCCCAGAACGGTCATAAAGAAGCGCTTTTTATAGCGGAACAGGTTGCGGGCGGTGGTTTTCTGGGAGAAGCTCATCCGCTTCCACAGCGGGGTGAGATATTCAAGGAGGATGCGCTTGCCCGCTACAGGCGCACGGGGCAGCAGCAGGGCGGCGGATTTTTCCTTGAGGCTGGCGCGGCAGGCCTGCAGGGTGGCAAGGCCGATGACCGCCGCGCTGAGGGCCATGCTGCCCAATGCCAGGCCCGGGTAGAAGTGCAGCGTAAAGGTGGGGATGGAGAACATCATGGTGCGGTAGGCGTACCAGAAGATGGTGGGGAACACCACAAAGCCTACGGCAATGCCCACGATGCTGCCCAGAACGCTGGCGGCAATGCCGTACAGTAAGTACTTGCCTGCGATACTGACGTTGGAGTATCCCAGCGCCTTGAGGGTGCCCATCTGCAGGCGGTTCTCGTCCACCATGCGGGTCATGGTGGTGGAAGCCACCAGTGCTGCCACCAGGAAGAAGAACACCGGGAACACCCGGGCAATGGCAGCCATCCGGTCGGCGTACTGTTCCAGCGTGACAATGCTCAGGGTGCTGCCGCGGTCCAGTACATACCACTCGCCGTTCTGGATGTCCGCGATCTTCTCTTCCGCATCGTTGATCTGCTGCTGGCCTTCGGCGAGCTTCTGCTCCGCATCGGCCTTCTGGGTCTCGTACTCGGTGCGGGAAGCGTCCAGCTGCTCCTGCCCGGACCGGTACTGTGCCCAGCCCTCGTCCAGCTGGGCGCGGGCGGCCTCAAACTGGGTGTAGGCTGTGGCAGTACCGGTGCTCAGCTGGAGCTGGCCCTGCAGCAACTGTACCTTCATTTTGCGCAGGGCGGCTTTGGCCTCGGTGACAAGGTCCGTGTTGGAGAGGTTGGGCGAGGAGATGAGCCCTTTGGCGTACATCTGCTGCTTGCCGGCATCCAGCTGGGCCTGATAACCGTCCAGCTGGCCCTTGATGTTATCGTAGGCTGCCTGTGCCTTGGCAAGCGCGTCCCGCAGCTCGGTGTATTCCTCGTCCTCGGGTTCAGCCTCGTCCAGCGCCTTTTGAGCATTGTTCAGGGCGGTCTCGGCATAGCCCAGCAGGGGGTCAGCCACCTGTTTCAGGTTGACCAGCAGCTGGATCTGCTGAAGCTGATCCTCAAATTCCAATACCTGCTCTTCGCTGCTCACCAGCGTGGCGGCACCGCTCTGCATGGTATCGGGCAGGGCGGCCTTCTGGGCGGCAAGCTCGGCTTCGCCTGCGTCCAGCTGGGCCTTGGCGGCATCCAACTCCCGCTGCGCGTCGGTCAGCTTCTGCTCGGCTTGTGCAAACTGGCGCTCGGCTTCGGCCTTCTGCTCACTGTAGGTCTGTTTGGCATCGTCCAGCTGGGCAGTGGCATCCTCGATAAGCTGGGCCCGGCGGGCCACACAGTGCTCCTTGCTGATGGCATCCAGCCGGTCAGCCACAGTATCCACAGCGGTCTGGTATTCATCGCTGTAATTGTCATACTGTGCGGCATCTGCTACCTTGAGATAACAGACGGTATAATAATCTGCGGTCAATTCACCGTCCTGCACGAACACAAGAGCATCCAGGATGCCGTCGCCGACGGTGCTGGTCTCCTGATTGGCAGAAAAATATTGAGGGTCCTGCACCTGGCCCACCACGGTATATTCGGTGCGGCGGATATCCTCGGTGTCCTCGGGCAGGGTGACCACGGTGCCCAGCGGGACAGGGTCAGCATGGCCCAGCACCTGTACCACACACTCGTTGGCGGTTTCGGGCATCCGGCCCTCCAGCAGGGTCAGGCGGTTCATATTGGCCTCGGCATCCGCAGCCGGGTCGGCGGGAAGCTGCTGCACCCGCAGCACGGCTCCGTCGGTAGAGCTTGACCAGCGGCCCTCAGTGTCCAGATACTTCACGGGCATCACGGCGCTTACGCCCTCCGTGGCGGCAATGGCGGAGAGATCCGATTCCGAAAGGCCCAGCGTGGAGAGCACCCGCAGGTCGAACACATTTTGCTGGACATAGTACTTCTGCCCGGCAGTGCGCATACTGGGGGCAAAGCTGACCAGACCTGTCAGCATCATCACGCCCAGCGCCACGATGCCAAACAGGGAAAGGAACCGGTTCAGGTTGCTCCGGAAGTCACGCCGGATATTTTTACGATAGCTTTTCTGCATAGCGGTCACCACTCGATCTGTTCCACCGGCACCGGGTGTTCGTTGACCTTGTTGGACAGGATCTGTCCGCTCTTGACCTGGATGATCCGGTCCGCCATGGCCGTCAGGGCCGTGTTGTGGGTAATGACGATGACGGTGCGCCCTGTTTCGCGGCAGGTGCGCTGGAGCAGGGCCAGCACCTGCTTGCCGGTCTTGTAGTCCAGCGCACCGGTGGGCTCATCGCAGAGCAGGAGCTTGGGGTTCTTGGCCAGCGCCCGGGCAATGGAAACGCGCTGCTGCTCGCCGCCCGAAAGCTGGGCAGGGAAGTTGTTGAGCCGCTCGCCCAGACCCACGCTTTCCAGCGTGGCGGCGGGGTCCAGCGGATCACGGCAGATCTCGCTGGCCAGCTCCACATTTTCCAGTGCAGTCAGGTTCTGCACCAGATTGTAGAACTGGAAGACGAAGCCAACATCATACCGGCGGTAGGTGGTGAGCTCTTTTTCGGAAAAGTGGCTCACATCCTGCCCATCCAGCCAGACATGGCCCTCGTCGCAGGTGTCCATGCCGCCCAGAATGTTCAGCAGGGTGGTCTTGCCTGCACCCGAGGGACCCACAATGATGCAAAACTCGCCCTTGTCTACATAAAAATTCAGGTGATCGGCCGCCGCAATGCGGACACTGCCGGTCTGATAATATTTGGAAACATCCTCAAACTGCACAAAATGTTCCATATGCTGCTCCTTGCCTTGAAAAATTATTGTTCCATCCTAACTATAACATATTTTGCAGCAGGTTTGCAGGGGCAAAGCGCTGGAATTTGCAAAAAGTTAACAGGTCGTATCAAGGATAAAGTCAACGGTCTGCTCGATCTGGAATTTTGCGAAATACCCCTCTTCCAGCGGGATCCACCGGGCGGTGAAGCCGGAATAGCGTTCTCCCTCCCGCGCCAGCAGACGGCGGGCCTGCTCTTCCTTGGAGCAGGTGACAAAAACCTTCAGATCATAACAGTCCGCAAGGGTGGGGTGGCAGCTGTAACTGCCCTCCACGATGACCAGCGGCTGGGGCGCAAAGCATTGTTCCGGCAGGTAGGCACCCGCCCGGCAGGAGTAGGCACGGTAGGGAACGGCCTGCCCGGCCCGGGCGGGGGTGAGCACCTGGGCACGCAGGCGTTCCAAGTCCATGTTGGCGCAGGGGATCTGCTCCCAGTTTGCCACACGGCTGGCTGGGGGAAGATAGAAGTCATCGGTATGCACCGTGATGCTCTGGGGAAACTGCCGGGCCAGCTGTGCCGCCAGCATGGTTTTGCCGCTGCCGCACCGGCCGTCCAGCGCCACCAGCACCGGGTGATCGGGATGGGCAGAGAGCAAAGTAGAGAGCTTTTCCACGAGAGGGGAAAGGGTGGTTGAAAGCATAGGGAACACATCCTTGACAAATCGTTAAAAATTGACTATACTACAAATAGAAAAGGTGCTGGTCCACATCGGTCAGCTTTCCTTCCCGAGAATCAAAAAAGATTGACTGTCAGGTTTGGTACGCTGAGGCAGTCAATCTTTTTTGCTATCATCGTTTTTCTTCTGCGAAAACTTATCCATGACCTCAAGAGTCAGGCGGACCACATCCACAATCAGGCTCAGCAAGCCAAGCATGAAAGTGAGCAGTGCCAGAGTTTCCAACAGCGTCATTCGACATCCCTCCCTTCGCCATCAGGCTCCGGGAAGTTTCCTTCAAAAAAGTTCCGTCCCCGGTATCCTGCTTTATTCCATGTAGGAAGAATCAGCGATACGGGATTGGAAAGCATGACCACCAATGATGCAGACAGCACCTTGCTGCCATTTCTGGCAACGGATACAGTATAACAGAAGATTCGACAGCTTGCAATGAAAAATGCTATAACTGCTTTTTGAATGTCAGACTTTTGTATTCGGTCTGAGAGCCGCTTCGGCGGAAGGTTCCATTTTCAGTGGGCGTGAAACCTAGTGCACGCATCACGCCGCAGGAACCGGCATTTTCGGCGGCAACATCGGCCAGAACGGTTTTTATACCGTTCTGTGCACCGAACTGCACCAGAGCGTTTACCATTTCTTTGGCATAACCCTTGCGCCAGCAGGTAGGGTGGATGCAGTAACCGATATCCCAGCAGCTGCCGCCATCCTTGACCACAGCACAGCAGGTACCAATGGGCTGGTGGGTGACTTTGTCCTCTGCAATGACATAATAGCAGTCGGTGCTGTCGCTCAGGCTGCGGAGCAATTCCATATATTCGTTCAGGTCATCGATATCGTCCAGCACCGGGTCGGACAAATATTTTCCGGTGATGGGGTCACCCCAGATGCAGAGTGCAAACCCGGCATCCCGAGCTTCCTGCGGGCGCAGGCGAAGCCGGGCGGTTTCAAAAGGTGTGAAAGTCATAGAAAGCGCTCCTTCTTGACAAATCGTTAAAAATTGACTATTCTGCAAAAAGAAAAAGGCACTGCGACAAGCGGTTGACCTCTTTCAATGTGAAGTTTTTAATTGAAAAAAAGTCACCTTGGCCGTAGTGGCGATTTTACTATACCATGAATTTCGACACGCCGCAACACGTGCAAAAAGTTTGATGCAGAAACTTGTCAGAACCCCTTGACACCACCCCGATGCTGTGGTAAGATAATGCAACGTTAGAAACAGCTAACCACAAAGCGGTCAGCAGGCAAATGGTCTGTGCCGCATTCTTTTAGAGTTTGAGGTTAGAAATATCTAACTGCTGCACCTGCATAGAATGCGGTGCAGCGGGGAACGCTGTTCCTCAAATGGATAAAAGCGGAGGGAAAGCGGCTATGGAGCGTAATTTTGAGACCGTGATGATCGAACAGTGCGCGCCAGTGCTGGCAGGGCTGAAGCCTGCCGGGCTGTTCCGCTATGAGACCCGGGACTGCGCCGACCTGGCTGCCCGGGTGCGCCGCTGGAATGACCAGCTGGGGGAGAAGGGGCTGAAGGTTCGGGTCCTCGAGGGTTGTGCTCAAACCCACCGGTATCTCATTTATGTTTACCGCGAGAGCCGCCTGCGTCAGGTGCTGGCCGATGAGGCGGTGCGGGAGTTCCTGCAACGCGAGGGCTATGCCCTGCCGGAAGATGCTTCCGATTGTGACGGTATGCTGCGGCAGCTGTCCCGGCGGCTGTGCTGTGAGGCCGATTTTCCCCATGAGATCGGCGTGTTTCTTGGTTATCCGCTCACCGATGTGGTGGGCTTTATCGAAAATCAGGGCCGCAATTTCACCTGCTGCGGCTGCTGGAAGGCTTACGGCGACCCCGATGCCGCCGCACGTCATTTTGCCCAGTTGAACAAGTGCACCAGAGTATATCTGCGCCTGTTCCACGAGGGTACCCCCATTTTCCGCCTTGCTGTGGCGGCTTGACAAGTCATTCTCTACCAATACTCTCTTTTTATCCTGGCACCCACCGGAACAAACCACGCTCCGGCGGGAAGAAATCCTCCTTTTGACACGCGGCCGTCCGTTGCAGCCTTGACCACTGCATCGGGCGGCTGTGTCATTTCATGGATAGAAAAAATGACGGTAAAATGTAAACAATAGCTAACTTTTACTCAGAAATTTGAGTTAGTTATTGTTGATTGTGATAAAAAAACTGGGATATTTGGGCAGAAAAACTGTTTGTTCATATAAACTAACTTTTGATGATGAAAAAACTGTTGACAACAAAGGTTAGTAAGCGTAAACTATCTATGCTGATAGTTCCGACTGACTAACCGCTCCGGTGCATCAGCAGCCCACAAACAGTATGAAAAAGGGAGTGGAATGTTATGATGCCTCTGACAATGGCGAAGGCGGGCGAGACCGTCACCATTAAGAAGATCACCGGCAAAGATGAAGTCCGCCTGCATCTGGCAGAGCTTGGTTTTGTGGTGGACAGCGAAGTGACCGTGGTCAACGAGATCGCAGGCAACCTGATCGTACAGGTCAAGGAAAGCCGCCTGGCACTCGACAGGACGATGGCGAATCGCATTATGATCGGCTGAACAGCGCAGCACGCTGTTTGGGACCTGCTCCGACACTGGAATGGTCTCTGAATAAAGACAAGTAGAGGAGGAAATTTGTATGAAAACTCTGAAGGACGTGAAGGTCGGCGAGACCTGCACCGTGGCACGCCTGCATGGCGAAGGCCCGGTCAAGCGCCGCATCATGGACATGGGCATCACCAAGGGTGTTGAGATCTATGTCCGTAAGGTGGCACCTCTGGGCGACCCCATGGAGCTGACCGTGCGCAACTACGAACTGAGTGTGCGCAAGGCCGACGCTGAAATGATCGAAGTGGTTTGATTCCAAAGAGAGGAAAGGACACGCAATGAGTATTAAAATTGCACTGGCCGGTAACCCGAACTGCGGCAAGACTACCCTGTTCAATAACCTGACCGGCTCCAACCAGTACGTTGGCAACTGGCCCGGCGTTACCGTGGAAAAGAAGGAAGGCAAGCTGAAGGGCGATAAGGATGTCATCATCCAGGACCTGCCCGGTATCTACTCCCTGTCTCCCTACACGCTGGAGGAGGTCGTCTCCCGTACTTACCTGGTCAAGGAGAAGCCCGATGCCATCCTGAACATCATCGATGGCACCAACATTGAGCGCAACCTCTACCTGACCACCCAGCTGATCGAGCTGGGCATCCCCGTTGTTATGGCGGTCAACATGATCGATCTGGTCCGCAAGAACGGCGATAAGATCGACCTGAAGAAGTTGAGCAATGAGCTGGGCTGCCAGGCCGTGGAGATCAGCGCACTGAAGGGCGAGGGCACCGAGGCTGCTGCCAAGGCTGCGGTTGCCGCTGCCCAGAAGCAGAAGGCCGGTGAGCTGCCCCACGTCTTTACCGGCAGTGTGGAGCATGCCATCGCACACATCGAGGAGTCCATCCAGGGCAAGGTCGATGACCGCTTCCTGCGCTGGTATGCGGTCAAGCTGTTCGAGCGGGATGAGAAGGTCGTGGAAGAGCTGAAGCTCGACAAGGCTCTGGCTGACCACATTGATGAGCACATCAAAGACTGTGAGAAGGAGATGGACGATGATGCGGAGAGCATCATCACCAACCAGCGCTACTCCTACATCAACGGTGTCGTTGACAAGGCCGTCAAGAAAAAGGCCCGTGTGGATCACCTGACCGTTTCCGATAAGATCGACCAGATCGTGACCAACCGTATCCTGGCTCTGCCCATCTTCGCACTGGTCATGTACCTGATGTACTCCCTGTCCATGGGCACCTCCATTGCAGACGGCGGCTGGGCTATTGGTACCTTTGCCACCGACTGGACCAACGATGTGCTGTTCGGCGAGATCGTGCCGGCGCTCTGGGCGGCTTCCTGGAGAGCATCGGTGTGGCAGGCTGGCTGTACGGCCTGATCATGGACGGTATCGTTGCCGGTGTGGGCGCAGTCCTGGGCTTCGTTCCCCAGATGCTGGTTCTGTTCTTCCTGCTGTCCATCCTGGAGGATGTGGGCTATATGTCCCGTGTCGCCTTCATCATGGACCGTATCTTCCGCCGTTTCGGCCTGTCCGGCAAGAGCTTCATCCCCGTGCTGGTCGGTACCGGCTGCGGCGTGCCCGGTGTTATGGCTTCCCGTACCATCGAGAACGAGCGTGACCGCCGTATGACCATTATGACCACCTGCTTCATCCCCTGCGGCGCTAAGATGCCCATCATCGGCCTGATCGCAGGTGCAATGTTCGGTGGTTCCTCTGTGGTGGCTGTTTCCGCTTACTTCATCGGCATGGCTGCCATCATTTGCTCCGGTGTTATTCTGAAGAAGACCAAGCTCTTCGCTGGCGATCCCGCACCCTTCGTTATGGAGCTGCCCGCTTACCATGTGCCTGCATGGGGCAACGTTTTCCGTGCCACCTGGGAGCGCGGCTGGTCCTTCATCAAGCGCGCCGGTTCCGTCATTCTGGCAGCTACCGTTGTGCTGTGGTTCCTGCAGGGCTTCGGTTTCGAGAATGGTGCCTTCGGCATGGTCGAGGATCAGGACAACTCCGTCCTGGCCGCTATCGCTACCAAGATCGCCTGGATCTTTGCTCCTCTGGGCTTCGGCAACTGGCGTGCAACCGTTGCTTCCGTCTCTGGTCTGATCGCAAAGGAGAACGTGGTTGGCACCTTCGGTGTTCTGTATCACTTCGGCGGCGAGCTGTCTGAGAACGGTGATGAGATCTGGGCAGCAGTTGCGCAGGATTACACCGCTCTGTCCGCTTACGCATTTATGATCTTCAACCTGCTGTGCGCTCCCTGCTTCGCTGCTATGGGCGCGATCAAGCGTGAGATGAACAACGGCAAGTGGACTGCCATCGCAATCGGTTATATGTGCGCTCTGGCCTACTGCGCAGCTCTGGTCGTGTACCAGATCGGTGGTCTGATCACCGGTGAGGTTGGCTTCAACTTCTTCACCATCGTGGCAATCGTGATTTTTGCCGCATTCCTGTACCTGATGTTCCGCCCCAATAAGTATGTTGGCGACAACGAGGTCAAGATCGACGTTTCCAAGATCAAGTAAGATCATCTGTCCAGTTTGAAAGGGTGTGTTCTGTATGATGGAATTCCTGGCCACGAACTTTAATCTGCCTACCATCATTGTAGGTGCTATCGTGTTTGGCGGTGTGGGCTGGGCCACATGGCACTCCCACAAGCATGGCGGCTGTGGGGGCTGCGGCGAAGGCGGCTGCAATGGCAATTGCGGCGGCTGCAGCGGCTGCCACTGATCGGTAAAAACCGCTGGGCGCGGGTCGAACATCCAATCGGCCCGCGCCCTTTTTTAGAATGAAAAAAGTTAGCTTTGGATAACACTGGAAGCGGCTTACATTATTATAGAAGAGAGTGATACTATGGAACTGACAGCAGCCCATCTGCGGTATCTTCTGGCCATCTATGAGGTCTCCCAGACGCATCTGGATATCTGCTCCCGCAGCATTGCCGAAAAGCTGAACGTGACCAAGCCCAGTGTGGTGCGCATTATGAACCTGCTGATGGATCGGGGAATGATCGTGAAGGAACACTATGGCAAGATCTATCTGACCGATCGGGGCATCTTTGTGGCAAAGGCGGTCAGGGCTCAACTGGAAACGGTGCTGACGCATTTTCCGCCCGTGCGCATCGACATGACCGAGGAGGAACGCTATAATGCCGCTTTGGCCCTGACTTCGGCCCTGCCCGAACGGGCTTTTACCGGCGAATATGACCGCCTGTTCGGCCCGGATGAATCTGAAAAGGAGAACGCTTCGTGATCAACAAGAAACTGCTTTCCTTCGATCGGAAGGCCCTGCACTATGTGGGGCTGAACGTGCTGTTCCAGTGGCTGGGGATGCTGTGCAATGTGGTGCTGGTGATGACGGTATCCCGCCTCATCGGCGGTGTGTTTGCAGGCACCCTGACCAGTACGGCTCTCTGGCAGGGGATGCTGCTCTGTCTGCTGACTGTGCCGGTGCGCTATGGCCTTACCCTCTGCGCCTCCGATATGAGCGACCGGGCTTCCAAGGATGTCAAGCGCACCCTGCGCAGCAGCATCTATGCAAAGCTCACCCGGCTGGGGGCCGGTTACAGCGAGACGGTGGCCACCAGTGAAGCCGTGATGCTGGCCAGCGAGGGTGTGGAGCAGATCGACACCTACTTTGCAAAGTATCTGCCCCAGCTGTTTTACAGCCTGCTGGCCCCGGTGACCCTGTTTGTGCTGCTGGTGGGTGTGCACGCGCGCTCGGCCATCCTCCTGCTGTGCTGTGTGCCGCTCATCCCCCTGTCCATTGTGGCGGTGCAGAAGTTTGCAAAGAAGCTGCTGGCGAACTACTGGGGCGAGTACACCACCCTGGGCGACAGCTTTCTGGAGAATATCCAGGGCCTGACCACCCTGAAGATCTATCAGGCGGACGGCTGGAAGCACGAGGAGATGAATGCCCAGGCCGAGCGGTTCCGCAAGATCACGATGAAGGTGCTGACCATGCAGCTGAACAGCGTGACCCTGATGGACCTGATGGCCTACGGCGGTGCGGGTCTTGGCATCATCAGCGCGGCATCGGCCTTTGCCAAAGGCCAGCTCAGCCTGACCAGCGCCCTGACCATCCTCCTGCTGGCGGCGGATTTCTTCCTGCCCCTGCGCCTGTTGGGCAGCTACTTCCACATTGCCATGAATGGCGCGGCTTCGGCTGAGAAGATCTTCAGGCTGCTCTCTGCCCAGGAGCCTGAAGATGGCGAAAAGACCGCCGACCCGGCCGACAGCACCCTTGCGCTGGAGCATGTCACCTTTGGCTACGAGAAGGAGCGCACCATCCTGCACGATGTGTCCCTGATCATCCCGCAGGGCAGCTTTGTCTCGCTGGTGGGCGAAAGCGGCTGCGGCAAGAGTACCATTGCGGCCATTCTGTCCGGTGCCCGCACCGTGACCGAGGGAGAGGTCACGCTGGGCGGCATCCCGGTCAGCGAATGGAAGCAGGCCGACCGCCTGCGCTTGCTGACACTGGTGCCCCACAATGCGGCCATCTTCAAGGGTACGGTGGAAGCCAACCTCCGGATGGCCCGGCCCGATGCAGCCGAAGCCGAGCTTTGGGCGGCGCTGGAGCAGGTGAACCTTGCAGACTTCTGCCGCAGCCAGAGCGGCCTTGCAACGGCGCTCCACGAGGGCGGCTCCAACCTGTCCGGCGGGCAGCGCCAGCGCCTTGCCATGGCCCGTGCCCTGCTGCATGATTCACCCATCTATGTGTTCGACGAGGCGACCTCCAATGTGGATGCCGAGAGCGAGAATGATATAATGAAAGCCATCCACAGCCTGGCGGGGAAGAAAACAGTGATCCTGATCTCCCACCGTCTGGCCAATGTAGTGGACAGCGACTGCATCTATGTGCTGGAGGCAGGCCGCATTGCCGAGCAGGGAACGCACCATGACCTGCTGGCCGCACAGGGGGTGTACAGCCGCCTGTACAACGCCCAGAAACAGCTGGAAGACCTTGGGGAGGTGAGCGCATGAACAACACAAAACACCGCAGTCCGTTTGCCATTGCCGCACGGCTGATCGTGCTGGTCCGGCCCATGCTGCCCATCATGCTGGCAGCCATTGTCATGGGTGTCATCGGCCACTTCTGCGCCACCTTTATCACGATCTTCGGCGGCTTTGCCCTGCTCACGGCGGCAGGCCTGCCCAGCCCGCTGGCAGGCGTGGGCACCGCCTTTGCCTGCATCCTTGTCTTTGCCCTGCTGCGCGGCGTGCTGCGCTACGCAGAGCAGGCCTCCAACCACTATATCGCCTTCAAGCTGCTGGCCCTCATCCGGGATAAGGTGTTCGGCGCACTTCGCCGCCTGACCCCTGCCAAGCTGGAGGGCCGTGACCGGGGCGACCTGATCTCCCTGATCACCGCCGACATCGAGCAGCTGGAGGTGTTCTATGCCCATACCATTTCGCCGGTCTGCATCGCGATCCTCTGTGTGACCGGCATGACCTGCTTTACGGCCAGGTATCATATTCTGCCCGCACTGGTACTGCTGGCAGGCTATCTGCTGGTGGGCATTGCTCTGCCAGTGTGGTCTGCCAGACGGGGCGACAAAGCCGCCCGCGAGTACCGGCAGGCCCTGGCCGACACCAACAGCTATCTGCTGGAAAGCCTGCGCGGTCTGCGGGATATCCTGCAGTACCAGAACACCGCCGCGCGTGCCGCGGGCATCACGGCCCACAGCGAAACGCTGGGGGAGAAGCAGAAGGCCATGAAGTACCGCGAGGGCGTGACTGTGGGTGCAGCCAACACCCTCATCGTGCTGACGGCGCTGGCTGTGCTGGGGGTGAGCATCCGGCTGTATCAGAATGGCCAGCTGGGCGCGGAAGGGGTGCTGGTCTGTACCCTGTCGGCCCTGAGCTCCTTTGGCCCGGTGGTGGCGCTGGCCAACCTCGGTGCCAGCCTGACCCAGGTGTTCGCCAGTGCCGACCGTGTCCTTGACCTGCTGGACGAAGACCCCGTGACTGCCGATGTGATCGACGGCGCGGATACCACCTTTACCGGTGCACAGGCTGAGCATGTCAGCTTTGCCTACGCCAAGGAAGAGGTGCTCCACGACCTGAGCCTGACTATCCCGGAAAAGAAGATCGTGGGCATCACGGGCCGCTCCGGCAGCGGCAAATCCACCTTCCTGCGGCTGCTCATGCGCTTCTGGGATGTGAGCAGCGGCACCATCCGGTTTGGTGAACGTGATATCCGCGCCGTGAACACTGCCACCCTGCGCGCCCAGGAAAGTCTTGTGACCCAGGAAACGGAGCTGTTTGACGATACCATAGAAAACAACATCCGGATCGCCCGGCGCGATGCCACCCGTGCCGAGGTGGAGGCTGCCTGCAGAAAGGCCGCACTAGATGGCTTTATCAACAGCCTGCCCAAGGGATATGATACCCCTGTGGGCGAGCTGGGCGGTGCCCTCTCCGGCGGTGAGCGCCAGCGCATCGGTGTGGCCCGTGCCTTCCTGCACGATGCACCTTTCCTCCTGCTGGACGAGCCTACCTCCAATCTGGACAGCCTGAACGAAGGGATCATCCTCAAGGCCGTGCGGGATGAGTGCAGGGAAAAGACTGTCCTGCTGGTCTCCCATCGCAGATCCACCATGGCCGTGGCCGACCTGAGCTTCTCGGTAGAGAGCGGACGGCTGAGCTGAGAAAACCGGATATCAAGCAAAAAAGACGCGCTCTGTGATGAGCGCGTCTTTTTTGTGTGCAGGGAGAAATTTACTGCTTGCGTGCAAACACGATGCCGATGGTACCGGGGCCGGAATAGCCGCCGATGGTGGTGCCGATGTCGGTCTCGTAAACATTCTCAAAATTGCCGTACTGCCGCAGTCCGGCCTTGATGGCCTCCATGCAGCCGGGCTTTGCCTGGGTGGAAGAGATGAACACCATGCTGCGGTCGATGTCCTCCCGGTTCGCCAGCTGGTCGGTGATGTACTTGCCCACGCAGATGGGCAGACTGCCCCGGTACTTCCGCACGACTTTCAGTTCACCATCGATGACGGCCAGGCTGGGCTTGATGCCCAGAATGTTGGCCCCGAAGGCCAGCACGCCGGAGCAGCGGCCGCTTTTGGCCATGTAGTCCAGCTGGTTGAGCACAAAGCTCAACTCGACCCGCTTGGCAAGGCCCTGTAAGCGCATGGAAATGTTCTTGGGCGGCAGGCCGTCAGCGGCCCACTTGGCTGCCTGCAGAACGAGATAGCCCTGCCCGGTGCAGATATTCTCGCTGTCCACAACATAGACGTTGCCGAACTCCTGCGCCGCCAGCCGGGCGTTCTGGAAGCAGGAGGAGAATTTGGAGCCGACATTGATGTGGATGACGGCATCGTAGTCTCTGGCAAAGGGGGCGAGGAAGTCGGTGTACTCCACCAGATTGGGGGCGGCGGATTTGGGCATTTTGCCGCCGTTCTGGGCATGGGCGAATACATCGGCAGGGTGGATGGTAACGCCGTCCAGATAGCTTTCCTCCCCCATGAGGATGTGCATGGGGATCAGGCTGATGTTCCACTGCCGGAGCAGCGCTTCGGACAGATCGCAGGTGCTGTCCGCAGTGATCTTGATGTTCAAAATGAGATTCCTCTTTTCCAGCCGCGCGTCCGGCGGCAGCGTGATAGTTCAAAATTTACAGCTATCATACCACAAATACTTCAAAATTGTTAGCTATCAAGCCGATAAAAAATGTAAATCTTTTATGAAGTGTGCAAAAGGGGCGAAAATCCATGGGCTATCTGTACAGTTGTCACAAAAATGTGCCGGAGTTTCTGGTTCTTTCCGAAAATTCGCTCGGAACTGTTTATTTTGTCGGCCAAAAATTATATAATAAGTAGTACCCAAGAATTAAGATGGATTCGGTCTGCCTTGCGGCCGTTTGTTTATTGGAGGTTTGCCTGCTTATGTTCGTTACTGATTATACCATGCATCTGCTGGATAATGTAAAAAAGATCCACTTCATCGGCTGCGGCGGCAGCGGTATGTATCCGCTGATCCAGATCCTCACTGCCAAGGGATATGACATCTCCGGCAGCGATGTGCTGGACGGCAGCATCATCCGCTCGGAACGGGAGATGGGCGTGAAGGTCAGCCTGGGTCATGCTGCGGACAACGTGATCGGCGTTGACCTGGTGGTCTACTCTGCCGCCATTGCCAAGGACAACGTGGAGCTGAACGCTGCCGCTTCCTATGGCATCCCCACCGTGGAGCGCAGCGTTCTGCTGGGCTATGTGAGCCGCCTGTACAAGGACAGCATCTGCGTTTCCGGCACCCACGGCAAGACCACCACAACTTCCATGATCACCACCGCGCTGGAGCTGGCAGGCCGTGATCCCTCTGCAGTCATCGGCGGCAAGCTGCCCCTCATCGGCGGCTACGGCAAGGCCGGCAAGGGTGATGATATCGTCATCGAGGCCTGCGAGTTCTCCGAGACCTTCCTCAAGCTGACCCCCTATATGTCCGTGGTGCTGAACATCGATAACGACCATCTGGACTATTACGGCAGCATGGGCGAGCTGAAGTTTGCCTTCAAGCGCTTTGCCCTGATGACCCATTTTATGATCTTTGCCAATGCAGATGATAAGAACACCATGGATGTCATGTACACCCTGGACCGCCGCGTGCGCACCTTTGCCATTGACAATGCGGCCGACTATCGTGCTGTCAACGTGCAGGAGTACAAGCCCGGCTTCTTTGAATTTGATCTGAAGGAGTGGGATACCAATGAGCTGGGCCACATCCGTCTGGCAGTGCCGGGCCGCCACAACATTTACAATGCACTGGCCATGTGTGCTGTCTGCCGCTCTGTGGGCCTGACCGTGGAGGAGTGCGCCAACGCTGCCCTGAACTTCAAGGGGGCAGGCCGCCGTTTTGAGGTCTACGGCGAGTGCAACGGCGCAGTGGTCGTGGACGACTACGCCCACCATCCCACCGAGATCCGCGCGACCCTGAACACCGCCAAGGAGCTGGGATATGATCGTGTCATCGCAGTCCATCAGCCGTTTACATACAGCCGGACCAAGATGCTGTTCAACGACTTTGTGGATGTGTTCAAGATCCCTGATATCACGGTGATCACCCCCATCATGGGCAGCCGCGAGCCCAACGACCCCACCATTACCAGCGCAAAGCTGGCGGCGCAGATCCCCAACTCTGTGCTGGTGGACAGCCTGGAGGCTGCCGCTGACTGGGTCAAACAGAACGCCCGGGAGGGCGATCTGGTCATCACTCTGGGCTGCGGCGATATCTATAAGGCCAGCAAAATGATGGTGAAGAAAGACTGATCGTTTGGAATAGCTGAAAGCCGCCGGGTCAAAAACGCCCGGCGGCTTTTGGCTGCCGGGTGTTTTACAGACCGAACTGGTCTGCAATATCACCCTGCGAAAGCGCCCTGCCGGGAGACCGGCGGGGCGTTTTTGCGCTATGGGATGGGCGTGATGAAAAATATCTCAAAAATTTTTACACAAATCAGACCCGGAAGGGTGGCGGCGGGGGCGGGATTCTGCTATACTGATTCTGGTACGAAAAGGAGGAGAGAGGATATGCCATCTACGTATGCACACCGCCGCTTTGGTGCGGATGTTCTGGTGCAGCTGCCCAGGGAGCTGCGGGAAAAGATCACCCCGTACCGGCCGCTGTATGATATGGGCCTGCACGGGCCTGACCTGATGTTCTACTACCGGGCATTGCAGTCCAACCCCGTGAACCGGCTGGGCAACGCCATGCATGAGCAGCCGGGCCGGGTGTTCTTTACCCGGG
>ENA-OPYX01000405-OPYX01000405.1-human-gut-metagenome-genome-assembly--contig:-NODE-405-length-25174-cov-10.509802_pt1 | contig 25174 bp, 24 predicted proteins | sample MGYA00242639_ERZ504486 | MGnify/ENA primary metagenome ERZ504486 (study PRJEB26092, sample SAMD00036296) | human gut metagenome | host: Homo sapiens | study: EMG produced TPA metagenomics assembly of... | reverse complement strand
GAGTACAGGAACTGGAGAGAATTCCGGTCTTACCTCCGAACAAGCAAAGATTATCTTTAAAAACTGATTGAAGACGAAGTAAAACTGACACTGCCAAAAGCATTTATAAGGAATTAGAGAGTAAGGCAAAAGAAGAAGCTGGTAAAAAAGCAAAAGAATATGTGGTAACTGCAATTCAGAAATGTGCAGCAGACCATGTAGCGGAAGCTACAATTTCAGTCGTGCAGCTTCCAAGTGATGAAATGAAAGGACGTATCATTGGTAGAGAGGGACGTAACATCAGAACACTTGAAACCTTAACAGGGGTAGATTTGATTATCGATGATACCCCGGAAGCGGTAGTCCTGTCCGGATTTGACCCAATCAGACGTGAGGTGGCACGTATTGCATTGGAAAGACTGATTGTGGATGGAAGAATTCATCCAGCCAGAATTGAAGAGATGGTGGAAAAGGCACAAAAAGAAGTTGAAACCATGATGAGAGAGGAAGGAGAATCTGCTGCACTTGAAGTTGGAGTGCATGGTATTCATCCGGAATTAATCCGTTTGTTAGGACGTATGAAATTCCGTTCCAGCTACGGACAGAATGCTTTAAAACATTCAATTGAAGTAGCACAGATTGCTGGATTATTAGCCGGAGAAGTCGGAACCGATATCCGGATGGCAAAACGTGCTGGTTTATTACATGACATCGGAAAATCCATCGACCATGAAGTGGAAGGTTCCCATATTCAGATCGGTGCTGACTTATGTAGAAAATATAAAGAGTCCCAGATTGTAATTAATGCGGTTGAGTCCCACCACGGTGACGTAGAGCCGAATTCTCTGGTGGCTTGTCTTGTACAGGCGGCAGATGCGATTTCAGCTGCAAGACCAGGTGCAAGAAGAGAAACTGTAGAAACATATACCAACAGGTTAAAACAATTAGAAGACATAACAAACTCCTTCAAGGGAGTAGAAAAATCTTTTGCTATTCAGGCAGGTAGAGAAATCCGTGTAATGGTACTTCCGGAACATGTAAGTGATACGGATATGGTATTGTTAGCACGAGATATTTCCAAACAAATTGAAGCTGAACTGGAGTATCCAGGACAGATTAAAGTTAGTGTAATTCGTGAAAGCCGCGTAGTCGATTACGCAAAATAAGAAACTGATGCAGAGTCAAAGAAAAAATTCTTTGGCTCTGTTTTTTAACCAAATCAAGTAAGTCCCCTGCTTCAATTGCGAAAAGCAATAAGCAGGGGACTTGCTTGTATCAGGAGGGGGCAAGCCCCTTCTGATAAGCTGCGTAGCAGCTATTTGGTTATGAGCAAGTAGCGAAGCGGATTGCGAATATCCACTTGACTTTGCAGGAAATTGCTTTTCTGTAAAAAATTTTTTGTGTTAAGTATAATAAATAAGGCATACCTTGTATAGGGGGAAAAAATGAAAAAAAGGCTTTCCATTTTTTTGATTCTATATTTTGTAGGCTTTACAATTGGAATTCTTTGTACGAGTCTGTTGAAAAAGGTGACACAGGAGAATACAGCTTTACTTGGTATCTATCTGAAAAATCAAAATACAGAATCTGTTTTAAATGTTCAGGTATTTGGTCACTTATTAAAACTGAGGGGGAAATGGTTTCTGTTTTATTTTATAGGCGGAATGACGCCTGCAGGAATTGTAATGGTATTGGCAGGCTGTCTGTGGCTCGGACTTTTAGCAGGCTGTCTGGTTACTTTATTTTTGATGGAGTATGGGGTCATTGGAATTTTTTTCTGTATAGGATGTGGGATTCCTCAGATTTTCTTTTATCTTCCCTCTGTTTTAGCTCTGTTTTTTTTATGCAGTGAGATGAGTCTTAAATTCTGGAGGAAAAGTTACCGGAGAAAAGAGGACTATAAGGGGTACGTTTTTTTTATGACCAGTGCGGCACTTATATTTTTGCTTGGGATTTTTTTGGAAAGTTATGTGAGTCCCAATTTATTAAGAATATTATTTCATTAAAAAATTCATAAAAAGTTAACAATTTAAAATTTACCATATATGGTGGATGAAAAATAGTGGCTGCCGATATCTTGTATAAATAAAAAAACATAATGGAAAACAGGAAAAGGAACCTTAAAAAGGGGTTTGATTTTTAATCCAAAAGTGATATATAATCCATTTATAGCAAATATATTCTTGAAGTTTTTGTGGTTTTGACGTTGCAGAAAGACTTTGAGAGTGTCTATAAAGATTAGAGATAAAGGATTGTATCATGAAGTGTGAGATAGAAGAGTTTATTGGGTATTTACATAACACAAGAGGCACTTCTTTCAATACAGAAATTTCTTACGAGCGGGACTTGCGCAAATTGGAGCAGTTTTTGAAGGACAAAGGGATACGCAGAATAAGGCAAGTGACAGAGGCAGAATTAAACAGTTATGTTACTTATTTGGAACGGGAGGAGTTTGCGGCTTCTTCTATTTCCAGAAGTATTGCTTCAATTCGTGCATTTTTTCAATATTTTTTTAATCAGGGACTTATTCCCAAAAATCCGGCAGATACTTTAAAAGCTCCAAAAGTAGAAAAAAAGATACCGGAGATTCTTTCTGTAGAAGAAGTGGATTTGCTGCTTGCCCAGCCAGATGAAAAAACAATAAAAGGAATACGGGACAAGGCAATGCTTGAACTGCTGTATGCAACGGGGATACGTGTCAGTGAACTGATTCATTTATCCGTCAGGGATGTGAACCTGAAATTAAATTATATCAGCTGTAGTTCAATGGAAAAGAGCCGTGCGGTTCCATTTGGAAATACAGCAAAAAAGGCAGTGGAGACTTATGTGGAACAGGCAAGAGATGTACTTTTAAAAGAAAATGACAGTCCCAATTTGTTTATCAACTGCAATGGAACGGCAATGAGCCGTCAGGGATTTTGGAAAATTTTAAAGTATTATGCAAAACTTGCAGGAATTGAAAAAGAAATTACACCGCATACTCTGCGTCATTCTTTTGCGGTGCATTTATTGCAGAATGGTGCAGATTTAAGAAGTGTGCAGGAAATGCTGGGGCATTCAGATATTTCTACCACTCAGATTTATTTAAGTTTGAATACAAATCGAATCAGGAATGTCTATAAAAAAGCGCATCCAAGAAGCTAAAAAAGTGATGTACCAAAAAAGACCGTAGTCTTCTTTTCAGTGGAAGACTACGGCCTTTTTTATTAGCAGAGCTCTGCGATTGTATAAAGCAGTTTTTCAGTTTCATCCCATCCAAGGCATGGGTCTGTAATAGATTTTCCATAGACATGGTTTGGTCCGATTTTCTGATTTCCCGGTTCAATATAACTTTCAATCATAACGCCTTTTACTAACTGGCGGATGTCTTTAGAAACAAGACGGCTGTGAAGGACTTCTTTGACGATACGAATCTGCTGTTCATATTTTTTACCGGAGTTTGAATGGTTGGAATCAATGATAACAGCTGGATTTGCCAGGTCACGTTCTCCATACATTTCAAGCAGAAGCTGTAAGTCTTCGTAGTGATAGTTTGGAATGGTATTTCCGTGTTTGTTGACAGCACCTCTTAAGATGGTGTGAGTCAGAGGATTTCCTTCAGTGCTGACTTCCCAGCCTCTGGAAATAAAATCATGACCATGCTGTGCAGCAACAACGGAATTAAGCATAACAGAAAAGTCACCACTGGTCGGATTTTTCATACCAACCGGAATGTCCAGACCGCTGACCATCAGACGATGTTCCTGATTTTCAACAGAACGAGCGCCAATTGCAACATAAGAAAGCAAGTCAGAGAGATAATGCCAGTTATCCGGATAAAGCATTTCATCTGCAGAAGTTAATCCGGTTTCTTTAATGGAACGGATATGCATGTGACGGATTGCAAGGATACCGGCAAGTACGTCTGGTTTTGCTTCAGGGTCAGGCTGATGAAGCATTCCTTTATATCCTTCTCCTGTTGTACGAGGTTTGTTGGTATAGATTCTTGGAACTAATACAAGACGGTCGGCAACTTTTTCCTGAACTTTTGCAAGACGGTTGGTGTAATCGCAGACTGCTTCTTCATTATCAGCAGAGCAAGGACCTACAATAACCAGAAATTTATCAGAATTGCCTGTAATGACATCCTGAATCAGACGGTCTCTTGTTTCTTTCACTTTTTTCATTTCTTCGGTTACCGGAGACATTTCTTTGATTTCTTCCGGAGATGGAAGTTGTTTCACAAATTTAAAACTCATCTTAACTTTCTCCTTTATCTCTGTTCATTTTCTGTGGATATTGTACAGAAAGTATCCTATCAATGTTTGATTATAATACAGAAAAAAGGCTTGTCGACTGTTTTTGACGATTTTATGCTTTAAAGTTAAAAAGAAATATTGCTTTCCTTTCAGATGCTCTGGTAACTTAGTTGCAGAGTAGTTCACAAGCATTTCCCTTTCAGAAAAAGATGAAGAAAAAAAAGCGTTAAAAATGTAGTAATAAGTTCACTTAAAAGCAGTCCCCAGAGGTAACCGATGATTCCGTGGGTCGGAATTACGAAAAAAACAAATAAAAGCCGGATAGAAAGACCTGTCATATTTTGAAAAAAGTAAGGACCGGTCTGACCAAGTCCATTTAAAATTCCACTTAAGGTACTTGAAAGATAGAGACAGGGACAGATAAATGATAAGGTGCGGATAAAAGTGGAAGCAAGTTCATTTTTGAATAAAAACAGTCCGAGAAAATCTGCCAGAAAAAAGAAGCTGAATGTGAAGAGAAAACCAAGAATCAGACAGTAACGAATTGTTTTTTGAATACAAAGCCGAATATTATCATAATTTCCAAGTGCCTGGTGTTCTGCAACGGAAGGCAGCAACATGACCGAGACTGCATTTGTAATTGCACAGGGAAATAGAATTAAGGGCAGCGCCATTCCATTTAAGACACCATATACAGACAGGGCAGTCTGCTGAGTCATTCCAAACAAGCGCAGATGTCCCGGAATTAAAATGGATTCAATACTGTGCAGAAGATTGACCAGAAGGCGGTTACAGGTAAGAGGTGTAGAAAAAGCCAGAATTTCTTTTAACTGCCGAAAAGGTCTGATTATCTTGCGAACAGGCTGAGTGGAGGAGTGAAAATCCATGATGGTAATAAATAAGGCGAACAGCATGGAAATAAATTCCCCAAAAAAAAGACCAAAGACAGCAAGCATAGGAGTGATTGCGTGTCCTTCCTGACTCCAGACAAGCCAGAGCAGATAGGAGGCGGCAACACGGGCAGTCTGTTCGATTAACTGAGAGAGAGCCGGTAAAAGTGTTTTTTTTCGGGCAAAATAATAACCGTTTACGCAGGAGTGAAACGTTCCCATCGGAATGGAGAGGGAGGATACTTTTAAAAGAGAAGTACATTGTGGTTCAAATAAAATATGTATAGCAAACCAGTCAGCATAATGAAAAAGAAAAAAAGTGACGAGAATAGAAAGTAAGGTAGAAAAAGATGTGGCGATTAAAAAGACGGCTCTTGCATCGGAGTCCTCTTTTTTGGCAAATTTGGCAGCAACAAGGCGTGAAATTGCAGTCTGGATGCCACCGACGGTCAGAGCAAAACAAAGAGCATGAATTGGAAAAATCAACTGATAAATTCCCATTCCGGTAGAACCGATTGTCTGAGAGAGGAATATTCTATACAAGAAACCGATTATTTTTGTAAGGAAGCCGGAGAGCGTTAAAATCAGAGTCCCTTTGAGCATAGTACGAGTATGATTCATGGCAGATTTCCAAAAACCTTTTTCTCAAATATATTCAAAAAACCATCTTGACAGAACAAGATAAGAATGATATTCTACTTTTAAATCCGAGTGGAATAGTCGGAATTTAAAAGGATGGTGGTTGTTTGAAATTATCAACCAAAGGAAGATACGGATTAAGAGCCTTGATAGACCTGGCATTATATAGTGAAAATGAGACTGTTTCCATACAGAGTATTGCCAGAAGACAAAACATTTCTGACAGTTATCTGGAACAGTTGATGCGAAAGTTACGAAGTGCAGGACTGATTGTCAGCGTCAGAGGTGCGCAGGGTGGTTATAAACTGGCGAGACCGGCAAACGAAATTTCTGTGGGAGATGTCTTAAGGGCACTCGAGGGAAGTTTAGAGGCCGTAACTTGCGGAGGAGAAGACAATAGTTGCCAGGGGGCAGATTTATGTGTAACCAAATTTGTGTGGGAACGGATTAACAGCAGTATCCGTGACACCGTAGATTCAATTAAGCTGAGTCAGCTTGTAGAAGAAAGCCGTCTGATGCGGGAAAAGGGGCAGATTCAGGTACAAAAATGCGATAATTAAAGTTTATAGGAGAGATAAAGCTATGAAAACAAGTATCTATTTGGACAATGCAGCAACAACAAAAACAGCACAAGAAGTAGTCGATGCAATGCTTCCATATTTTACAGAAAATTACGGAAACCCATCTAGTATTTATGATTTGGGAACAAAAAGTAAAGAAGCTATCACAAAAGGAAGAGAACAGATTGCAGAAGTGCTTGGTGCAAAAAGTGAAGAAATTTATTTCACAGCAGGCGGAAGCGAAGCAGATAACTGGGCATTAAAAGCAACATTTGAAGCTTATAAAAATAAAGGAAACCATATCATCACAACAAAAATTGAACATCATGCAATTCTTCATACCTGCGAATATCTGGAAAAACGCGGTGCAAAAATTACTTATCTTGATGTAGATGAAAATGGTGTTGTTGATTTAGACCAGCTTCAGAAAGCAATCACACCAGAAACCATTTTAATTTCTGTTATGTTTGCAAACAATGAAATTGGAACAATCCAGCCAATTAAAGAAATCGGTATGATTGCAAAAGAGCACAATATTTTATTCCACACAGATGCCGTACAGGCATTTGGACAGGTTCCGATTAATGTAGATGAATTAAATATCGACATGCTCAGCTCCAGCGGTCATAAAATCAATGGACCAAAAGGAATTGGTTTCTTATACATCAAAAAAGGGGTGAAAATTCGTTCCTTTGTACATGGTGGTGCACAGGAAAGAAAGAGAAGAGCAGGAACAGAGAACGTTCCGGGAATCGTAGGATATGGTGTAGCAGCAAAACGTGCAGCAGATTCTATGGAAGAACGTACAAAAAAAGAAATTGAATTAAGGGACTATTTTATCGGAAGAATTTTAAATGAAATTCCGTATGTACGCTTAAACGGAGACCCGAAGAGACGTCTGCCAAATAACATTAATGTAAGTTTCCAGTTTGTAGAGGGTGAATCTCTTCTGATTATGCTTGATATGAAAGGAATTGCAGCTTCCAGTGGTTCCGCATGTACATCTGGTTCTTTAGACCCATCTCATGTATTGCTTGCAATTGGACTGCCTCATGAAATTGCACACGGTTCTCTTCGTATGACAATCAGTGATGAAACAACAAAAGAAGATTTGGATTACACCTTAGACCAGATTAAAGAAATTATAAGCAGACTGCGTCAGATGTCTCCTCTTTACGAAGATTTCGTAAGAAAACATCAGGCATAAGAAAGGCACATAAAAAAGACATAAGAAAAGTTTAAGATTAAGATAACGGTAATAGTTAAATTTGATTTAAGATAAAAGAAAAAGACAGGATATAACGGAGGAATAAACGATATGTACAGTGAAAAAGTAATGGACCATTTTCAGAATCCAAGAAATGTAGGTGAAATTGAAAACGCCAGCGGAGTAGGTACAGTAGGAAATGCAAAATGTGGAGATATCATGCGTATCTACCTTGATATTGATGATGACGGAATTATCAAAGATTGTAAATTTAAAACATTTGGCTGTGGTGCAGCAGTTGCTACAAGCAGTATGGCAACTGAAATGGTAAAAGGAAAAAGCATTCAGGAAGCACTTCAGGTAACAAATAAAGCAGTTATGGAGGCATTAGACGGACTTCCGCCGGTAAAAGTACATTGCTCTTTACTTGCAGAAGAAGCAATTCATGCTGCACTTTGGGATTATGCTGAAAAACATGATATCAAAATAGAAGGCTTAGACAAACCGAAGTCAGATATCTCTGAGGGTGAAGAAGAGGAAGATTATTAATGGCAAAAAAGAAAGTTGTCGTGGGTATGTCTGGAGGAGTAGATTCTTCCGTAGCAGCATATCTTTTAAAGGAACAGGGATATGATGTCATTGGTGTCACCATGCAGATTTGGCAGGAAGAAGACCAGTTTACGCAGCAGGAAAACGGTGGCTGTTGTGGATTAAGTGCGGTAGATGATGCAAGAAGAGTAGCCCAGATGCTTGAAATTCCGTATTATGTCATGAATTTCAGAAAGGAATTTCAGAAAAGTGTTATTGACTATTTTGTCAAAGATTATTTAGAGGGACGAACTCCAAATCCATGTATTGCATGTAACCGCTATGTAAAATGGGAATCTTTACTGCAAAGAAGTATGGAAATAGGTGCAGATTATATTGCAACCGGTCATTATGCGAAAATTGCACAGCTTGAAAATGGACGTTATACGATTGCAGTGTCAGATGCTGTTGGAAAAGACCAGACTTATGCTTTGTATAACCTGACACAGTATCAGCTTTCTCATACTCTGATGCCGGTAGGTGCGTATAATAAAGATGAAATTCGCCAGATTGCAGAGAAAATCGGACTTCAGGTTGCACATAAAAAAGACAGTCAGGAAATTTGTTTTGTGCCGGATAAAGACTATGCTGGCTTTATTGAAAGAAGCACAAATCGGAAGATACCAAAAGGAAACTATGTGCTGGCAGATGGAACGGTAATCGGAGAACACAAAGGAATTACGCATTATACTATTGGTCAGAGAAAAGGGTTGAATCTTGCGATGGGCCATCCGGTATTTGTCACAGGAATTTGTCCGAAGACTAATGAAGTCGTTATTGGGGAAAGTGAAGATTTATTCAAAAAAGAATTAGTCTGTCAAAATATTAACTTTATGGCAATGGAAGATTTGCCTAAAGGAGAAGAAAGACGAGTGCTGGCAAAAATTCGTTACAATCATCAGGGTTCCATGTGTACCATCAGAAGAACCGGTGAGGATGAGATTACAGCAATTTTTGATGAGCCACAGCGGGCAATTACCCCTGGACAGGCAGTTGTATTTTATGAAAATGGCTATGTAGCCGGAGGCGGAACAATTATCAACAATACAGTAAATTAGTACAGCGTACTAAAAAATCGGGCAGGGCGGATAAAGGCTCTGCTCGATTTTAATTTATAATTATGCAATTATAATGGAAAAAATATAGGTTTTCGTTTTTCAAAAACCGTATAATAGGAAAAGCCACATTGCTTTAAAATATCTACTGCACGTTCAAATTCATAAGCAATATACTGTGGGACATGTGCATCAGAACCAAGAGTGATAATTTCCCCACCCAGTTCACGGTAGCGTTTTAAGATTTCTTCGGTCGGATTTGGATGACCAAGACCGTATTTAAAGCCTCCTGTATTACATTCCAGACCGATGTTTTTATCGACAAGAACACGGAGAATTTCGTCAATGATTTCCTGATAGTTCTGATAAGAATAATAAAGATTTTTGTTTGGACCGTAGCGTACAACGTAATCTATGTGTCCGCAAACATCAAAGCAGGAATATTTTTTGACATTTTCTAAAAGACAGGTAAAATATCGTAAGTAGGCCTCCTTTTCACTGCGGTTTTCATAGAACACAGATTCGTAAGGGTCGAGCCGGTCTACAACATGGACAGAACCATGACAAAATCAAACGGATAAGAGTTTACAAAATCGGAAAGCTGGTTTCCAAGTTGAGGCTGAAGTCCAAGTTCAATTCCAAAACGAATGTGAATCTGTTCCTGATATTTTTAGCGAGTGTAGAAAGTGTCTGCATGATAAGCGTCCATGTCTACGAGAAAATCAAACTCTCCAGGTGGGAAATCCAAATCTTGATGTTCTGTAAAACACATAGAAGAAAGTCCTTTTGAAATGGCTGTTTGAATCATTTCTTCCATGGGAGTGTCGCTATCACTGGAGAAAGATGAGTGTAAATGTGAGTCCGAATACATAAAAAAAGCCCTCCTTTGGTTAGTTTTTAACTTGATTTTTGTAAAAAATAAAACAAATTTACTTCTATTATATAGGAAAGGTTGGCAAAAGTATAGGAAAGATGGAAAACTGGAATAAATATTCAAATTGGACTTGAATTTTTGTCCAAAATTAGGTACAATATGAAACAGGTTGATGTTTCTTTAACAATCTTTAGAAACTTCACGTTAAACAAACACTTTTAGGAGGAATGAATATCATGGCAGTAAAAGTAGCAATCAATGGTTTTGGACGTATCGGACGTCTTGCTTTCAGACAGATGTTTGGAGCAGAAGGATTTGAACTTGTAGCAATCAACGATTTAACATCCCCGAAAATGTTAGCTCACTTACTGAAATATGACTCAACACAGGGTAAATATGAGAAAGCAGATACAGTTACAGCAGGAGAAGATTCCATCACAGTTGACGGAAAAGAAATCAAAATCTATGCTAAAGCAAACGCTGCAGAACTTCCTTGGGGAGAAATCGGTGTAGACGTAGTTCTGGAATGTACAGGATTCTATACATCTAAAGAAAAAGCAGAAGCTCACTTAAAAGCTGGTGCTAAGAAAGTTGTTATCTCTGCTCCTGCAGGAAATGACCTTCCTACAATTGTTTACAATGTAAACCATGAAACACTGACAAAAGATGATAACATCATCTCCGCAGCTTCTTGTACAACAAACTGCTTAGCTCCTATGGCAAAAGCATTAAATGACCTGGCTCCAATCAAAACAGGTATTATGTGTACAATCCACGCTTACACAGGCGACCAGATGACTCTGGATGGACCGCAGAGAAAAGGCGACTTAAGAAGAAGCCGTGCTGCTGCAGTTAATATCGTACCAAACAGCACAGGTGCTGCAAAAGCAATCGGTCTGGTTATTCCAGAACTGAACGGAAAATTAATCGGTGCTGCACAGCGTGTTCCAACCCCAACAGGTTCTACAACTATCTTAACAGCAGTAGTAGAAGGAACAGTAACAGTTGACCAGATTAACGAAGCTATGAAAAACGCTTCTACAGAATCCTTCGGATACAATACAGATGAAATCGTTTCCAGCGATATCGTTGGTATGAGATATGGTTCTCTGTTCGATGCTACACAGACAATGGTTCTGCCTCTGGACAACGGAACAACACAGGTACAGGTTGTTTCATGGTATGATAACGAAAACTCTTACACAAGCCAGATGGTAAGAACAATCAAATACTTCGGAAAATTATTAGCAGAATAATTCATTTCGCTGAATTTAAGAAGAATAAAGACTCAGTCAAGGGGTCCGGTCTTTTGTTGGACCGGACTCCTTTTGTCATTTTATGGGGAAAATATCCTGTAAATTTGTCCATTATTTGACATATTTTATGTTAAATTCAGACTACAAATACAGTTTAAGAACGGACAGAAAATAATAATTTATTTAAGGAGGCATCATTTATGCTGAATAAGAAAACAGTTGATGACATCAACGTAAAAGGAAAAAAAGTACTGGTACGCTGTGACTTCAATGTACCGCTGCAGGATGGAAAAATCACAGATGAAAACCGTCTGGTAGCAGCTCTTCCAACTATTAAAAAACTGATTGCAGATGGAGGAAAAATTATTCTTTGTTCTCATCTTGGAAAACCGAAGGGAGAACCAAAACCAGAATTATCTCTTGCACCAGTTGCAGTTCGTTTAAGTGAATTACTCGGACAGGAAGTAAAATTTGCAGCAGACCCGGAAGTTGTTGGACCAAATGCGAAAGCAGCAGTGGAAGCAATGAACGACGGAGATGTTATTTTACTGGAAAACACACGTTATCGTGCAGAAGAAACAAAAAATGGTGATGAATTTAGTAAAGAACTCGCATCCCTGTGCGACGTTTTTGTAAATGATGCATTCGGAACAGCTCATAGAGCACACTGCTCAAATGTAGGTGTTACAAAATATGTAGATACAGCAGTTGTTGGATACTTAATGGAAAAAGAAATTGCATTCCTTGGAAATGCAGTAAACAATCCGGAAAGACCATTCGTTGCAATTCTTGGTGGAGCAAAAGTATCCAGTAAAATCTCTGTAATCAATAACCTTCTTGATAAAGTAGATACTTTAATCATTGGTGGTGGTATGTCTTATACTTTCTCTAAAGCATTAGGCGGACACATCGGAACTTCTCTTTGTGAAGATGATTACCTTCAGTATGCACTTGACATGCTGAAAAAAGCAGAAGAAAAAGGCGTAAAACTGCTTCTTCCTGTAGATAACCGTATCGGTGATGCATTCTCTAACGACTGCAACATCAAAGTTGTAAAACGTGGAGAAATCTTAGACGGATGGGAAGGCATGGATATCGGACCGGAAACAGAAAAACTTTTTGCTGAAGCAGTAAAAGATGCAAAAACAGTTGTATGGAACGGACCGATGGGATGTTTTGAAATGCCAAATTTTGCACATGGTACAGAATCTGTTGCAAAAGCATTGGCTGAAACAGATGCTACAACAATCATTGGTGGCGGTGACTCTGCTGCCGCAGTTAACATTTTAGGTTATGGCGACAAAATGACTCATATCTCCACAGGTGGTGGTGCATCTCTGGAATTCCTTGAAGGAAAAGAACTTCCGGGCGTAGCTGCTGCAAACGATAAATAATAACATTTTATTAATATCTGTTAGAGAAAAAAGGAGATAAGAAAAATGGCAAGAAAAAAAATTGTTGCTGGTAACTGGAAAATGAACATGACTCCAAGTGAAGCAGTAAAATTAGTAGAAACTTTAAAACCATTAGTAAAGAATGAAGAAGTAGACGTAGTATTCTGTGTACCGGCTATCGATATCATTCCGGTTGTAGAAGCAGCAAAAGGCACAAATATTCAGGTTGGTGCAGAAAATATGTACTTTGAAGAAAAAGGTGCTTACACAGGAGAAATTTCTCCAAATATGCTGACAGATGCAGGCGTAAAATACGTTGTTTTAGGTCATTCTGAAAGAAGAGAATACTTTGCTGAAACAAATGAAACAGTAAACAAAAAAATGTTAAAAGCATTTGAACATGGAATTACTCCAATTATGTGCTGTGGTGAAACTCTGGAACAGAGAGAACAGGGCGTAACAATGGATTTCATTCGTCAGCAGGTAAAAGTTGGATTTATGAATGTAACAGCTGACCAGGCAAAAGAAGCGGTTATCGCTTATGAACCAATCTGGGCAATCGGAACAGGTAAAACAGCTACAACAGAACAGGCTCAGGAAGTTTGTGCCGGAATCCGTGCATGCATCGCTGAAATCTATGATGAAGCAACAGCAGAAGCAATCCGTATTCAGTACGGCGGTTCTGTAAATGCAAAAACAGCACCGGAACTGTTTGCACAGGCTGATATCGATGGTGGTCTGGTAGGCGGAGCTTCTTTAAAAGAAGATTTTGGACAGATTGTAAACTACAAATAATAGAATAGTCTTTATTATAAAAAGTAAATAAAACACACTAAAACACCGCAAAACATACTAATTTTAGTAACTTTTATTAATTGAAATATGTTTTGCGGTGTTTTATAATGTTTCCATCATCACTTAGAACTATCACTTCATCACTTGTAACTATTCAGAACCCCCTATGCAAAGATAAACTCAGGGCATCCTGAAAAAGCTTTTCTTATTGCGTCATATGCGTTATGCCCCTGCTTATGGGCAGTACCGACATAAGACATGATTTTTAGATAATCTCTGGCTCCGTCTTCACTTCTGAAGCAGCCGGATACCTTCGTTTTGACCTTTATCATCCTGATATCACGTTCTGCCTGATTGTTATCGAACGGAACCTTGAAGTTATGGATAAAAAGGCAGACTGGTGCCTTGTATTTTTCAAGGCGCCCTACCAAGGCAAGAATCTTTCCTTTTTTCTTCCGGCCACGTTTTTTCTCCGTGGCAACCGGAAGAGGATTCCCTTCCCTGGCTTGTTTGAGATGCGTCTGTCCCTGCCGAAACAGCTTAAGATCTATATGGAAGAAAGTATGGGATACATGTCCGCTTTTTATATCTTGAAAATGCCATTTTCAGGAACATGGACCATATCAAACAGATTTGTATTGCCCCGCCGCAAAATGGTGTCTGTGAGGTTATTGTAGTTTATGAAAGGGAGGACGCAGGATTAAAGCCGGATAATGGACATTATCTTTCTATTGATCTGGGACTGCATAATCTGATGACCTGCTATGATTCGGAAAATGGGGCATCTTTTATTTTTGGAAGAAAATATCTCTCCCTGTGCCATTATTATCATAAAGAGATCGCAAGGGTACAGTCCCAGTGGTACAGCCAGCAGACTGGACAGGGGATCCGTTATCCGAAGACATCCGGACATATCCGCAGGCTTCACAGAAAGAAAAGACAGGCAGTCAAAGACTATCTCCATAAGATTACCAGATACATTGTGGAGTATTGCAGGGAGAAAGAGATCACCAGTGTGATCCTTACCTCTGAGAAAGAATCAGAAACTGAAAAAAGAAAATGGATAGATACAGATGGCAGGTGACGGAAATCAAACGATTGAGGAGGTTATTGGGGTATATGAGAGGGACAGACTGGCAGGAAGTAAACCGCAAAATTACAGAATTTTATAATGCAATTAAAGAATGTGAATTCTTTTTTGTCCGATCCGGAAAGGAGACGGAATATGCAGAAATTTCAAAATATGGACGTTTGGAAAAAGGGTATGATACGGGTCAGGAATGTATTGAGACGGACTGGTTTATAGAATTCCAGATATATATGGACAAAGACTTTATTATAAAACATATGAATGAAGAAATTTTTCCTGACGATTCGAAAGAAAGTGAAATACTGGCGCAGTTTGCTGGTGATTTTTCGATTTATACTTATGAAAATGATTATTTCTGTGACTGCTGGCTTCGCTACTACATTGGAGTGTCGAGAGAGGTACCGGCTGACACAGTAAGAGCGCATATAAACAATAATATGATGTTTTGATTAAATCAGGTAATTCACGCTACGCTTGGTATTCCAAAGGATACAGGAAATAATTATATGGCGGGCATAAATGATTTGTTTGCAATCGTGTTGATTTTCAAGACGATGTTATCTAAAGATGTGTATTATAGCAGGAAGCCTGCTATTCCACCTTTACGCTAAAATGATTTCATGGTATCATTGTCGTACATAAAGATAGTGATACTATGAAATTTTTTATTTTAAAAGTGGTAATAACAGGACAATCGCAGGAGGTAGAATAATAATGGGAAGTTATCTAAATCCGGGGTAACTATTCAGAATCCCTGATAGAGTCCATGTGATTTTTTGTGAAAAACAGAGAAAATTAAAAATCTGTTTTCACTTCATTTGCTTCCTGTCGGTGGATAACTAACTGATGGTGAAGCAGCTATTTCCATCTTTGTGGATTACTGATTTTAATTCATCATTTTTGTATTTCAAAATCCGATTTTTATCGGATTTTGAATAGATTTAGCAACACCTGCACCTTGAAATTACAGCTTTATCCACAGTCATTTTAACCAATAGTTCAATCCGGGCAATTCGCTTTTTTACTGACTTTGCGCTAAAATAGTGTTATCAGATTTTAGAGAAAGAAGGTGGTCTGTTTGACAAAGGACGAAATGATTAAACAACTGCTTATGCAGCTCAATTCCTTGACAATGGCTTTAAATTCTCTGCAGCAATCATTTGATGCACAGACAGCTCTCATTGCCCAACTTAATCAGACCATCCAGGAACTGAAAGAACGACTCAATAAAAACTCCAAAAACAGTTCCAAACCACCATCAAGTGACGGGTTCAAAAAGCCTGCGCCAAAAAGTTTACGCAAATCTTCCGGAAAGAAGGTTGGCGGGCAGGACGGACATCAAGGAACACATCTGGCTGTCATTTCTGATCCGGATGAGATTGTGAAACACATGCCATCTGCCTGTGAAGGCTGCCCTCATTACAAAATGTGCAAGGGAACTGCTTGTATTGCAGAAAAACGTCATGTCATTGATGCTGTTGTTACTGTGAATGTAACCGAACATCAGCTGCTTGAAATTCCAATCTGTATGCTTCACGAAGATACCAGAAAAGGGGCATTTCCTACGAATGTGAAGGCGACTGTGCAGTATGGCGAAAATCTGCAGGCATTATCTGTGGCTTTAAATACAGTCGGAGCAGTCAGCGTAAAAAGAACCCATGAGATTCTCTCTGGTGTGTTCAATATCCCGATCGCTACCGGCACCATAAGCAACATGGTAAAACTCTGCGCAGATGCTGTATCAGAAACGGTAAACAGAATAAAGCAAAAGATTACCGAATCGGGTCTTGGACATTTCGATTCTTGCCTTGGTAGGGCGCCTTGAAAAATACAAGGCACCAGTCTGCCTTTTTATCCATAACTTCAAGGTTCCGTTCGATAACAATCAGGCAGAACGTGATATCAGGATGATAAAGGTCAAAACGAAGGTATCCGGCTGCTTCAGAAGTGAAGACGGAGCCAGAGATTATCTAAAAATCATGTCTTATGTCGGTACTGCCCATAAGCAGGGGCATAACGCATATGACGCAATAAGAAAAGCTTTTTCAGGATGCCCTGAGTTTATCTTTGCATAGGGGGCTCTGAATAGTTACCTTTTATTTATATTTTTTTCGTTGACTATAATATAATATTAAGGTATGTTTATATTATAAAAATGAATATGTGATGTTTAGCTAATATAATATCAACGAAAGAAAATAAAAAATAAACAAACACTTAGAAAGGCAGTAAAAATATGTATGAAATTATGAAAAAATTTGAATTTACAGGAGAAACCAAGACAATAAATTTACTTTTTGGAACAGCTACACTTCACAGAATCAGAGCGGTAGCAAAATTTGGTTTTGTCGAAATCGGTGAACTTGGCGGCTGGATTGAGAAAGAAGAAAACCTTTCACATGAAGAAAATGCTTGAGTTTACGGTAATGCCAAAGTTTACGGTAATGCCGAGGTTCGGGATAAAGCCGAGGTTTGTGGCAATGCCATAGTTTACGGTAATGCCAAAGTTGGGGAGAATGCCAAGGTTCAGGATAAAGCCGAGGTTTGTGGCAATGCCATAGTTTACGGTAATGCCAAAGTTGGGGAGGATGCCGAGGTTTATGATAATGCCGAGGTTTGTGGCAATGTCATAGTTTACGAAATTAAATGTATTGTGCAATATGTATAGCTTAGATATGTTTAGACACGAAAAAAACATAAAAAATTTAGACATTATTAAACAATGTCTAAAATAGTTTAAAATAATCTAAAATAAATATTGACATTGCAGGTGGTTTCATGTATATTATGTACATAAGCAAAACACATTAACGACTTGTTTTAGTCAAATAGCAATAAGCCCAGCATGAGATTAGGGCAGGAAGTTAATACAACTTATCAATTCAATTTCATTTTAACAGGAGGAAGGAAAATGAAAAAGAAATTAGTTAGTGCACTGATGTGTGCAACAATGGCAGTAACAATGCTTGCCGGCTGTGGAAACGGCAGCAAAAACGGAACAGAAGCAGCAGATGGGGGAACAGAAGCTGCTGAGTCTAAGGTAGTGACAAACACTTATGGAGATTCAAAGGGAACACACCTTGAGATGTGGACATTCGTTGAGCTCCATGCACAGCACTACGGCACAATGGTAGAGCAGTGGAATAAGGATCATCCGGACAAGACAATCGAGATTACATGTACTACATATCCATATGGTGATATGCATACAAAGCTTCTTACATCACTTGAGGCCGGTACAGGAGCTCCTGATATCTGTGATGTTGAGGTTGGACAGTTCCCTAACGTAGTTGCAGGTCAGGATAAATGGTTAGTACCACTTGATGATTATACAAAGGATTACATGAGCACAATGGTTCCTGCCAGAATGGAGACATACCAGGGTTCTGATGGACATTACTACGGAGCACCTTATCATGTAGGCGCCACAGTTATGTATTATAACGTTAAGGCTATGGGAGATGCAATGGGTCTTTCACAGGCTGATGTCATCGCAAAGATTGATGGAGTAAAGACCTGGGATGATTACGAGGCACTTGGAACAGAGTATGTTGAGGCAGCAGGTGAGAAGGGTACAAAATACTGGACATCTGTTGATACAGGCGGAACAGACTGGTTATGGCTTGCAATGGCTGAGTACGGAGAGGACTGGACAGGAGGATTTGACGGAAAGGCAAATGTACAGCTTGATTCAGTTAAGAAGATGCTCACAATGCAACAGAAATGGTTAAAGAGTGATCTTGCAGAGGTATCACCTGACGGACATGTTGACCTTGAGGCTGGTTTCCAGAACATCATGGATCACAACATCGTTTCATTCCCTAAGGCAATGTGGTATATGAGCCGTTTCACAAACTATATGCCTGATGAGAAGGGCAACTGGTACATCGCAAAATGTCCTACATTCGAGGAAGGACAGAAGTGCTCAGTAGGTATTGGTGGAACAGGTACAGTTGTTACACAGCAGTCTAAGGCAAAAGAGCTTGCAGCAGAATTCCTTTGCTGGGCTAAGATGTCTGAGGTTGGTGAGCAGAATATCTGGGATACACTTGGATTTGATGTATGTAACACAGCTTGCTGGACAAATGATACATTTGCTCACAATGATGAGAACCAGTACAATCAGTTCTTTATCAACTATCCATACGATGTGCTCAATTCTATCGGAATGGACAATATTGGTAAGATTTCTGTAGTTAAAATCAGCCCTACAATCAATGAGAATGTATGTAATACAACTCTCAATGAGGTACTTGAGGATCCTGATTACAGCGTGGATGACGCATTACAGGAGCTGCAGGATGCAGTAGATATGGAGCAGGAAGAGTAATCATATAGCTCTTAAAAGGGGGAGGTACTGGAGGTTTGGCCTCCGGCCTCCCCTTTATTAATAAGAAAGAGGTGCGTAAATTGAAGATAAAAAAATTCTTGTATTCACAAAAGGTTGCGCCATATGTATTTGTTATACCATTTATATTAAGCTTTGCAATATTCTGGATCTACCCTCTCTGCTCATCTGTATTTATGAGCTTTGAGAAGATTACACCACTTAAAACAAGCTTTGTGGGTATAGATAATTATAAGAAGCTGTTGACGGATACAGTATTCCAGACAGCGATAAAAAACAGTGCAACATATATGTTCTGGACACTTGTATTACTGATTCCGTTCCCAATGCTTTTTGCGGTGCTTATGGACAGTAATCTTGTAAAGGCAAAGGGTGTATGGAAAGCAGTGCTTTATATGCCGGCTCTTACATCTGTAGTTATTTCAGGTACTTTGTTTCGTCTGATGTTCACAGAGTACAGCACAGGACAGATGAACAAAATTGTAATGGCACTCGGCATGGAGCCTTTTAAATGGTTGAAGGTCGGCTGGACAGGAATGGCAGCACTTTTGGTTTTGGCCTGCTGGAGATGGACCGGTGTAAATATGCTCTATTTCCTTTCAGGACTAAAGTCAATTGATACATCATTGTATGAAGCAGCTGAGATTGATGGAGCAAACGGCTGGCAGAAATTCCGCTACGTGACATTACCTTTACTCAGACCGACAACAATCTATGTTTTGACAATATCAATCTATGCAGGACTTGCGATGTTCCTTGAGTCATACATGCTGTGGGCGGGCAACAATTCGCCAAAGAACATAGGACTCACCATTGTAGGATATCTGTATAAGCGTGGTATTGAGAAAAACGACATGGGCTATGCATGTGCGGTTGGTATGGTGCTTTTGGTTATAGCACTTGCAATTAATATAGTACAGCTTGTATGTAACGGAACATTTAAACGCGAGGAGGACTAAAAAATGGCAGATAAAAAGAAAAAAGTGCGTTCTGTCAAAGACACACCAAGACATAAGGTTGGCGTTGTTTTAGGCACAGGATTCTTCGTAATACTTTGTGCGATAATAGTATTTCCGGTCTTTGCAGGTCTTTTAGCATCGTTTAGACCTGGCAAGGAGCTTATCAGAAGAGGGCTTTCAATTGATCTTGATTTCTCAACGATGAGCCTTGATAATTATACTTATCTGTTTTCAGGCAATGCAGACAGCCAGAAGTATTTTATGTGGTATAAGAACTCTCTTATTATTACAATTGTATCGGTGGTGCTTACACTTCTCATCTGCTACTTTGTAGCTTATGGACTGACAATGTACAATTACAGGCTGAAGAACTTCCTGTTCTTTTTGGTAATTGCAACAATGATGGTACCGTTTGAGATACTTATGCTTCCTCTTTACAAAGAGATTATTGCAATCGGACTTATTGATTCATATGTTGGTGTTATTATAACGGGACTTTGCTCGGCATCGACCATATTTTTCTTCAAGCAGTATCTGTCAGGTCTGCCTAAGGACCTTTTGGATGCGGCAAGAATTGACGGTGCTACAGAGTACGGTATTGCAACAAAAATAATACTCCCACTCACAAAGCCGGCATTTGCCTCTATGGGTATATTGTCAGCGATGGGTGTATGGAATGCAATCCTTTGGCCGTTGCTTGTACTTAAGGGTGCAGAGAAGTTTACGCTTCCTATCGGACTTAATACTCTCCTTACACCATACGGAAACAACTATGATGTGCTTATTGCAGGCTCGATGTTTGGTATTTTACCAATATTTATTATCTTTTTGATTTTCCAGAAATATATCATCGATGGTATGACTGCAGGAGCTGTTAAGGGATAACTTAGAAATAATGTATAAGAGATAAAGGAGAAAATATGGCAAAAATTATTGTAAATAATGAGAATAAAAAGAGTACAATTGCTCCGGAAATTTATGGACATTTTTCAGAGCATCTCGGAAGATGTATCTACGAGGGATTATTTGTAGGGGAGAATTCAGATATACCAAACGTAAACGGCATGCGTACTGATGTTGTAGATGCATTAAAGGAAATGAAGATACCTGTGCTCCGCTGGCCGGGCGGCTGCTTTGCAGATGAGTATCACTGGATGGATGGAATCGGTCCTAAAGAGAAGAGAAAAAAGATGATCAACACACACTGGGGTGGTGTAGTTGAGGACAACAGCTTCGGAACACATGAGTTTTTTGAGCTTTGCAGACAGTTAGGCTGCAAGACATATGTGAACGGAAATTTAGGAAGCGGAACAGTGCGCGAGATGAGTGAGTGGGTAGAGTACATCACATTTAACGGAGTATCACCTATGGCTGATTTGCGTAAGGAAAACGGACACGAAGACCCATGGACTATTGACTACTTCGGTGTGGGAAATGAGAACTGGGGATGTGGTGGAAACATGCGTCCTGAGCATTATGCAGATGAATACCGCAGATACCAGACTTATGTCAGAAATTATGCAGGCAATCAGCCAATCAATAAAATCTGCTGTGGTCCAAATGTGGATGACTATGAGTGGACAAAGAAGGTGATGGCTACATGCTTCGATCATTGTGAGCCTAGATTCCATGGTCAGATGGATGGATTATCACTTCATTATTACACACTTCCGGAGACAGAGGATGACTGGAATATCAAGGGAAGTGCGACAGATTTTACAGAGGATATTTTTTATCAGACTCTTAAGAGAGGATATTTCATGGAGGAGCTCATCAATCGTCATGGAGCTATAATGGATGAGTATGATCCTGATAAGAATATAGGTCTTATTGTTGATGAGTGGGGCATCTGGTCAGATGTGGAGCCTGGTACCAATCCGGGATTCTTATATCAGCAGAACACAATGCGTGATGCGCTTGTTGCAGGTATGACATTAAACATTTTCAACAAGCATTCCGACCGTGTGAAGATGGCATGTATTGCACAGCTTATAAATGTGCTTCAGTCTGTAATGCTCACAGACGGCGATAAGATGATAAAGACACCTACATATTATGTATTCCATATGATGAGACATCATCAGGGCGCAGCTCTTTTGGACAGCTCTCTTGTAGGAGGAACTACAGTTGGTACAGGAAAGAATGAGCTTCCGAAGGTTTTTGAGTCTGTATCAGAGGATAAGGATGGAGTGATTACAGTCACACTTACAAACAATTCTCTTGAGTCGTCAGAGGATGTTGATATTATGCTCACAAATGAGGGTGACAAATACAGTGTAAGTGAGGCCAGATACATCGAAGGTGCCATGGATGCACACAATACCTTTGAAGCACCTGAGGTAGTGGATGAGAAGGATTTCACAGCATATGAAAATACACAGACCGGTGTGAAGGTTACTCTTCCGGCATGCAGTGTTGTTACACTTAGATTATCGAAATAATATGATATGAGGGTCAAAAAGTATTTTGACCCTTTAATCATAATATTAAAACAGAATTGCTCAGATTAAGGAAGGACAGATAATATGCCACGAGGATTAAATTACGACAATAAAATTTTATCTATAGTAAACGTTGCAGTGGACATGCTTATACTTGGGATTTTCTGGTTTGTCACCAGCATCCCGCTTGTTACAATAGGTGCGTCAACTACGGCAGTTTATTATACTGTAAATAAGTGCATAAGAAATAAAAAAAGCTATGCTTATGTTGAATACTGGAAAGCTTTTAAGAGCAATTTCAAAAAATCAACACTTGCTTTTATTGTATGGCTTATACCGGCTGCTTTTCTTGTGGCAGACTGCATGCTCATGAAACAGCAGCTTAAGGCCGGAACATATCTTGGAATGATGTACTATTTCTTTCTGGTATTATCGGGTGCTGTACTGGCATGGGCATTTTATCTGTTTTCATACATGGCCAGATTTGAGTGTGCGGTAAAGGAGGCCCTTAAAAAATCGCTTTTTATGATGCTTGCAAATCTTGGCTGGTCCATTTTGCTGGTTGCAGTATTTTTATTCATACTGTTCTGGTGCAGGGACATGCTATGGCTGGTTGTGCTGTTTCCGGGAGGTTTTGGATGTATAAAAAATTATTGTCTGGAGCGTGTGTTCAAGAAATACATGACACCGGAGGATATCGCAAAAGAGCTTGAGGTAAACCGTACATATGCAAGCTGATCTTTTATAATAAGGCACACAGCACAAAAGTTATAAAAACGGCTATATAATATGGAGAGAGTAGAATATGGATTTAAAGGATATAAAAATAGAGGATCCGTTTTGGGGACATATGCAGGAGCTTGTGACAGATGTTGTCATTCCATTTCAGGAAGGTGTGCTTAATGACAGACAGCCCGGAGTGGAAAAAAGTCATGCAATAGAGAATTTTAAGATTGCGGCAGGTCTTTCGCAGGGCGAGTTTTATGGTATGGTCTTTCAGGACAGTGACGTGGCAAAATGGCTTGAGGGAGTGGCATATTCACTGATTATAAAGCCGGATGCTGCGCTTGAAAAGAGAGCTGATGACATTATAGATATTATCGCCGCAGCACAGCAGCCGGATGGATATCTGAATACATATTTCACAATAAAAGAGCCTGAGCACAGATGGCAGAATCTGCTTGAGTGTCATGAACTGTACTGTGCAGGCCATATGATGGAGGCTGCTGTCGCCTATTATGATGCTACAGGCAAGGACAAGCTGCTTAAGGTAATGGAAGGCATGGCAGGGCACATAATAGACAGATTCGGTCCTGATAAGCTGCCCGGAATACCGGGACATCAGGAAGTTGAAATAGGTCTGATGCGTATGTATCATGCAACAGGAAATGAGGCCTACAAAAAGCAGGCGAGATATTTTCTCGAGGAGAGAGGAAAAAATCCCGCTTTTTTTGCTGAGGAAGCCGCAAAGCGTGATTGGAAGCATTTTGGCATGATTCCTGAGGATACAAAATATAACCAGAGCCATGCAACTATCTATGAACAGGATGAAGCGGTAGGACACAGTGTGCGTGCTGTCTATATGTATACAGCCATGGCAGATCTGGCAGCAACGGAGCATGATGAAAAGCTTTTTGATGCCTGTGAGCGCCTGTGGAATAACATGACAGAAAAGAAGATGTATATTACAGGAGGTATAGGCTCAACAGTGGAGGGAGAGGCCTTTACGAAGGAGTATGAGCTGCCGAATGATATGGCATACGCTGAGACCTGTGCATCGATAGGGCTTGTTTTCTTTGCAAAGCAGATGCTTAAAATGAGCAAAAACGGCAAATACGCAGATGCTATGGAGAGGGAATTATACAACGGAATTATAAGTGGGATGCAGCTTGATGGAAAGAGATTTTTTTATGTGAATCCGCTTGAGGTAAATCCCGGAGTATCGGGAGAAATATTTGGATATAAGCATGTCATTCCTGAAAGACCGGGCTGGTATGCATGTGCATGCTGTCCTCCGAATCTTGTGCGTATGGTTACATCTCTGGGCAGATATGCGTGGGATGAGGATGATGATGTAATATATTCACATCTTTTCATCGGTCAGGAGGCTCGGCTTAAAAAAGCAGATATAAAGGTTGTCAGTGAATATCCGTGGAAGGGACATGTTTCATACAGTATTACACCGAAGACAGGCGATGAATTTGCTGTTGCAATACATATTCCGGGATATCTGAAAAGCTTTGAGGTGGCACTCAATGGTATGAGGTTAAAAGAGAATGATGAAACAAAAGCAGATTTGTTCTATTCTTATAGGGATGGCTATATCTATATAAAAAATAAATGGCATGACAACGATGTTATAGAAATCAGCTTCAATATGGATATCCGTGTAATATATGCCAATACAAAGGTAAGAGAGGATATAGGCTGTGCAGCTTTGCAGAGAGGTCCGGTAGTGTACGCTTTTGAAGGAGTGGACAATGATGATGATGTGCAGAGTCTGATGATAGATGTGTCAAGGCTTAATGAAGCGCGTATTGAATCAGAAGCTGAGGGAAAGTTAAAGGGTGCGGTTCTTTTAGATATTCCAGCAGTGAGACTTGAAGGCTCAGATGCGTTGTATTCTGAGGAACCACCGAGACAAAAGTCTGTAATAGCAAGGGCTATACCATATTATATGTGGGGAAATCGCGGACTTAATCAGATGAGGGTATGGATGCATACGTTATGAAGAAAAACGGACACATAAGATAACCGTAAATAACCATAAAATTAGCACAAAACTTATTTTGATTTTTAATGATTAGTGTTATTATGTATTTGAAATAAAAACCACGAGAGAAATATAAATAAACACAAAT
>ENA-OPYX01000404-OPYX01000404.1-human-gut-metagenome-genome-assembly--contig:-NODE-404-length-25231-cov-9.313655_pt1 | contig 25231 bp, 24 predicted proteins | sample MGYA00242639_ERZ504486 | MGnify/ENA primary metagenome ERZ504486 (study PRJEB26092, sample SAMD00036296) | human gut metagenome | host: Homo sapiens | study: EMG produced TPA metagenomics assembly of... | reverse complement strand
TCTTCAAAATCGCATCACGCTTTGCATAAAAAAAAGGCTGCAAACCCTAGAGTTTACAGCCTTTTCCACTATTTTTCGTTATCCGAAATCAGAACTTGCCAGCGTCAGCAGCTTCCTGTACGGAAACAGCTACAGCAACTGTCATACCAACCATCGGGTTGTTTCCAGCGCCGATGAGACCCATCATCTCTACGTGAGCTGGTACGGAAGAAGATCCTGCGAACTGAGCGTCAGAATGCATACGTCCAAGTGTATCAGTCATACCGTAGGAAGCAGGACCTGCTGCCATGTTGTCCGGGTGAAGTGTACGTCCTGTACCACCGCCAGAAGCAACTGAGAAGTATTTTTTACCTTTCTCGTTGCACTCTTTTTTGTATGTTCCTGCTACCGGATGCTGGAAACGAGTCGGGTTTGTGGAGTTTCCTGTGATGGAAACGTCAACGCCCTCTTTCCACATGATAGCAACACCTTCCGGAACACTGTTTGCGCCGTAGCAGTTAACTTTTGCACGAAGTCCCTCTGAATAGGATTTACGGAATACTTCTTTAACCTCGTTCTTATATGGATCATACTCTGTCTCTACATATGTAAAGCCGTTGATACGGGAGATGATCTGAGCAGCGTCTTTACCAAGACCGTTCAGGATGACACGAAGAGGTTTTTTACGAACTTTGTTTGCTTTCTCAGCAATACCGATAGCACCCTCAGCTGCTGCGAAAGACTCATGTCCTGCAAGGAAGCAGAAGCAGTCTGTCTCTTCCTCAAGAAGCATTTTTCCAAGGTTTCCATGTCCAAGACCTACTTTACGTGTGTCTGCAACGGATCCCGGAATACAGAATGCCTGAAGTCCCTCTCCGATAGCTGCTGCTGCATCAGCTGCTCTTCTGCAGCCTTTTTTGATTGCGATTGCTGCACCTACTGTATAAGCCCAGCAAGCGTTCTCGAAGCAGATCGGCTGAATGCCTTTGATCTGATCGTAAACGTTCAGACCTGCGTCTTTAGTGATTTTCTCAGCTTCTTCGATAGAAGCGATTCCATAGCTGTTTAAAACAGAATTGATCTTGTCAATTCGTCTCTCATATGATTCAAATAAAGCCATTTCCTGTAACCTCCTGATTTTTTTACCTTACGAATGTAATTACTCTTTTCTTGGGTCGATGATCTTAACAGCATCTGCAACACGGCCGTACTGACCTTTTGCTTTCTCCCATGCTGTGTTCGGGTCATCACCTTTCTTAATGAAGTCAGTCATTTTTCCAAGGCTTACGAACTGATATCCGATGATCTCATCGTCCTCATCAAGAGCGATACCTGTAACATAACCCTCAGCCATCTCAAGGTAACGAGGTCCTTTTTTCAGAGTTCCATACATTGTACCAACCTGAGAACGAAGTCCTTTTCCAAGATCCTCAAGACCAGCACCTACTGCAAGTCCGTCCTCGGAGAATGCAGACTGGGAACGTCCGTATACGATCTGAAGGAAAAGCTCTCTCATAGCTGTATTGATTGCATCACATACAAGGTCTGTGTTCAGTGCCTCCATTACAGTAAGTCCTGGAAGAATCTCTGCTGCCATAGCTGCTGAATGAGTCATTCCTGAACATCCGATTGTCTCAACAAGTGCCTCCTGAATGATTCCTTCTTTTACGTTAAGGGACAGCTTACAGGCACCCTGCTGCGGAGCACACCAGCCTACACCGTGTGTAAATCCGGAGATATCCTTTACTTCTTTTGCCTGAACCCATTTTGCTTCTTCCGGGATCGGAGCGGCACCATGATGTACGCCCTGTGCCACTGGACACATTTCTTCTACTTCGCGTGAATAAATCATTTTAAAACTCCTTTCAAGTATAGATTGACCGATGTTATTGAGAAAAAAAGTTCGATAACATCCTATGGGTATTTTCTCACAAAACCTTTGTTTCGTCCAGTCATATTTGATAATTTTTTGCCATAAAAAGTATATTATTGGAAGTTATCTCTTCGGGTATTATATACCTAACTGTCAAATATTTCTGGCAACTGTTCTATATCTGTGATAATATATTAGCAAGTCTGACCTTGGAGGTGTATTTTTTATGAATGTGTCAGCAGAATCTGTTTTTCCAGAAAAATACCGGATTCTCAGCGGAAGCACGCTGAAAGTGATCGCTGTTGTTACTATGCTGATCGATCATATTGGCGCAATTCTTTTAAGTATGTATCAACCTGCTCTTAAAACTCTTTTTACACTTTTCGGAAGAGAATACAGTGTGTATCTGATTTTTCGTGATATCGGCCGGGTGGCATTTCCAATCTTCTGTTTTCTCCTTCTGGAGGGATTTCTGCATACCCATGACCGTTTCCGGTATGGCATGAATCTTTTTATTTTTTCACTGATTTCTGAAATCCCGTGGAACCTGATGTTCACCAACACTCTGCGTTATGAAAAACAGAATGTGTTTTTCACTCTTTTCCTTGGGTATCTGGCATTTTGTGCAATCGAACATTTTCAGGATGAACAAACAATGCAGCTTTTCTGTATCCTGGGACTGCTTGCTGTTTCTATTTTTCTGAAAGCAGATTACGGATGGCGGGGATATATTTTTCTGCTGATCATGTATTATATGCGAAACGATAAACCGGGACAGGCAATCCTGGGAAGCTGCTGGCTCTATTATGAATGGAGGGCCTGTTTCGCCTTTCTGTCCATTAACATGTACAATGGAGAAAGAGGATTTATCCGCGGAAAAGCGGCGAAATACTTCTTCTACTGGTTTTATCCGGTCCATATTATAGGACTGGTGGTGATCAGGCGGATTTTGTTTTTGTCATAGTGTTAATTTCTTTTCAGGGGAATTTTTGTTCTTGACAGAATGGGAATGGGGCCTTTTTCCAGGGAGACACTATGCCGATAGAATTTAAACTGAACAAAAAAACGGCCCGCTTTGCGGGCCTGTTCTCTGTTTACGAATCACTTCAGTAAAAAGAAATCTTCTTTTACTTACTTTTTCTTAATAATCTCTTTGGTATTCTTATAAATAGAATCTGCCGGAACGCATCCTCTTACCGGTGACAGGGGATAGATATTGGAATTTCTTCCGATCACAGTTCCTGGATTGAGTACAGAACCGCAGCCAACCTCAACATGATCTCCAAGCATTGCTCCGAACTTTTTAAGTCCGGTCTCGATCTTCTCATCTCCGTCTTTCACAACAACAAGTTTCTTGTCGGATTTTACGTTAGAACAGATTGATCCGGCTCCCATATGGGACTTGTATCCAAGTACTGCATCTCCAACATAGTTGTAATGCGGAACCTGTACCTTATTAAACAGTACTGCATTCTTAAGCTCAGTGGAATTACCAACTACTGCGCCCTCGCCAACAATGGCCTTGCCGCGGATAAACGCACAGTGGCGCACCTCAGCGTCTTTACCGATGATCGCCGGACCTGTGATGCTTGCTGTCGGTGCAACAGCAGCTGATTTTGCGATCCAGATATTCTCGCCTTTTTCCTCATACTCAGCCGGGTCAAGAGTTTTTCCCAGTTTAATGATAAAATCTCCGATCTCCGGAAGAACTTCCCACGGATAGGTCTTTCCCTCAAAAAGCTCTGCAGCGATGGTCTCGCCCAGATCCAGCATATTGCTGATGGTAAAATCTTTCATCATGATTTTTTTCCTCCCTGTCCGGAAGCCCGCTCCTGCTTCCTGTAATTTACAGCGGCCGCATCAAAAAACTGCCGCAGGTTATACTGATAATTGCTGGCCTCCACCTGCCGGGTCCTTACCCGCACAAAATGTTCCAGCTTGTCCATATATTCCTGTTCCGTAATACTGCCCTCTGCCACATAGGTAAGGCCTTTTTCCCAGCTTGCCGTAAGCTCCGGGTTCAGAAGCTGCCGGATAGAGCAGTTTACCACATCAAAGATCATTTCACCAAGAAGCGTTGGAGTGATCACCTGGGTCTTTTTATTCAGTGCCAGATATTTGATGTTAAAAAGCTTCTTCAGGATCTCGGCACGGGTAGCACTGGTGCCGATCCCGCTTCCCTTAATCTGGGCTCGAAGCTCCTCATCCTCGATCAGCTGTCCTGCATTTTCCATGGCAAGGATCATGGAACCGGAATTGTATCGTTTGGGCGGTGAAGTCTCACCCTCCTTGATACTCAAACCGTTCACAGGAAGTATATCACCCTTTTTCAGCTTCTGCAACGCCTCCAGGAGTACAGTATCACAGGAAACCTCGTCTTCCTCTCCATTTCTGTTTTTCTCACTGTCTGAAGCCCTTTTCCGCGAAAAAGAATTAGTGGCGATCTTCAGATAGCCTTCTTCTTTGAGAACCTTAAAGGATGAAAAGAATGCCTCGCCGTCCAGCTTCGTCACAAGACTCACCTTCTGATAAACGGCCGGCGGATAAAAAATACACAAAAATCTCCGTACAATAGTCTCGTACACACGCTGTGCAGTAAGAGACACGCTTCCAAGCGCGTTCAATCCCTGACCGGTAGGAATGATCGCGTAATGGTCTGTGATCTGCTTGTCATTCACATATCTGGTTTTTGCAATGCTTTTCCAGGATTCCATCCCCAAAACCTCTGCTGCCGCAGCACCGGCCTGCTGATAATTTCGAAGACCGGAAATATTCTTGTATATCTCCTTGGCCACTGCCGTGGAAAGAACTCTTGCATCCGTTCTCGGATAAGTCACCAGCTTTTTCTCATAAAGCTCCTGTACGATCCGGAGTGTCTCGTCCGGACTGATCTTAAACAGCTTTGAGCACACATTCTGAAGCTCTGCCAGGTTAAAAAGAAGCGGCGGATTTTGTTTCTTTTTTCGTTCCACCTTTTCCACAATACAGGAAAGGGGCTGGTTCACCATCAGCTGATCGATCAGCATCTGTGCATGCTCTTTTTTCCTGAAGCCGTTTTCTTTATAAAGATACGGAGACTGGAAATACCGGCTGCCTTCCACAGCTCTCCATTCACCGTCAAAATTTTCGCCTGCAAGTCCAATGCTGCCAAGGACACGGTAAAACGGTGTCTTCACAAAGACACGGATCTCCCGTTCTCTCCGCACCACCATGCCAAGAACACAGGTCATCACACGCCCAACTGCAATGGCCTGATATTTGGAATGGAGATAATTGGTGACACTGCTTCCGTAGCGCAAGGTCAGAACTCTGGAAAAATTGATTCCCATAAGATAATCTTCCTTTGCGCGGAGATACGCAGATGCTGCCAGATTATCATACTCCGAGATATCCTTCGCTTCACGGATCCCTCTTAAGATTTCTTCCTCTGTCTGGGAATCGATCCACACACGTTTCTGGACTTTCCCCTTTACTCCTGCCATCTGGGCTACCAGACGGTAGATATATTCACCCTCACGTCCGGAGTCGGTACACACATAAATGGTATCCACATCCGGCCGGTTCAGCAGTCCTTTTACGATCTCGAACTGCTTTTTGACCCCGGGGATCACTTCATATTTAAATTCGCGCGGCAAAAAAGGCAGGGTATCAAAACTCCACCTTTTAAACTTGATATCATATTTTTCGGGATAGCTCATGGTAACCAGGTGTCCTACACACCAGGTTACCACAGAATCATCAGATTCCAGATATCCGTCTTTTCTCTGACCGTTGATCTTCAAAGCCTTCGCAAATTCCTGTGCCACGCTGGGCTTCTCCGCTATGTATAAAGCCTTTGCCATACTATTTATCTGCACTCATCTTTCTAAGCGGCCATGCCAGAAGCACAGCTCCGCCAACTATATTTCCCAGTGTTACGATCACCATGCTTTTAAGCATAGCGCCGACAGACAATCCTGGCACCATACAGAATGCAACTGTAAAAATACCCATATTTGCAATACAATGCTCAAATCCGCTGACAACGAAACCTGAAATACAGATCACGATCATCAGGAACTTGCCTGACTCACTCTTCAGCTTAATGCCGCAGAGAACAGCAAGACAGACGAAGAAATTACAAAGTACCGCCCGGAAAAACATCTGTCCTGCCGGAATACTCAGTTTTCCGTTTATAAATCCGGCAAAATAATCTGCTGTACCGGACGCTCCGGCACCTGCAAAGATCAGCGCCAGGATCAGGCATCCCACAAAATTGCCGATATAACTGATTCCCCAGACCTTTCCTACGTCTTTCCATGATACGCTCTTGTCATACGCACCAAAAGCCATTACCAGATTGTTACCGGTAAAAAGCTCTCCACCTACCATCACGATCAGAAGTACCGCGATGGAAAACACGATAGCTCCAAGGAATTTCCCCCATTCCGGGAATGTCTTGGAAAATACATTTCCAACAACGTTACTGTAGATCATCGCCACATCAATAAAAAATCCGGCCATGATCGCCCGCATAAAGTATTTTCCGAAATTGCTGTTCAGTAAGTTTATCTTACCCTTCGCAGCGGTTGACAGTTTCTCTACATCCTCCCTGTTCATAAATAGCACCTCCACATATTTTTAGCAAGCGTGGCACTTTGTTGCTGCTTCTTTGTTCACAGCAACACGCTTTCCGGAAATCTGCTTGTTATATTGTAACACTTTACTAATTATTTAACAATAAAAATGCGAAAATTTTCAAAAATTTCCGTTTTGTTACATACAACAAACAATATCCGTTTTATACCAGAACACGATAGATGCCATCCCAGGCCAGTTCCTTTTTTTTCAGGAATTTTTCTGTTTCCTTCTCTGATTGCTCCACGCATTTCCATGCCAGTCCGCACTGGGCACTGATCTCTGAAGGGATCGGGATCAGCCTTCCCGGAAATTCAGATTCCTTGGCCGTTCTTTCCATTTTCATGGCAGCCGTGGTTGTGGAAAATGTCACAACTGTAGTAATTACTTTTCTGCGCATATCTCCTTTGTTCCTTCCACATACGCAAAAACAGGACACCGGAAAAACCGATATCCCGTTTCTGATGATTTTCTTTATTTCCTGTAAAGGATCCAGTTCTTATTTAGCCTGGATATATCCTTTCGCTTTCAGAGTCTCTGCACAGAGAACTGCTCCGCCTGCGGCACCTCTTACTGTGTTATGGGAAAGTCCGATGAACTTGTAATCATAAACAGTATCCTCACGAAGACGTCCTACAGATACTCCCATTCCATTCTCATAGTTTACATCCATCTGTACCTGCGGACGGTTGTCCTCCTCAAGATACTGGATGAACTGCTTCGGAGCGCTTGGAAGCTCAAGCTCCTGCGGAAGTCCCTTAAACTCAACCAGCTTCTGGATCAGCTGCTCTTTGGTAGGTTTCTTGCGGAATTTAACAAATACAGCTGCTGTATGTCCGTTGAGGACCGGAACACGTACACACTGGCATGTGATGACAGGTGTGGTAGCCGGAACGATCACGCCGTCCTCGATCTTGCCCCAGAGTCTTAATGGCTCCTTCTCACTCTTCTCTTCCTCACCACCGATGTACGGAATGATGTTGTGCTCCATCTCCGGCCAGTCCTTGAAGGTTTTTCCTGCTCCGGAAATAGCCTGGTATGTAGTGGCAACTACTTCATACGGCTCGAACTCTTTCCATGCGGTAAGTACCGGAGCGTAGCTCTGGATAGAGCAGTTCGGTTTAACAGCTACAAAGCCGCGTTTTGTTCCGAGACGTTTCTTCTGGAATTCGATAACCTCGAAGTGCTCCGGATTGATTTCCGGAACTACCATCGGAACGTCCGGTGTCCAGCGGTGTGCGCTGTTGTTGGACACAACCGGTGTCTCTGTCTTTGCATATTCTTCCTCGATCGCCTTGATCTCATCTTTAGTCATATCAACTGCGGAAAATACAAAGTCAACAGTAGCTGCAACCTTCTCAACCTCGTGGATATCCATAACAACCAGCTTCTTTACTGCCTCCGGCATCGGAGTATCCATTTTCCATCTGCCGCCTACAGCCTCCTCGTAGGTCTTGCCTGCGCTTCTCGGGCTTGCCGCTACAGTAACCACCTCAAACCACGGGTGATTCTCCAGAAGAGAAATGAATCTCTGACCAACCATTCCAGTTGCACCTAAAATACCGACTTTAAGCTTTTCACTCATAATAAAACTCTCCTCATCTCGTGTCCCTCCATGGCACACATTTGTCTTTTCTGTAAATACTATACCAATTTTTCCTAAAATGCAAGCATTATCTTAATTTTTTTCAAGATATTCTTTATTCTGAGCGATCACCTGCTCCATCACGTCCGGTCCCGGCGCTCCCAGAGTCACACGTTTTTCCACGCAGGTCTTCATACTGATGGCTTCATAGATGTCCTCCTCAAACACAGGACTGATCTCTTTGTACTCGGAAAGCGGAAGCTCATCCAGAGAGATTCCCTTATCCAGACAGAGAAGGACCAATCTTCCGACGATGCCGTGAGCATCACGGAACGGTACACCGTGGTTAACCAGATAGTCTGCTGCGTCTGTGGCGTTTGTAAAGCCTCTCTTTGCACTTGCCTCCATGTTGGCTTTGTTGAACTGCATAGTGGAAACCATGCCTGTAAACAGGGCAATACAACCCTTTACGGTGTCAATGGCATCAAAAGTCAGCTCCTTGTCTTCCTGCATGTCTTTGTTGTATGCAAGCGGGATTCCCTTCATGGTTGTAAGGATAGATGTCAGCGCACCATAGACACGGCCTGTTTTTCCACGGACAAGCTCTGCGATATCCGGATTCTTTTTCTGAGGCATGATACTGCTGCCTGTGCTGTATGCATCATCGATCTCCACGAAGCGGTACTCATTGGAGTTCCACAGGATGATCTCCTCTGAAAAACGGCTCAGGTGCATCATAATCGTAGAAAATGCACTGAGAAGCTCGATCACATAATCCCTGTCAGATACAGAATCCATGCTGTTTCTGGTCGGTGCATCAAAGCCGAGAAGCTCTGCAGTATAAGCGCGATCCAGCGGATAAGTAGTTCCTGCCAGTGCTCCTGCTCCAAGCGGACAGGTATTCATTCTCTTCCGAATATCAAAGAGTCTTTCACGGTCTCTTCTGAACATCTCAAAATAAGCACCTACGTGATGTGCCAGTGTTACAGGCTGTGCTTTCTGAAGATGGGTAAATCCCGGCATGTAAGTGTGTACATTCTCTTCCATGATCTTCTGCAGGGCAAGAAGAAGCTCCTTAAGTTCCTTATCTGTCTCGTCGATCTCATCACGGACATAAAGCTTCATATCCAGAGCTACCTGGTCATTACGGCTTCTTCCTGTGTGAAGTTTCTTTCCTGCATCACCAATACGGTCGATCAGGTTTGCTTCCACGAAGCTGTGGATATCTTCATACTCAGATGTGATCTCAAGCTTTCCTGATTCCACATCTGCAAGAATTCCGTCCAGACCTTCTGTGATCTGATCTTTCTCTTCCTCTGTCAGGATTCCCTGTTTTGCCAGCATGGCAACATGTGCTTTGCTTCCACGGATATCCTGTTTGTAAAATTTCTGATCAAAGGAAATTGATGCGTTAAAATTGTAAACCAGCTTGTCCGTTTCTTTTGTGAAACGACCTCCCCATAACTGTGCCATATTATTTTTCCTCACTTTTCTTTTTTGCAGCAAAACCGTCTTCTCTGTACGGACATGAACTCCGTCCTTCCGGACATCTGCACTTTTCTGTGTTAGTGTATCATATTTTTATGAAAATGCAAAGTTTTTCATAATTATACATACCATAAGTATTTTATGGATGGTATTTTTTGGGTATAATAACGCACAGATAAAACAGCTATATCGGAGGTAATCGTTATGAGTAATCTTACAGATGCAGCACTTGATAGTATGCAAAATTCAGAAGCTGCTGCAACATATATTACAGACTCCTTGTTTTCATCTATATTTGAAATTGATGGCACAGCTGATGTGATGATTTCTGAAAATGTAAAAAAAGGCTGTCCACATATCTGGCCAGATTCAAATTATCGAATTGTAACAACTCGTTTATTAGATTGGTGGATTCATAATATGCCATATATTTATCTTGCGATGTTGGAAGACAGAGATTTTTCAGATGTTTTGTATAATAGTTTGAGAAACATTATTGCTATGGATACAGCCGGACATCTTTCTGAACGAGTATATAACACAGATGGCAGTGTTAAAAAGTCAGTACTGGCAGAAACAACATTATTTCATGTTGACTTTACAAAATTTAATACCATTCTGTATAAAAAATTATTAGAAGGTCTTGAGAAATCAATGAAATCATTGGATATAATCCAAAACAGAGTAGATGATTTTGTAAATGGCCTTACTCCGGCAAAACGTTATCAGATTTCATATATTGTTTGCAATTTTATGTATATATTGCTTGAATTGATGCATAGCAATGATATGTATAACTGGCTTGAAGCAGTAAGCAGATATTATGAAGAACTTATACCTTCACACGCTGCAGTATATGATGAAGAAGCAGATAATCCCGGAGATTTCGCATAATAAAGTCAATCAGACTATACTGCTCTGCATCAGATAACTGCGGAACAATCATTTATTTAAAAACAGGACGGGAGGTATTGTTTTCCCGTCCCGTTTCTTTTAGGAAACTGTACTGTTTTTTCTTAATCCCCGGAATTTTCCAGGGCTCTTTTTCTGTCTCTTTCCTGTGCTTCTTTTTTCGAAAAAACACAGCCACAATAATTCTGCCGGTACAGATCATGCTCATGGGACAGCTCAACAGAACGCTTGTATCCATTCTTTTTTTGAAATCCGAAGTCAGATGTGGGACTTCATATATTTCTGCCAGCTCCTCGCCGATCTCATTGATCTTCTGCACGTTTTTCAGCGGACTGATGCTTAATGTTGTGGTAAAATAATCATATCCTCCGGTCTTCGCCAGTCTCGCCGTCTCTTCCATCCGCAGGCGGTAACACTTAAAACACCGTTCTCCCCCCTCCGGAATCTCCTCCAGGCCTCTGGCCATCTCGTAAAACTCCTTCGTATCATACCGTCCCTCCACCAGAGTTACCGGATGGGAAAACTCCATCTCACCGATCAGCCGGCGGATCTCAGCCACACGGTGGGCATATTCCTCCTCTGGTGTAATATTAGGATTATAAAAAAATATCGTGATCTCAAAATACTGCGACAGATATTCCATCACATAACTGCTGCACGGTGCACAGCAGGCATGGAGAAAAAGTCTGGGAGTTTCCCCCTTTTTCTGATTTTTTTCAATCAGTTTATCAAGTTCTTTCTGATAGTTTCTTTTATTCAAAATCGGATCTCCTTTCCGTGAATTGTCAAACCTTTTCTGGCATCCCGGAACATCCCCATATCCGTGTGCCTTCTTACAATTCAGACATATGATAATATTATACCATCAAATATGAAACGGAGGCAAATATCCATGGATCCTGTCTTAAAAGTACGGGATGTGATGTCTTTCCTATCACACCTTATCTGGCGAGACACCTGCCCTCTCCCATATATCTTTTGACCTGATGCCTGGCGAGTTCCTGTCCGTTGTGGGGCCTTCCGGCTGCGGAAAATCCACTCTTCTCAATCTTATCGCCGGGCTGATCGAACCGGAATGCGGCTCCATTATTCTGGATCGAAAAGCTGTTTGCGGCAACAGTTCGACTGTGGGATATATGCTCCAGAAAGACCATCTGCTGGAATGGCGCAGCATCTACAAAAACATTCTTCTGGGACTGGAGATCCGGGGACAACTTACCCCTGATAAACTTGCACACGCAGAAGAACTTCTTCACACCTACGGCCTTGACCGGTTCCGGAATTCCAGACCTTCTCAGCTTTCCGGCGGTATGCGCCAGCGCGCTGCACTGATCCGGACTCTTGTCCTGGAACCGGAACTTTTACTTCTGGATGAGCCTTTTTCTGCTCTGGACTACCAGACACGGCTGAATGTCAGCGACGATATTGGAAAAATCCTCAAAAGTTCAGGCAAACCTGCCATTCTGGTAACACACGATATCTCAGAGGCTATCAGCATGGCAGACCGGGTGCTGGTTCTTTCTGCCCGCCCTGCCACAGTACAGAAAGTTGTAGATATCCATCTCACATTAGAAAACCGCACACCCCTTTCCTCCCGAAATGCTCCTGATTTCAAAAAATATTTCAATCTCATATGGAAGGAGCTGAACGAAAATGCCTGAAATTTCCACCCGTCAGAAGCAGTATCTCTCTCAGATGAAAAAAGAAAAACGAAAGGTATTCGCAGCACGCATTCTTCTTTTTCTCCTGTTTATGGGGCTATGGGAAGTATCCGCAGCACGCGGATGGATTGACTCTTTTATTTTCAGCAGTCCGTCCCTCATTATAAAAACATTTCTCACCATGTGCAGGAACCAGTCGCTTTTTTCCCATATTACAGTCACACTGGCAGAAACTCTTGTCAGTTTCTTTTTTGTTGTGATTCTGGGTGTGGGGACAGCTATCCTTCTCTGGTGCTCTCCACGGACGTCCCAGGTTATGGAGCCTTACCTTGTAGTTCTTAACAGCCTGCCGAAATCTGCTCTTGCGCCGCTTCTTATTGTATGGCTTGGAGCGAATGAACGTACTATCGTTGTGGCCGGTATGTCCGTTGCTATCTTTGGCTCTGTTATCAATCTGTATTCCGGTTTCTGTCAGGCTGATCCGGATAAACTGAAACTCATCGAAACCCTTGGCGGACACAAAAAAGAGAAGCTGACAAAAATCGTTCTGCCAGCTTCCGTTCCTTTGATCATCAGTGTTATGAAAGTAAATATCGGTCTCTGTCTGGTAGGTGTGATCATCGGTGAATTTATCGGCGCAAGAAAAGGTCTTGGTTATCTTATTATCTACGGCAGCCAGACTTTTAAGCTTACCTGGGTGCTGATGTCCATTGTAATCCTGTGCATCATTGCCATGGGGCTGTACGCAGTGCTTAATCTTGTGGAAAAACATGTGCAGAAACAATAAAATAACAAATCCCGAAGATAAAAGAACACGCTGCCAGTTGAATATCGGCAGCGTGTTAAAATCCATTTTTACAGTTATTTATTCAGCAATTTTTGTAATTTGTCACACCATTTCCTGTCCAGGCAAAAGAGCATACACCATCGTTGTCAAAACTCATGTTGCCAGTCTGTGCTCCCTGGTTAAGATCCATATCTCCGTTTTCAGCAATTGCAAGACTGCCATTATCTGTCTGCCATGTATAGCCCCTTAAGAGTGCATCATAGTAATTATGCTCATCTGCGATCGAGCATGCAGTATAGTTACCGAATCCTTAGTTTTCGGGTCCATAGGATCTGAATTGTCTTCCTCTATGGCATGGATCTCCAGCATCTTATCATCATTACCCACATAATAGTATTCTGCATCAGATTCTTATGCCGATGTACTTTCTGCATCTGTGCTCTCAGCTGCGCTTTCTGTGTTCTTTTCCGCAGCAAATGTATATGCAGTACTTCCCATTACCATTACCATCATTCCGGCAAAAATCATTTTCAACTTTCTATTTTTCATTTCCAACCACTTCCTGTGTGCATTTTAGGCCCACATCACATTTTATTTTACAAAATATATTATATTTTGTTTTCCGGACGGTTGCTTCCTGTTATTACGCTCACCAGAACCGAGGATTGCATCACCTCAAAACTGTCTTCCCGAAGTTCCGTCAGCAGTTTACATTCAGCTTATTAATTTTATAATAAGGAACTTTTTTCTTTCTATTGCGTAAGATAACTCATAGCTCATCTTCCGTCAATCCTGATCTTAATTCATCTGAAAAGATTTTCCCCGGATGGGCAGACCTGAAATCTCTGCAAGGCGCCTGATTCCTTCATCTGCAATAGACACAGCACTTTCCACATGATTAAAATCCGTTGCACTATAATCAAAAAGAATATTCCCCTGCGCTTCAAATTCCTCGTCTCTGTCCCAGAAATAAAATCTCATCGGCATACATTCAAAGGCTTTGATCTCATATCCCACATCTCCCTGGGGCAGTTCTTTTCCCCCAAGCTTTATAAAAGCTTCCCGAAGTTCCTCTGCATGTCCGGAAAAAGTCTCGCTGAACACATCTGTTTCGCCGATCTTATAAGCCGGTGCAAAAGGCCTGGCATTCCTGAGATCTGCAAAAGGCACCCATTTGTCCATAAAAAATGCTCCTTTTTTTGCATAGCCCAGAAGTGTGTAAATATTCATTGCCTCCATTGTGTACGGTTCACGTTCTCCATCCAGGCTGCAGATACTTCCGTCTGTCTCACTGATTCCGTATTTTCTGCCAAAGTGCCTGATCGTCAGATATCCGTTTTCTTCTTTCAGCTCAGGAACCCGTTTAAACAAATCCTGCCGGTCCATCTGCATAATTTTATCTGCCCATTCCATACAGAGCTTCACATAGTTGGAAATTTTTTCTTCCTGCATTTTATTTTCTCCTAGTATCTTTTATATTATTTTTTCAGGATACACTTTTTCTTTTTTATGTGCAAGCAGATCCGTACCTGAATATTTCTTTCTTTTTTGACAAAGCCTCTCATAAATCTTACAAATCTTTCATAATTTTCAACACAAAAATGACGTTTTTTTGCACAAAAAAACTGGATTTCTAATTCAGAAAGGTGTATAATATAAACAAAGTTTATCGTTTTAATGGTTAAATTTTTCCTGGCGGTAAACAAGAAATGAAAGTGAGGATTCGCCATGAAACAAAACAGTATGTTAGCAATGATTCTGGCCGGCGGAAGAGGAAGTCGTCTTCACGAGTTGACGAATAAAGTTGCCAAGCCAGCCGTTGGTTATGGCGGTAAATACCGTATCGTGGATTTTCCGCTCAGTAACTGTGCCAACAGCGGCATTGATGTCGTAGGTGTACTGACACAGTATGAATCAGTTTTACTGAACAGCTATGTAGCAGCCGGTGGCCGCTGGGGCCTTGATGCCAAAGACAGCGGAGTTTATGTACTTCCTCCACGTGAAAAGGCTGATGCCGGTCTGGATGTATACCGTGGAACAGCTGATGCGATCTCTCAGAATATTGATTTCATCGACTCACAGAACCCGGAATACCTTCTGATCCTTTCCGGTGACCACATCTATAAGATGAATTATGCAAAGATGCTTGATGACCATATCCAGCATAAGGCAGATGCCACTATTGCAGTTATCGAGGTTCCCATGAAGGAAGCCAGCCGTTTCGGTATCATGAACACCGGTGAAGATGACCGCATCGTGGAATTTGAGGAGAAACCGGAACACCCGAAGAGCAACCTTGCCTCTATGGGTATCTACATATTCAACTGGAAGCTTCTGCGTAAGCTCCTGCTGGCAGATATCAAGAATCCGGATTCCAATCACGATTTCGGTAAAGACATCATCCCTACACTCCTTGCACAGGACAAGGCGCTCTACGCCTACAAGTTCAAAGGCTACTGGAAGGATGTAGGAACCATCGATTCCCTCTGGGAAGCAAACATGGATCTTCTCAGTCCTAACAGTGAACTGGATCTTAACGATCCTACCTGGAAAATCTACACTGAGGATGCTACCTCTCTTCCACAGTATATCTGTGATACCGCTGTGATCAACACTGCTTTCATTACTCAGGGCTGTGTTGTGGAGGGTGAAATCACCAACTCCGTACTTTTCACAGGCGTCAAGGTCGGTCCTGGTGCCAAGATCATCGACAGTGTCCTGATGCCGGGTGTTGTTGTCGAGGCAGGTGCCGTTGTCCAGCGTGCTCTCGTTGCAGGCGGAGTCGTGATCGGTGCCAACGCTCGTGTCGGTTCCAAGGACAGTGAGCACATCGAACTTGTATCAAAACGTGTAAAGGGGGCTGAGTAATATGTTTAAAGCATTTGGAATCGTGAATTCCTCAGAAAGAAATATCCATGTGGAGGGGCTTCAGGACTACCGTGCGATCGGCGCCTTTTCATTTCTCGGAAGATATCGTGTCATCGACTTCCCGATCTCAAATATGACCAACAGCGGAATTGAGTACATTCAGGTCTATGTAAAGAACAAACCCCGTTCTCTTGTAGAACATCTCGGAACCGGACGTCACTACAACATCAACTCCAAGAGCGGTAATCTCCAACTCCTCTTTTCAGAACATTCCGGAGTCAACGATATCTATAACACCGATATCGACAACTACTACTCCAATCTGGAGTGCATCGAAGCAGTTCATTATCCGTATGTTGTTATCGCTCCGAATTACATGATCTACACCACCGACTATTCCAAGCTGATCGATGCCCATATCGAATCCGGTGCAGATGTGACCATGCTTTATCATTCCGTTGATAATGCCAAGGAGAACTATCTAAACTGCCACATCCTGAACCTGAACCGTCAGAAGGGTGTTCTCTCCATTGAGCACAACCACGGCAATGCAAAGAACCGCAACATTTTCATGGATACCTACGTAATGAGCAAGGAGCTTTTCATCAGCCTCATCCATAAGGCAAAAGAGATTTCCTCTCTTTATACCCTTGCAGACGTGATCAATGCCGGCTGCAGAGACGGTGAGCTGGATGTGCGTGGTGTATCCCATCGCGGATATTTTGCATCGATCACTGATTTCAAGAGCTATCACGATGCAAATATGAATCTGATTGACTACAAAACTGCAACGGATCTTTTCCATGATAACTGGCCAATCTATACACGCACCAATAACTCCTGCCCGACTCATTATTTTGACACAGCCAATGTTTCCAACTCCGTTATCTCCAATGGTTCCATGATCGAGGGAACGGTAGAGAATTCTATTGTCGGACGTGGCTGTACCATCAAAAAGGGCGCTGTTATCAAGAACTGTGTCGTTCTTGCAGACTGCACCATCGGTGAGAATGTCCATATCGAAAATCTGGTGGTAGACAAGCATGCCAAGATCACGCATGCCAAGGAGATCATCCGTCCTGCGGATGAGCCTGGCTACATCAAACGTAACGATACACTGTAATATTCATATATAATAAGGCCTCCGGTTCCTATGTTACGAACCGGAGCCTTATTTATCTCTGTACTCAGCTAAGCATATGGATCCATCATTTCAGAACAGACTGGATCCATTTCAACGCATTCTCTTTATTCTTCACATTACCCGGAAGGCAGATGCACACCGGATCATATCTCAGGCCAAATTCCTGAGCAACACTACTGTTGCCGTCAAGCTCCAGATGCTGATCATCCACAGCGCCCAGAGACTCAAACACCTCATCTCCAAACGTTTCCCTGAGATCTGCATACATTCCGCTGTCTTTCTCATGTTCATAGAGTTCCTTCGGCATGATCAGGACATCAACGGTAGCACTCTGGATTTCCGTCACATATGCGATCCTGGCATAGTAATCAAAATCCTCTCCTGTCTCGTCCGTCATCAGATTCTGCGCCACACTGACTTCTGCATATTTATCCTCTGTTCCCAGTGTCTTCAGAGCATCCTCTTCCACCTTCTCAGAGTCAAAATTCCCTGCATTCACCACTGCAATGGAAAGCACCGTCTTCATCTGTGCGTGACGATAAATATTCACTCCCAGACAGACTCCGCCAATGGCAAGAAGCACGCACAGCATATGTATCTTATAATACATCCAGATATACTGAATCTTCTTACCTGTTCCCATTCCCTTCAATTTCTCTTTTTCGATCCGGCGGCGTTCCTTCTTCGTCAGATCAGTTTCGTTGGGCATCTCCGGATTCAGTACACTCTCATCGTGTCCGTCACTGCCGGCCTCCGCTCTGTTTTGTAAATCCATAAAAATCTCCTTTGTCTTTCATGTCTCAGTATTTTTTATCCTGAAGCGGGATATTCCAGTCGCTTTCCCCGCATCCTCCGGGTGGGTGCTGTGACTTATCAATAAAAGATATTTTAGCATATTTTGGTACAAAATCACAGCGCATAAATATGAAAATACCATAAACTCTTCTATTTCCGACAGATCCTCATTCCATATCCATACATTACCGCCACAGCAGTCACAAGAATACAGACCATCACCGGTCTCATCCACAGATATAAAAGATTTTTCTCAATTCCAGCTGCCACAGCCACATCCTTCAGGATATCAGCCACGCAGAGATGAAACAGATAAATAAAAAACGCATATTTCTGTCCGATGGCTGCCGGAAGCTCGGGCACTTTCCGATTCTTTCCCATGATTGCAATGAGAAAAAGGCCAACAGCCATAAATACTGAACCCAGAAACAATTCCAGTTTGCCAAAATACCGGTATTCCAGCAGACTTGCGATCCCGCCGCCAGCTACCATGCCATACAAAAGAAACACTTTTTTTCCGGCAAACCAGGCTTCCAGCTTTTCCTGATGTCTGTGTATCAGATGTCCCAACATAAAAAACGGAAATCCGGTAAACAGATAGTTTCGAAACTGCATAACACGGAAATGCTTTTCCGGGAACAGGAAGGTCGAAAATTCCTCCATTCCAAAATGGATCAGAAGAAGCACCGGTATCAGAACATATGCCTGCTTACAAATCCGGAATCTTGCTGCCAGGGCAAAAAGAAGATAACAATAGAGCAGTGCCGGGAGAAACCACAGATGCCATTTCACCTGAGAGCTGTTATTATATAGAAGAAACTGGCGGATATGTTCCCCCGAAACCAGGGCTTCCAGCCATTCCTTCTGGCTTGCTCCGTCGATGTAATTCTGGATCAGCTCCCACAGACAGCAGACCGGAAATGCCACAAGCATCAGCTTCAGAACATGCCGGATCTTTTTTCCGGTTCTTATAAATTCCGTATCATCGCCACGGAAACAAAAATATCCGGATACCATAAAAAACACAGGTACTGCAAATCTGGCAAGTACATTGGCTATAATTCCGGCATTTCCCGGAAAATGGACGTGAAGAAGCACAACTGCATAAGCACAGATCGCCTTTACCATATCCAGAGTACGGTTTCGCATAAAAATTACTCCTTTTTATATCGAACGCTTATCCCGGAAATATGATTCCAGGGTTCCCTTTTTTTCGAAACGATATACTAACAAACCAGCAGAATTTTGTCAATGCTGTTTTTCTCCTGTACGGTTTACTCTTATACGGTTTACTCTTATACGGTTTACTCTTGTACGGCTTCCGGATCTGAATTATAATTCTTTTATGACTTCTATGACAGGATGTTTGTTATTTCCTCAGAAAGGATTCTATTTTTTATGAAAAAAGACGGCTACTACTCTTCCGGCGAATTTGCACGCATGGCTCATGTTACCCTGCGCACAGTCCGCTATTATGATAAACAGGATATCCTGAAACCTTCTCTGGTCACAGAATCCGGTGCACGTTTTTATACAGATGAGGATTTTGCAAGGCTCCAGCAGATCCTGCTTCTGAAATACCTTGGTTTTTCCCTGGATGATATCCGTGAAATGACGATCGGCGATTCTGACTACCATTTCATGCTCAATTCCCTGAATATCCAGCTCAGACTTGTGCGCGACCGGATTGAGCAGATGCAGCTTGTGGAAAAAGCCATCCAGGATACAGCGCAGGCAATCCAGGAACAGCACACCATCGACTGGAGTCAGATGCTGAACCTGATCCACCTTACAGGCATGGAAAAAAGCCTCAAGAACCAGTATCAGAATGCCACCAATATTTCCTCCAGGATCAACCTCCACAGCCTTTATTCACAAAACAAACAGGGCTGGTTTCCATGGATTTTTCAGCAGTGCCACATTAAACCGAGACTTCGTATCCTGGAACTGGGCTGCGGTGACGGAACTCTCTGGACTGACAATCTGGCTCTGATCCCGGAAGATATCTCCATTACACTTTCTGACATCTCCAGCGGCATGCTCCGCGATGCCAGACGCGCTATCGGTTCCTCTGATACCCGTTTTGCTTTCCGGGCTTTTGACTGCAAAAAAATTCCTTACAAAGATGAAAGCTTTGATCTGGTGATCGCCAACCATGTGCTTTTTTACTGTGATGATATTCCTGCCGTGCTGAAAGAGATCTGCCGCGTGCTTTCCCCTGAAGGACATTTTCTCTGCAGTGCCTACGGGAAAGCCCATATGCAGGAAGTCAGCCAGCTTGTAGAAGATTTTGACAACCGTATCGCTCTCTCCGCTGATAAACTTTATGAACGTTTCGGAAGAGAAAACGGCAGGAAAATCCTGGAGCCTTTTTTCCCGGATGCAAAATGGCTCTCCTATGAAGATTTTCTCCTGGTCCAGGATGCGGAGCCGCTGATTTCCTATGTTCTCTCCTGTCATGGCAATCAGAATCAGTATATTCTTGACCACTACAAAGAATTCCGAGCCTTTGCTACAAAAAAAACTGCCAAAGGTTTCCGCATTACCAAGGATGCCGGCGTATTTCTTTGTGAAAAATAGACAAAAATAAAAAACATGAAAAAAGTCTCTTGAAAGTAACCCAACGTCACCTTTTATAATGAAACTACAGTAACCAAGTGCAGGTACGTCAATGCTGCACATGACAAATGCAAAGGAGAAATGATATGAAAGGAATTATTTTAGCCGGTGGATCAGGAACACGTCTTTACCCGCTTACCATGGTAACATCCAAACAGCTTCTGCCGATTTATGACAAACCGATGATCTACTATCCGATGTCCGTTCTTATGAATGCAGGCATCCGTGATATCCTGATCATTTCCACACCACAGGATACTCCAAGATTCGAGGAACTTCTCGGCGATGGCCATCAGTTCGGTGTAAACCTTACCTATGCTGTACAGCCAAGCCCGGACGGGCTGGCTCAGGCATTCATTATCGGCGAGGAATTCATCGGAAATGATACTGTATGCATGGTTCTTGGAGACAACATTTTCGCAGGACATGGACTTAAGAAGCGTCTCAAAGCTGCTGTTGACAATGCAGAATCCGGCAAAGGTGCTACTGTTTTCGGATACTATGTAGATGATCCGGAGCGTTTCGGAATCGTAGAATTCGACCAGAACGGAAAAGCTGTTTCTATTGAAGAGAAACCGGCACAGCCAAAAAGCAACTACTGCGTAACAGGTCTTTACTTCTACGACAACAAAGTTGTTGAGTATGCAAAGAATCTGAAACCAAGTGCAAGAGGCGAGCTTGAGATCACAGACCTGAACCGCATCTATCTTGAGAAAGGTCAGCTGAATGTTGAGCTTCTGGGACAGGGATTTACATGGCTGGATACCGGTACACATGAAAGCCTTGTTGAGGCAACCAACTTCGTAAAAACCATGGAGCAGCATCAGCACCGTAAGATCGCGTGCCTTGAAGAGATCGCATACTTAAATGGCTGGATCACAAAAGATGACGTTCTCAAAGTTTATGAAGTCCTCAAGAAAAACCAGTATGGACAGTATCTGAAGGATGTTCTGGATGGTAAATATCTGGACGCACTTCACTGAGACAGACGTTTTCACAGTTTCATAACACTATAATTCATCTGTAGATTCTGTTTCTGCTGAGTCTGCAGCAGATCAACTATATTAAAGGAGATTTTTTATGACAATTATCGTTACCGGCGGTGCCGGATTTATCGGAAGCAACTTTATTTTTCATATGATGGAGGCTCATCCGGACTATCGCATCGTATGCCTGGACTGCCTGACTTATGCAGGAAATCTTTCCACTCTTGCACCAGTCATGGACAAACCGAACTTCCGTTTCGTAAAAGAAAGCATTACAGACCGTGAGGCAGTTTACAAACTCTTCGAGGAAGAACATCCTGACATTGTTGTAAACTTCGCAGCTGAGAGCCACGTAGACCGTTCCATCGAGAACCCGGAAGTATTCCTTGATACAAATATCAAAGGTACTGCTGTTCTTATGGATGCCTGCCGTAAATACGGCATCCAGCGTTATCATCAGGTTTCCACTGATGAGGTTTACGGAGATCTTCCCCTTGACAGACCGGATCTCTTCTTTACAGAGGAAACTCCGATCCACACAAGCAGCCCATACAGCTCTTCCAAAGCCGGTGCTGACCTTCTTGTTCTTGCTTATCACAGAACATACGGCCTGCCTGTAACCATCAGCCGCTGCTCCAACAACTACGGCCCGTACCACTTCCCTGAAAAACTGATCCCACTTATGATCGCCAATGCGCTGAATGACAAACCTCTTCCTGTTTACGGAAAAGGTGAGAATGTTCGTGACTGGCTCTATGTTGAAGACCACTGCCGTGCTATCGACCTGATCATCCACAAAGGACGCGTAGGTGAGGTTTACAACGTAGGCGGACACAATGAGATGAAAAATATCGACATCGTTAAACTGATCTGCAAAGAACTCGGCAAACCTGAGAGCCTGATCACACATGTCGCTGACCGTAAAGGCCATGACATGCGTTACGCTATCGACCCGACCAAAATCCATAATGAACTTGGATGGCTTCCTGAGACAAAATTCGCAGACGGTATCAAAAAGACGATCAAATGGTACCTTGACAACAAAGAGTGGTGGGAAACTATCATCTCCGGCGAGTATCAGAATTATTATGAAGAAATGTATGGAAACCGCGAGGAGGTTAAAGCATGAAATTTTTCGTAACAGGCGTTGGTGGCCAGCTTGGCCATGACGTAATGAATGAACTCTCTCTCCGCGGCCATGAAGGAACAGGAAGCGACATCGCACCTTCCTACAGCGGAATTGCTGACGGTACACCAGTTACTACCATGCCATATGTACAGCTTGATATCACTGATAAAGAAGCTGTTGCAAAAGTGATCCGTGAGGCAAATCCGGATGCTGTGGTTCACTGTGCTGCATGGACAGCTGTAGATGCGGCCGAAGATGATGAGAACCGCGAGAAAGTACGTCTTGTCAATGTTGTAGGAACCCAGAACATCGCAGACATTTGCAAAGAACTTGGCATCAAGATGATGTACATCTCCACTGACTATGTTTTCGACGGCCAGGGAACTGCTCCATGGGATCCCGACTGCAAGGATTACGCCCCGCAGAACGTATATGGCCAGACAAAACTTGACGGAGAGCTAGCTGTATCCGGCACTGTAGATAAGTTCTTTATCGTGCGTATTGCCTGGGTATTCGGCAAAAACGGCAAGAACTTCATCCGTACTATGATAAACCTTGGAAAAACTCATGATAAGCTTACTGTTGTCAGCGACCAGATCGGCACACCGACCTACACCTTCGATCTTGCCCGTCTTCTGGTAGACATGCTGGAGACAGAGAAATACGGATACTATCACGCAACCAACGAGGGTGGATATATCAGCTGGTATGATTTCACAAAAGAAATCTTCCGCCAGGCTGCTGCCCTCGGCCATAAAGAATATGAGAAAGTAGAAGTTTCCCCTGTTACAACAGCTGAATACGGTGTATCCAAAGCTGTCAGACCATTCAACAGCCGCCTGGATAAGTCCAAACTTGTGAAAAACGGATTCCAGCCACTCCCAACATGGCAGGATGCACTGGAGCGATATCTGAAAGAGATTCTGTAAAAAATATTATAATTTATAAAATCAGCCTGGGAAGTTCATCATGTCCTTCCCGGGCTGTTCTGTTACTTCTATTTTCAGTTTTAATCTGTTTATTTATTACTGCTGTACAGCTCCGTCTGTTGTCTGTGTATCTGTTACTGCACTGCTATCGCTATCCTGTGCAGCTGCTGTAGATGTTCCTGCATCTGCCTCTTCCTGAGATACCGGCTCACCATCACGAATTCTCTTCATCATCTGCTGTGCCTTCTGAACAGTAGACTCATCTGGGATCATAACATAAGCATTTTGACTCATAGAATATGGCTTCTGTGTATCACCTGTACCATCTACACTGTAGCTTACAATATTCCAAGAACCACCATTGTTCAGCTGCTGCTGAAGCAATCTTGCGATCTCCTCATAAGAGATATTAGTCTCAAAACATCCCTGAATACTGGAAAGAACAGAAGAATAATTCTTCAGAAGCTCCGGTGAAAGAGCTTTATTAATAACGCCCTTAATAACAGCCATCTGGTTCTTTCCTCGCTGACGATCACCTGATGCAAATGCATAGCGCTCACGACTAAATACCAACGCCTGCTCGCCATTTAAGAAATTCTCTCCTTGGTTAAAATGATATCCCAGTTGATTCTTTGCATCAAAATCATAATCTGAATAAACAGTAATACCACCAAGCGCATCAATCAACTGTTCGAAACCAGCAAAATTAATTCTAAAATAGTAATTAATATCCTCATTGTAAAGCATACCAAGAGTATCCATACACACATTAATACCATAGATACCTGCATGCGTTAGTTTATCTTTCTGTCCATTTGATATAGAAAGTGGAACAAAATAATCACGTGGTGTAGAAACCAGTAATACCTGTCTTGTATTCGTATTCACAGTTGCAATGATATTAGAATCACTTCTACTCTTTGATACAAGACCACTGCGGCTGTCAATACCACTAACAAAAATAGTATATACAGAACCATTATTTGTACTCTCTGCATCTGCGTTCTCTGTCTCCTGTGGTTCAATTGTTGTTTCTACCTGTTTTACAGTGAGTTCCTTAATTTTAGAAGAAACATCAGAATATCCATCCATTTCTTCAATAACACTCAAATATGCACTATTCAGTACGATTGCTCCTGTCTGTCCATTCAGAAGACCATCAACAAGCTCTGTAAGTCCTGCATATTCTTGAACCTGAACACTTTTGCCAACTTCAGCATCCACTTCCTGGATTGCTTTATCAGAGTTCTCTCTGTCCAGATCCGTCAACACACCATACACATAATCTGCTGTTACGGAAACAGAATCAGCAGCATCATCTGCGCGAACATAAATACCTACTTCTGTAATTTCCGTGTTCACTCCTGAAATGCCAGCAAGCGCAGAATGTGTTTTATAAACATAAATACTTCCAATAATAAACACAGCTGCAAATACGGCTGCCAGAATCACACCCACAATAAAACGAATCATGCAATCTGTACTCCATACAAGCAGACCAACAATTACAATCAGAATCAGCATAATTATACCAATTCCTGCAAGAAACTTCGTTGGAACAACATTCATATTCAGAAGCATTACTACAAATACGATTGCTGTAATCAGAACCAATAGTGTTACAATCAGCCCCGGGATATATTTTCCCATTTTTCTCATATGCAAATCCTCCATTTTTTATCTCAAACATCGTAAGCGCTTAAATTTTAGGTATGATAGAAAAAATCCCCGGCTACTTTCCAGTAGTCGGAGCACCTTGACAATTCACATATGATTGATTTGATTCGTTTGCACGATGTTCGATCTCAGCTTTGACCGTTTCGTTCCATGGCGCCAAGAGTTCTAAGTCACCATCGCTC
>ENA-OPYX01000400-OPYX01000400.1-human-gut-metagenome-genome-assembly--contig:-NODE-400-length-25346-cov-14.275507_pt1 | contig 25346 bp, 20 predicted proteins | sample MGYA00242639_ERZ504486 | MGnify/ENA primary metagenome ERZ504486 (study PRJEB26092, sample SAMD00036296) | human gut metagenome | host: Homo sapiens | study: EMG produced TPA metagenomics assembly of... | reverse complement strand
TTGAATGGTCATCATCTCATTCAAGAAGGTTCCTATCAGAAACAATTCCGAATTGTTTTCAATATCTTATCTATACTGTTATTTCAACATAAGATATCGAAATGTACATCTGACAGCACTGTTTTTTTATCCAATGCCTTTATCAGAAATCCCTTATTTTAAGGCTTTTCCGGTCGTTTCCTTTATCTTACTCTATTGGAACTGCATAGGTAGAAAATTTCACATCAAACGAACAGTCAAATTTATCAATGGCTTTTAATAGCCCAATCGTTCCGATTTGAAATAAATCCTCCATCTCCACTCCACGATTTAAAAATCGTTTTACGATACTATGCACCAGACCCGTATTTTTCTCTACCAGCGTATCTCTTGCTTCCTTATCCCCTTGGTGTGCACGCCCGATAAGGGCAAGGACCTCATCCATAGCGCCTCCTTATTCTTCAAAGCTTTCCCTGCTTATGCCAATTTTCTTTCTCATACGCACGGTTGTTCCTTTTCCCACCTCGGATTCAACCAAAAGCTCGTCCATAAATGCTTCCATAAATGCAAATCCCATACCGGAACGTTCCTGATCCGGTCTTGTCGTAAACATTGGCTCCATTGCCTGTTTTATATCTTCAATTCCCTTTCCATAATCAATTATCGTAACAAACAACTCTCTTTTACCTGTCTTACATTCAATCCTGATTTTCTCCTGCTTCTTATTGTCATAAGCATGAATAATGCAGTTTGTAATCGCCTCTGATACGGCGGTTTTAATATCTGCGACTTCTTCTAATGTCGGATTTAACTGCGTTGCAAATGCTGCAACGGTCACTCTTGCCAGACTTTCATTACAAGAACGGCTGACAATTTCTAATGTCATTTCATTCGTATACTCCATTTTTATGCTCCCCCTTATCTTTTTTTCTGATGCCAGACTGTTTCCTGACTGATTTCAATATATTTATAAATTCCGGAAATCCGCATAATCCGATATACACGGTCATTTACATGAATTGCGGTCACTTTTCCCCCACTATAACGCACAATCCGATACCGTCCCATCAACATTCCAATTCCCGAACTGTCCATAAATGTCGTCTTTGAAAAATCAAATACCAGTTGGGAAATCTCCCCTTTTTCCAGCTCTTCATCCACCACCTTGGTAATCTGCTGTGCAAAATGATGGTCCAGCTCTTCCGGCACATAAACCATCAGACAATTTTCCCTTCGTTTGATTACATCACTCATACTGATTACCCCTTACTTTATTCTTTCAATCTTTTGTAAAAAAAGGATGAATACTCATCGTATCCATCCTTTTTCTCAAGGTTTCTCTTTTGATTTTTCTATTCTTCTGAATCTTCTTCACTATAATCAGAATAACTGTTATCCTCTTCATCCGAGTTGCTGTAATCTTCATCATTATTATCATTAGAGGTATCTTCTTCATCATTATTATCATAATTCGAATCATCCTCTTCTGAATTATCTTCTTCATCATAATTTGTATCGTCCGAATTATCCGAGGTATCTGCCTGACTTTGCGTCTGACTGGATTGTGAAGAACCAGAAGAAGAACTTCCCCCTGTCAATGCATCTAAATAATCCTGCGCATCGGATGCATTCTGTGTTCCAGGGAAGGTATCAATAATCTTCTGATACCAGGTCTTTGCATTGTCTGTATCCCCACTCTTCTGATAAGCCTGTGCCAGATAGAACATCGAAGTAAAGTCCGGTTCTCCGATATCAAGCGCTTTTGTATAATTTTCAATAGCAGTTGCATAATCACCGCTCTCATAAGCATCCATCGCCGTACTTTGATATTTCTGTTTGACACTGGAACCAATGTCTCCCATAATCGCATCGTACATACTCTTTGCTTCAACGGAAAGCAGGTCACTGTTAACTCCTTCTAAGGCATTTGCTGCTGTCTCATAATTTTCATCATTATATGCCTGCCATGCCTTTAAAAGATTTTCATAGCTGGTTGTTGTTTCTTTTGCCTGAGAAATCTGGTCTGTCGCTGTATTTACAGATTCCGAAGAATTGTCAATTTCTTCCTGCAAACGAGTCAGTTCTGCTGCCTGTGTCGCTACTTTATCGCTGTATTCTACTACTTTCTGATTTGCTTTTTGATTAATCCGCTGATTCTGTGCCGGAACAACCAAAAACCACAATGCGGAAGCCCCGACCAAAAGCCCGATAATCAGATTGATTAATGTATTGGTAACGGTACGCTCCCGATATTCCATTGGTTGAATGACCACGTCATTTCCGGAGCGATAAATAACTCTTCCTTCTTTTTCCTGTTTTACTTTTTCTCTTGCCTTAAATCTTGGCTCTAAATTTGTAATTTTACCGGTCTGCTGTTCTACTTCTCTTAAAAAACGCAGAGTAGTCGTATTGGTCTTATCAATTTTCGCCGCTGATTTCAACTGCTTTCTTGCCTTTTCATATTTTCCATTGCGGATATAAATCAGTGCCAGTAAATGATAACCCTTAATCAGTTTCGGATTGTCTGCAAGCACTTTTCTAAGCTGCATTTCTGCCATGTCGACACTGCCTCTTTTACAGTATTCCAGACATTGATTGTACTTTTTGATACTCATGTTAATCGTATCAAGGCGGTTTGCATTTTTCTGCAGACGGTTGATATAATCAGCTGCGATATTATTTTCCGGCTGCATATTTTTACTGATTACCCATTCACTTAATGCCGCAACCACTTCACCGGTCTCAAAATAAACCAGTCCGAGAAGATTTCTCGCATGAATATTGTATTTATACATTCTAAGACTTCTCTGCAGGCAGGTAATTGCCCCTGACAGGTCACGAATCTGTGCTTTTTCCAAACCTCTGTTATAATACAAATTCGATAATGCGACAATCTGTTTCTGCACCGTCACATTGCATCCGCATCCAGGGCAATAGGAAGAGCTGTTAAGCTGGGTATTGCATATCATACATTTCATCTATTTACTCCCTATTTTCTGGTGTTCCCTTCAGTTTCTTTTAAAATTTCTTTGAGTATATCCACAACATCAGTCAAATCCTGACGATAAATTGCATTTTCTGCATCGTCCACATCCTGACACGGCTCAAATTTTTTTAATTCCTCTTCGTAATTAATCATTTGTTTCTCCTTTTTAAATAGTCCTTAATCTCTCCAACGAGATACAAAGAACCTACAACAAATAGTAACCCGTCTCCTTTTTTTGCATAAGCCAGTTCAAATGCCTTTTCACAATCCGGTTCTGCATAGACCTGCTTACAACCGTTTTCTCTAAACAATTCTGCAAGTTCTGTTGAAGACTGTTTTCTGCTTCCCCAGATTTCTGTTACATACACATTGGAGAAATGAAGTCCATTACAGATTTTCTGAATCATGTCTTTAAAATCTTTATCGGAAACCGTTGTAAAAAGCAGAGTAATTGGATAATCATCTTGGAAATACCGAACGGTTTCTACAAATTTTGCAATTCCATCTTCATTATGAGCTCCATCCACAATGACACCTGGCAGTACTGTTTCCATTCTGCCCTGCCATTTTGTATGCTCCATCCCGGCTTTTAAGGTTTCTTTTTCGATTTTATGAACTTCTTTTAATACTCCCATTGTTTCCACCGCAAGAGATGCATTCATCATCTGATATTTTGCAATAAAAGGAATGAACAAGTCTATTGTACCATAAATTTTAGAATCGTAGGTAAATGAAATTCCATCCGGTGTATAAGAAGTCATCTTCTGGCTTGCCTGTTTTACCTCATAATACGGACACCCCAGTTCTTTTGCCCGATTTTTGATGACTTTTTCGGCCTCTTCCTGATTTCCATCAAAGATAACCGGAACACCCGGCTTGATAATGCCGGCTTTTTCACCTGCAATCTTTTCAATCGTATCGCCAAGATATTCCACATGATCCAGACTGATAGAAGTAATCACGCAGGCAAGCGGAGATACAATCGAATTTGTCGCATCTAAACGTCCGCCCAGCCCGGTTTCCAGTACCAGTAAATCTACATCTGCCTCATCAAAAATGACCATTCCCATTAAAAATAGAAATTCAAAATAGGTTGGATGGTAATCTCCTGCCTCTACAAGCTCATCTGCAAGCGCTTTGATTTTTAAGAAAGCCCGTAAGAATGCCTCATCTGAAACCATTTCTTCGTTAATCTGAAATCGTTCATTAATCTTTATCAGATGCGGTGAAGTAAACAACCCGCACTTATAGCCGCCTTCTTCAAGCATTGTGGAAAGAAACGCACAGACACTGCCTTTTCCATTTGTTCCTGCTACATGTATAATTTTTCGTTTTTTATCCGGACTTCCCAGTAAATCCAGACACTTTCTGGTATGTTCTAATTTATTTTTCGTTGTAAATTTCGGAATTTCTTCTATGTATGCAACTGCTTCTTCGTAAGTAAACAAAAATTAATCCTTCTTTCTTTTGTCATTTCCCTAAAAAATCACCGCTCCATTCACAATGATAAGGGTCACTTACCATTATAATGAAGCGGTGACAATATGCAAGCAAATTATGTCGGTTGTAAACTTTTTCTTTTACTGTGTCTCGACAGTAGTTTCTGACTTCTCGGAAGATGCCCCGTTTTCCACCGCGTCTGCTTTTTCATCTGTTTTTGTTTCTGTCTGTTCTTCTGTCTGTCCTTCTGTCTGCGAACCCATATCTGTCTCTGTTGTGTCTTCTGTGGATTCATCTGTTTGTGCTTTGGATGTTTCATGATAAATCTGTGTTTCTGTCCGACTTAATACCTTTCGGGTAGAACTGTTACTGCGGATTGCGATATCCACTTCATCTCCATCCTGTAAATCACCATCTGTCAGAAGAAGCGTCGTCGGACTGACATACGTTACTTCCACTAATTCTCCATTCACCTCAAGATAAGCAGACTGCGTGAAGTTTGTACCGGTAATATAATACCTGCCCTCCGAAATCTTCTCAATTTTATCTAAGGTTACTTCTTCCACTCCAAGATGCAGTTTTTCTTTCTGATATGGATTCTCTCCGTCATACACTACTGTTTTCCATATAAATATCATACTGGAGCATTTCTAAATCAGCCTGATAATTTTTCGTCTGTCGTCTTGCCTGATGATAACGGAACACATTTCCTTCATGAATTCCAACACGGTTCATGACTTCTGCTGCCATCTGATAAGCAGCAATATTTGCATCTTTCTTTTCAAGCTCCATATTATCCCAGATTACATATTCTGTCTGGAACAGATAACGATTCTCCATATCTTCTACGGTCAATCCCATTGTCGGAAGATGATCCCCATACATGACAAGCACTACATCTTCATCAAGTTGAGATAAGGTATCCGTCAGTTCTTTTACAAACTGATCCATCTCATAAATCTGATTACAGTAATACTCCCATTTATTATTTAATGCCTCTGTACTCGAACCGCTTACTGTAATCTTCGGATTTTCAATCGTCGGTTCTTCCGGATAATCTCCATGTCCTTGTACCGAAATCGTATAAATATAGTCCGGATCATCTGTCTCATTTAACGCCTGCATAATATATTTTGTCAGATTTCGATCTCTCATCCAGTCATTCGGGTTTGTATCATCCTGTTCCGACATATACTCTTCCGAAGTAAAGGTATCAAATCCAAGATTTGCAAATACACTTTTTCTTCCATAAAAGTTCGCCTCATTATTATGAATGGCATGAGTCCGATATCCCAGACTCTTTAATACATAAGGTGCACTTTCACAAGTTGTTTCTTTTAAAATACTCTTATATGGATATTCGCCAGGTCCAAAATAATGTAAGCTCATTCCTGTAATGCTTTCAAATTCTGTATTTGCTGTACCTGCGCCTACAGAAGGCACTTTATAATATCCGGAAGAATATTCCTTCATCAGTTTTCTGAAATTTGGAATCGGGTCTTCCGAAACATTTAAATAATTAACCAGTGTCGGATCAAAAAAGGATTCCAGCTGTAAAAAGATAATATTTGGTCTTTTTTCTCCTGTTTTGGGCAGATTTGATTCACTGTCCTCAATTTCATTGATTGCTGATTCAGAATAATCTCTCGGACAGCTGATTCCGGTATTAAAAATCGTAGTTGCCAGACAGTATGGATATCCATAATCCTGATAAGCAAATGCAATATTTCCAAAGTAATTAGAAAGCACTCGTTTATCCAGTGCCAGTCTGGTTGTTCCTGCAAATGCCAGCACTACAATCAGCACAAACGGAATATTGACACGGTAACGTAATTTTCCTCTGTATCTTGGCCCTTTTACAAATAAAATAATCATTGCAATCAGCACCAGTATTGCAATAATCATTACAATAACAAAGAAAAACGGATTCAAATACTTATTTGCAATCTTAACTGCGTCGGTAATCAGATGTAAATCCGGTCCTGTAAATGGAGTGACACGGTTTGCCAAAAGCACACCATTAATAATTCCAAGTCCAAGCCAGAAAATAGTTAACAATACCCTCATAAATACTCTTCTTCTTACCAGATACACTAACATAGTGGTTGTAAAAATAAGAAATGAGTTATATAAAAACACTAACGGTCTTTCTGTCATATAGCTAAAAGCTTCTGACACAGAATGTCTGGAGATGGCCTCGATTACAAAATATAAGACCATCACTCCAAACATCTGAAGAGGTACTGACAGAAAGTTCAAAATTTTGATAAACTGTTTTTTTATGGATTTCAAATGCTCAATCTCCTATCAGCCTTGCTTACTTTTCAAGCTGTTTCAGTCTCTCTTTTACCTGTTCCATCATATTTGTATATTTTTCAAGTTTTGCTTTTTCTTCTGCAACCTTGCTTTCCGGAGCTTTGCTTACGAAGCGTTCATTGCTTAACATTCCTTTTACACGGGCAAGCTCTTTGTTTAATTTTTCTTCTTCCTTGTGAAGTCTTTCTACTTCTTTTTCGATATCTACCAGTTCTGCGAACGGCATATAGATAACTGCCTTTGAAGTTACAGCAGAAACAGCATCTTCATCGATTCCGGCTTTGTCTGCCTGTACAACAACTTCACTTGCATAACCAAGTGTTCCAAAGAATACTTTTCCATTTTCAAATGTCTCACGGATTGCTTCATCTTCAGAAACAACAAATACTTTTGCTTTCTTGCTCGGCGGTACATTCATTCCGGTACGCACGTTACGAATACTTCTGACTGCTTCTTTGATGATTTCAACTGCTTCTTCATCCGCTTCAAAATCCCATTTGGCTTTTCTTTCCGGCCAGGAAGCAATCATGATAGATTCTTCTTCCGGGCGAAGAGTGCAGTAGATTTCTTCTGTAATAAACGGCATATATGGATGTAATAATTTCAGTGCATTTCCAAGAACTGTTTTTAAAGTCCAAAGAGCTGCTGCTTTTGTGGTGTCTTCTTCATTGTACAATCTCGGTTTTACCATTTCGATATACCAGTCGCAGAATTCTTCCCAGATAAAGTCATAGACTTTCTGAACGGCAATACCAAGTTCATATTTATCCATATTTTCAGTTACTTCTTCTGCCAGTTTGTTTACTTTAGAAAGAATCCATTTATCGGCACCCGTTAAAGCATTTAAATCAATTTCCTGCGGTACTTCTGCTTTTTCCAGGTTCATCATGATAAATCTGGAGGCGTTCCATACTTTATTTGCAAAGTTACGGCTTGCTTCTACTCTCTCCCAGTAGAATCTCATATCATTTCCAGGTGCATTTCCTGTCATCAGAGTCAGACGAAGTGCATCCGCACCATATTTATCGATAACCTCAAGCGGATCAATTCCATTTCCGAGGGATTTACTCATTTTACGTCCCTGTGAATCACGTACCAGACCATGAATCAGTACATGATGGAATGGAGTTTTTCCGGTCTGCTCCAGACCTGAGAATACCATTCGGATAACCCAGAAGAAAATGATATCATATCCGGTTACCAGTACATCGGTCGGATAGAAATAATTTAATTCTTCTGTATTGTCCGGCCAGCCAAGTGTTGAGAATGGCCATAATGCAGAAGAGAACCATGTATCAAGGGTATCTTCATCCTGTGTCAGATGTTCACAGCCACATTTCGGGCATACAGACGGCAGTTCTCTTGCAACAACTGTTTCTCCACAGTTATCACAGTAATAAGCCGGGATTCTGTGTCCCCACCATAACTGACGGGAAATACACCAGTCACGGATATTTTCCAGCCAGTGCATATAAATCTTATCAAAACGTTCCGGAACGAAAGTCAGGTTGCCATCCTGTAATGTTTTGATTGCAGCCTCTCCCATTTCTTTCATTCTTACAAACCACTGCGGTTTAATCATTGGTTCTACGGTTGTACCACAACGATCATGTGTTCCTACACTGTGAGAATGCGGAACAACTTTTACTAAAAGACCAAGATCTTCTAAATCTTTTACCATTGCTTTTCTGGCTTCGTAACGGTCCATGCCTGCGTATTTTCCACCTAAATCATTGATGGTTGCATCATCGTTCATGATATTGATTTCTTCGAGGTTATGACGTTTTCCGACTTCAAAGTCATTCGGGTCATGTGCCGGTGTAATTTTTACACAACCTGTTCCAAATTCTTTATCTACATATTCATCAGCGATAACCGGAATTTCTCTGTCTGTCAAAGGCAGTTTTAACATTTTTCCGATTAAATCTTTGTATCTTTCATCTTCCGGGTTAACTGCAACTGCAGTATCGCCCAACAGAGTTTCCGGACGGGTGGTTGCGATTTCAACGAAACGACCTTCTTCTCCAACAATCGGATAATTGATGTGCCAGAAAAATCCATCCTGATCCTCATGTTCCACCTCAGCATCAGAAATAGAGGTCTGGCAGACCGGACACCAGTTGATGATTCTGGAACCTTTGTAAATATATCCTTTTTCGTATAAACGGATAAATACCTCTTTGACTGCTTTTGAACAACCTTCATCCATTGTGAAACGTTCTCTGTCCCAGTCAGCAGAAGCACCCAGTTTCTTTAACTGGTTAATAATTTTTCCGCCGTACTCTTCTTTCCATGCCCAGGCATGTTTTAAGAATTCCTCACGACCTAAATCCTCTTTATTAATCCCCTGCTCTTTTAATTTTTCGATTACCTTTACTTCTGTAGCGATTGCTGCATGGTCTGTTCCCGGCTGCCACAATGCCTCATATCCCTGCATTCTCTTAAAACGAATCAGGATATCCTGCATAGTTTCATCCAGTGCATGCCCCATGTGAAGCTGTCCGGTTACATTTGGCGGCGGCATAACGATAGTAAACGGTTTTTTATCTCTGTTTACCTCTGCGTGAAAATATTTATTATCAAGCCATTTCTGATACAGTCTTTCTTCAAGACCCTTTGGGTCATAAGTTTTTGCAAGTTCTTTGCTCATGACTACCTCCTTGTTTTTATTGGTTTATTTTTTTGCAGACATTTATCATAAAAATAAAAAAGCCTTTACAGATAAAACTGTAAAGGGCGAATGTCCGCGGTACCACCTTGCTTTTTAACTCTAAGTCTGTTAACGCAGACGACGCGTGAACACCTACGCAGGATGGTTCTTCTTTACAGTCCCCTCACCCTTTCAGCATTCCGGTTCCAAAGCTACCTTCCACTTGTTCCTCTGAAACGCGCTTTCAGCATTTTGCCGTTCTCTCTGGCAGATTTCCAAATGTACTCCTCTTTTTCAACACCTTTTGCTACGATACATCATAATCATAAAAAATCTTTTTGTCAAGCAAAAAAATGAACCGGAAGTTCCGATTCATTTTACATTCGCTCTTTCTTTATTTACGGGGGAAGTTTTCTTCCCCCTGCCGTTTAATCAGTCGCATAATTCTATAATGTTCAGGCTCCGAGCTTTGGCATTCCATACGAATTCCAGATACAAAACTTTGGCACGGAAGTTTTTCACCTTACTGCTGTTAAGCAGGTTTCCTGGCTCATGGATTAACGCTTCGCCGCCCTTCTCATATAATTTTATACAATGGGTATCTCCGGCGTCACTCCCCATATACAGTGACCGGCTCGCTCAGGCCTTGCACCTGATTCCCTTTTCACCTATTCTGTGCGGTCAGTATAGATGCACTCAACAGTTCTATGGAATTATACTAGATCTATAGTACCATTTTCTATCAGATTCGTCAAGTTTCCTTTTACATTTTGCATGATAACTTTTTAAAATCATTATTCTTCTCTGTCATTTTTTCCAGCATGCCACCAAATGTCCCGGTGTCCTTTCTTCTAATTCCGGTTCCTGCTGCCTGCACAAATCCATTGCATACGGACAACGTGTATGAAATCTACATCCTGACGGAACGTGGAGCGGACTTGGCAGTTCTCCTTTCATTCCAAACTGCTCCAGACTAAGTGCCCGCTTTGGATCCGCAATTGGAATGGCTTTCAGAAGTGCCTGTGTATAAGGATGACAAGGATTATCATAAACCTCATCGCTTTCTCCGCTTTCCACAACCTTTCCCAGATACATCACACCGATCCGATCTGAAATATGGCGTACCATAGATAAATCATGTGCCACAAACAGATAAGTCAGTCCCAGTTCTTTCTGCAAATCTTCTAACACATTGACAACCTGTGCCTGAATGGATACATCTAAAGCAGAAATTGGTTCATCACAAAGCAGAAATTCCGGATGAACCGATAACGCCCTTGCAATACCAATGCGCTGACGCTGACCACCGGAAAATTCATACGCATATTTTCCCATATCGTCTGCCTTCATTCCTACTTTTTCCAGCAAACCTACAATTCGCTGTTCCATCTCTTTTTCAGAAAGCTTTTCAAAAACTGAAATCGGCTCTGCCATAATTTCTCTTACATTCTGATGTGGATCCAATGCGGAATAAGGATCCTGAAAGATAATCTGCATCCGTTTATGGTAGGAAAGAAGCTCTTTTCCTTTTATTTTTGTTATATCATCTCCATCATAAGTTAAAGTACCATCCGTAGGTTCGTACATACGAATCAGCGTTCTTCCCAATGTGGATTTTCCGCATCCGGATTCTCCCACCAGACCAAATGTTTCCCCTCTCTTTATCGAAAGACTCACACGATCTACTGCTTTTACCTGCTGTATCGTTTTTCCAAAAAAATTTTTTACCGGAAAATACTTCGACAGATTCTTTGCTTCCAGGAGATATTGCTCTTTTGTTTCCATAGTTATTTCTCCTCTTTCTTCTCTTTCTCATCCAGTTCTCTTTTTGTGAAAATACATCTGGATGACTGTGTATCTGAATAGGAACGCATAAGGGGAACTTCTTTTTTACACTCCTCACAGGCAAATTTGCATCGTGTTACAAAAGGACATCCTTCTGGAGGATTTGCCAAAGATGGTGCCATACCCGGAATCGGTTCCAGACGTTCCCGGCAGCCACTTTCACATTTCGGAATTGCATGAAGCAAAGCTCTGGTATAAGGATGGGTTGGATTTTCAAAAATTTCTTCTGTTGTTCCTTCCTCCATAATAAGTCCACCATACATTACTTCAATCCGCTTTGCCAGAGAAGCTACCACTCCCAAATCATGCGTGATCAAAATAATATTCATATGCTCTATTTCATTTAACTGTTTTAAAAGCTGTAAAATCTGTGCCTGAATCGTCACATCAAGGGCAGTCGTTGGTTCATCTGCAATCAGAAGGCGTGGCTGACAGCACAAAGCCATAGCAATCATGACTCGCTGTCTCATTCCACCGGAAAATTCGTGAGGATACTGCTCCATACGACTTTCAGGAGAAGAAATTCCTACCTTTGCAAGCATATCCACTGCTACTTTTCTTGCCTCTTTTTTACTCAGTTTTTGATGACGACACAAGACCTCAATCATATGGCCTCCTATTTTTTTCAGTGGATTCAAAGCTGTCATAGGGTCTTGAAAATCATAGCCATGTCTTTCCGCGCATTTTTCTTTTCTTCTCTGACATGGATAATAATCTTTCTTAACAGCTCCAGATGGTCTGCCTGTATCTCTGCATTTTCCCCAAGCAGTCCCATAACAGATTTCATCGTTACACTTTTTCCACTTCCGGATTCCCCTACAATTGCAAGGATATCCCCTTCCTTCACATAAAGAGAAACTCCTCGTACTGCCTGAATTTTCTGTTTATGACTTTTAAATGTAGTTGTCAGATTGTCGATGGTTAATACTCTATTTTCATTCATCTTCTTATCTCCTATTTACTTTCATCCATCACACGCGGATCTACATAAATCCGGAGCAGATTGCCCAGCTTGTTAAATGCAAATATCGTCAGCATGATTAAGAGTCCCGGAATAATTGCCATATAAACTGCATTTTGCAGATTACTCTGCGCACTTTGCAGTAACTTTCCCCAAGATGACAAAGGTTCCTGAATTCCAATTCCCAGAAAGCTTAAAGAAGATTCTGTCATAATTGCATTTGAAATACTTGTCGTTGCCGCAATAATAATGGTAGGAAGTACAGATGGAATCAGATGTCTGATAACCATTTTAAGTAAAGACACACCTGTAAAATCTGCGTATAATACATATTCCCGCTCCTTTACAGACATTACCTCTGCCCGAACAAGTCGTGCAATCTCCATCCAGGAAAAGAATCCAATTACAATAACAATTGATACCAGTCCCTGTTTAAAAAAGATACTGACAACTGTAACCAAAATCAGCCATGGAATAGACTGTAAAACATCTACAACACGCATCAGAATACTATCCACAATTCCTCCAAGATATCCTGCCAGAATCCCAACTGTCACACCAATTGTAATACTCATCAACATAGCAAGAACACCGACTAATAAAGAAATACGACCTCCATAGATCACACGAGCAAGATAATCACGTCCCACTTCATCTGTTCCAAAAATATGAACACTGCTTGGTGCTTCAAGCATATGAGCGACATCTGTTTTATTTGGCTCTAACGGCAGTACGGGAGCCAGCAAAGATAAAATCAGAATAATTGTAAGAAAAGCAATCGAAAATATTGCTATTTTATCATGTTTTAATGCCTCCCAGACATTTTCCAGACGTTTTTTTTGAGAATCATTCATTGCCATATACTTACCTCATCTTTCTAATTCTTGGATCTGTTACGCAATATAAGATATCAGACAACAGATTTCCCAGAACAACCAATGTGGAAGACAAAATCAGTATAATCATAACGATAGGATAATCCATTCCCTGTACTGCTTTAATAAAGTAAGGTCCAATTCCCGGCCAGCTAAATACGGTTTCTGTAATTACTGCACCTGTTACCAGAGTAGGCAGAGCCATACCAAGTTTTGTGATAACCGGAAGCAATACATTTTTACAGACATGTTTAAACATAATTTCCGTACGAGATGCTCCAAAAGCCTTTTGTACCATAACATAATCTTCCGAATACTGAGTAATTGTAGAAGAGCGAACATATCGGACATTATCCGGAATAAATGCCAGCGTCAGTACCACATAAGGCATAATAAAATGTAAAAAGAAATCTCCCAGTGTTTTTACACCTACCGTATGCATACCAAGAATCGGAAGAATTCTCAACCTGTAGCCAAACAGGTAGATAAACAGCATCGCTACCCAGAATGTAGGCATGGCAATCCATAAAGAACAAATTCCATCTATCAGTTTATCCTGCCATTTATTTTTATGAGAACCTGCCAGCAATCCAAGTACAATTGCAATCACATAGGCGGTCAGATAAGAAGGAAGAACCAGTTTGATTGTGTTTGGAATCCTTATTGCCAGTTCATCAAAGATATTGGTTTTCGTTACAATAGAATAGCCGAAATTTCCATTTAAAATTCCCTCCAGCCAGCGAATATACTGCACGTAAACCGGCTGATCATATCCATACTTTTCACGAATCATCTGAACCATCTCCGGAGACATCTTCGGAGTTGTCATAGCATCAATTGCATCATAGGGTGCCAGATGCATTAAAGAAAAACAAAGAATTGTGATTACAATAATCAGAGGAATCGCAGTAAGAATACGTTTTACAATATACTTTGCCATGTTTTCTCCTTTTTGCTTTTTACTCAAAAAAAGACGAAATCCTTCACTTTATTTCAGAAGAATTCCGCCCTTTGTAAAAATAATAAATCAATACTTACTTATTTTGCAATTTTCAGATTGGAAGTATCCTCAAACGTGTACACCGGAACAAGTCCTGCTTCTTTTACACCTTGAATTCTGTTGTTTACAACCAGAATCTTGTTATTGGAAATAATTGGATAAAATGCACCTGTGTCTTGAATAGCAGCCTGCAATTTTGCATAAGTTTCTTTTCTTGCAGATTCATCTGTCTCAGAAAATCCTTCTTCAAACAGCTGATCGATTGTATCATATCCACTGTAATGCATAGAATTATAAGCAGCTCCATTCTTAAACAGACTCGAGAATGTATCAGGGTCAATTCCCATAATATAACCTCCCAGATACATATCATACTCATTATTCGGATCTTTCATTGCATTAGAAACAGCTGTTGCGTCTCCTCCCGCAAGTTCTACCTCTACACCAACTTCTTTCAGCTGCTCCTGAATCAGAAGTGCCTGTGCAGACTGTACCGGGTCACTGGAACTATATCCAAGTTTCAATTTCAGATTACTTACTCCTGCATCTTTCAGCATGCTCTTTGCCTTATCTACATCCTGCTCATACTTCTCTACACCTTCTTCCGTATAGAACTGACTGTTTGTCGGCAGGAAAGTATACGGAATGCTATAATATTCATCCGACTCATAAGCTGCATCATCCATTGCTTTTTTATCCATAGCAAACAACAGGGCTTTACGGACATTTTCATCTGTCACTCTGTTACAGTTAAACTGTAAATATCCTATACGACCCTCACTGTAAGAATATGCTGTCAGATTGTTTGCATCCAAATCCAGTTTTTTCACCTGCTGTGGTGTCAGCTGATAAGCATCTACTTCTCCATTCTGTAAAGCCAAAATAGCAGTATCTGCATTCTCAATAATCTGGAACACTACATTTTTAATAGCAGGTTCACCTTTATAATAGTTTTCATTTGCCTCAAATTTCAGATAAGAACCGGATTGATAATCTACCAGTTTATATGGACCGGTTCCTACTGAATTCATGTTATAATCATTATGTTCAAAGTCCGTTACATCTTTATAGATGTGTTCCGGCATAATAAAAATCTGGCTCAGCATTTCCATAGCAGTAGGTGTTTCAAATGGAAATGTGAAAGATACGGTATAGTCATCCTTTTTTTCTACTTTTACCGCTCCCTGATCATATACCAGTTGGGAATATGCCCAACCCAGATTTTCTTCTTTTTCCATAGCCTCATAGGTAAAGACAACATCGTCTGCTGTAAATGGTTCTCCATCTGACCATTTCACATCATCTCTGAGACTGAATGTATAGGTTTTATTATCATCCGATACTTCACAGTCTTTTGCCAGAAACCAGTTGATTCCATCTGCATTATTCATATACAGCGGGGAATAAATCATCTTAACAGTCGATAATCCCCAACGGTCAGATGTTGTAATCACATTAACCGTTTCTGTCGGATCTCCGGAAATCGCATAAGTAAATGTGTCTTTACCGGAAGTTTCTGTAGCCGCTGTACTCTTATCTGAAGCTGTTTTACTGTCATCTTCCGCAACCGGATCTTTTCCTCCGCAGGCCATCAGACTTGCAGCAAGTACAACAGTCAGAGCAACCACAGATGCAAGCTTTGTAATTCTCTTCATCTTACTCTCTTCCTCCTTATTTTCTCTCTTTTTCAGAGTCACTACTCTTCATTATGCTATCAGCTAAAAACAATTTTGTCAAACATTTCTTGCCCCAAAAAGAAATCACCACATCCCGGAAATCTTACGTGGAATGCAGTGATTTTGTCATTTTTGATTTTTGATTTTTTCTCTTTTTTTCCGTGTCATAATGCCACCGATTCTACCGGTTTCTTTTGCAGAGAGACTCTTCCATCCATCTTTCAAAACTCTGTCTAAAAGCCCGAGTTCTTCTGCTATCTCATATTTCACTTTTTCTTCGGGAGTCAGACTTTCCAAATCAATCTCTTTTTGCTTTTTTTGACTCATTTTATACTCCTTTTTCCTTATATGTACTCTCAGAATTTTGAGCGTACAGGAATTCTTATTCTTTTATACAGGAGTATTGCCTGAAATTTTTATTTTATACCGTTTCTTTTTATTTTGGGATAATAATTGACGCAATAATATAAGCAATAATTCCTGTTCCTGCACCAATACAGCTTAAGATTACCCATGCCAGACGAACCAACGTCGGGTCAATATCAAAATATTCTGCAATTCCTCCGCAGACGCCTGCTAACATGTAATTGGTTGATGAACGATATAATCTTTTATTCGACATAATAAATTCCTCCTAAATTCAAAATCTTCCTAATTTAATATAGTTCATACAGAAATGTAAAAATGAACGTTACGATTCAAACGTTATCTGAACATCCCCCATTCCACAGTCAATGCTTAATTCCTTTCCGGTATCATTTTTATCTGAAAATTCATTTCCAAATCCGGAGGAAAGAACGTTATCTCCAATCTGAACAGTACCCATTCCAACCTCTGCCTCTGCACTGTAGTCCTCTCTTTTTCCTGCCATTTTCATGTCCACCGTACCTGTTCCGCAGGAAATATCACTTACTTTTGCATCTAATTTCGCCACAGATACTTCACCGGCACCAACCTCTATCTCACATTCCTGTGCTCTTAATTCATCGGATACCTGCAAAACCCCTGCGCCAACTTCCAGGTCAAGAGAAGCTGCATTTAATTTGTCGATAACCAGTTGTCCTCCACCGCTCATTTCAACTGTCACTGATTCAAACTGCATATCCTGCGGGAGAATAATCTCAATCGGGTCTTTTTCTCCCTGATGATTCTTTCCTTCCCGCTCAATTGAAAGTTCCCGGTCTTCTCTGTCATATTCTACAACATCTGCACTATTATAACTCTTTACCTTAATTGAACTTGCATTTGCATCCGTCTTAAATTCCAGATAAATGGCATTTTTTTCTTCTGTTTCAATACTTAATGAACTCACTTCTTCTTTGCTAAATTCATATTCCTGTTTTGCTTCAGTATCTAATTTCGCATAGATTGTTTCAAGCCCATCAGAATCAAATCCTTTTCCGTCTGCAAGTACATTCACTTTTTCTGCCCAGCCAAAATATTGCATCCCTTTATCCTTTAGAACAGACCAGTCCGGACCAATTATCATTCCGGCTAAAAACAATCCTGCTCCAATCACCCCAATCACAGCTGACAAAATCAGACATGTCTTTGTAAACTTTTTCATACACGCTGCCCTCCTTTTCTTCCCTTATAAAAAATTCTCTGAAGAAAATCAATGCACCCTCGAAAGACTATCGGAAATCCTTTTCCAACTATCCAGAGAAAGACCAACAGGATTAAAATTGCAATCGCAACTGCTATCATACCGCCCCCGGCTACAATTAAAAAAATTCCCGGGGATGAAATCAAACGAATGATAGCTAAAACAATTGCAGTAATTCCTGCAATCAAAAGAGCTGCACCTCCAATGCCAATTGCTGCAATGATTCCCAGCACTCCTATAATCAAACCAAATAAAACACCTAAAATCCCAAGTCCTCCGCCAGCCCAGATTGGAGAAGTTAAAATAACAAGCACTATCACAAGTCCCCAGGTAAGACCGCTTCGTTTTTTCTGTGTATGCTGTCCATATCTGCTTTCTTCCTGATGATAATGATTTGTTTCTTTGAGCATATCTTTCTTATCAAAACGCACATCCTGATAACCCTGTTCCGTATACTCTTCATAGTCTGCTTCATTTCCGGAAAGGTCTGCTTTGATAATCGCAGCCACCTTCCCGGGGCTTCCCAGCTCCTGAATCACCTCTGCTTCTTTCTCTTTTCCGGCATCATCAAAATATCCATTATAATATTCCAATGCCTCTTCCCGCTCCTGCGCAGGAATGTCATACAAAAGCCGTTCCAGCTGACTTAAAAATTCCTCTCGGTTCATACTCACAACACCTCTCCCTCAAATAATCCGCTAATCTTTCCTGAATACGTTTTCCATTCTTCTTTATACAAATTCAATTGTGCCATTCCCTTTTCTGTTACCTTATAATACCTGCGGTTTCTGCCTCCAAATTCCTGGTCATATGTTTCCAGACAATCATCCTTTAAAAGCCTTCGCAAAACCGGATACAACGTAGATTCTGAAATCTCAAGCACCTGCCGTACATCCTGCGTAATCTTATACCCATACGTTCCCTCGGTTTCCTTTGAGACAACAGCAAGTACAATTGCATCAAGTAATGCTGCACCTGTATTAAAAACCATGTATACTTTCACCTCTTTTTTTGTAGAGTTATTTCTTATACAATACTATACGTCATATAATATAGTTTTGTCAATAATATTATATTAAATAAATCTTAAGGTTTTATAAAACAAAAAAAATGGAAGGTTTTCTATTTTTCTAAAAAACCTTCCATTTTCTTTACGTTTCTTTACGCTACTTTCTTTACTCTAACGCAAATGCCCGCTCCAAATTTACGGAATAAATATATTTTTCTTCCACTGGTTTTTCCAACATCCGCTCCAGTGCTTTCTGATAGTATTTCAGCTGAATTCCATACTTTCCAACCAAGTCACTGCCATCCCGCTGTTCTACATAATCTGTCTTGTAATCCAACAAAACAATTTTTCCATTTTCTTCAAAAAATGCATCGATGATTCCCTGTACCAGCATCGTCTCTTCTCCAGTCTCTGTTTTTAAGATATCTGAAGCCAAAACTTCAATGACAAAGGGCTGTTCACGGAATAAACATCCCTCGCTTTGCGCCTGTTTCATTCGTTTTCCAATTCTCGAATTAGCCAGTGCAAAAATCTTTTCAGGTTTTACTGTTACATAAACCGATTCATCTATTTTTTGTTCTTCTCTAAGTTTTGCAAGCTGATTTTTTACTGCCGTTTTGGTATCCGTATCTGTAAAATCCAGCCACTGCAGTACCTTATGATACGCATTTCCGCGGTCTACCCCGACTAAAACCTCGCCTTCTTCCTGCATAAATGCCGGAATATATGGTTCAATTTCCGGCAGTTCTTTTATTTCTTCCTTCTCGTCTGCAAGAAGTTCTTCTCCAAGAATCTGATCCATAAGGGAAACTCTTTCCTCAAAGGAAATGCTCTCTTCAAAGGAAACACTTTCTTCATCTTCAAACTGCATCCGTTTGACTTCTGAAACTGTTACCTTAGCCGGAACTTCGGCTTCTTTCTGCCACGGATATTCCCACAAAAAATGTTCCTGTATTTCTTTTCTTATTCGTTCATCTGAAGATGCACGCTCCATTTCTGCAATCAATTCCTGCTCTTTGATTAACTGCTCACTTCGCTCTTTTGCCTCACTTAAAACAAACTCAACCGGTGATTTTACAGCAATCAAAAATGGAGCTGTTTCTTCATGCAATGAATGACTCACAGGGCAGGAATATTCATACTGCTGATACAATCCATCCATACAGCGGTGTCTTGCAAGTGCCGGAAAAATCCAGTCCAGATACATTCTCGCTTTCACAAGTTTTCCATAAGACAGACGCATTTTTTCTTCATTTTTTATCAGTTCAAGTCCTTCCACACGTTTCTCCAGTCTGCTGACTGCCCCAGTCAGATATAACTTTTCTTTTGCTCTGGTCAAAGCTACATAAAGCACTCGCAGTTCTTCTCCCAGATTTTCAAGCTGAATCTGGCGCTGAACAGCTTTCTTTAATAAAGTCGGTGCTTTTGTTCTGCGTTTTGTATCAATCCAGTCTGCACCGATTCCCAAATCCGGATGAATCACAAGTGACGCTCTGGCATCCTGCTGATTAAACAATTTTCCAAGCCCGGATACAAAAACAATCGGAAATTCCAGCCCTTTGCTTTTATGAATACTCATAATCTTTACGGTATTTTCCTGACTTGCCGTGATGTCTGCTTCACCAAAGTCAATCTGGTATTTCTGCAGATTTTCAATGTAACGCACAAAGTTAAACAGTCCTCGATAGCTTGTTTTTTCATAATCTCTTGCCTTCTCAAAAAGCATCTCAAGATTTGCTTTTTTCTGTTCGCCAAGCGCATTTGCCATATAATATTCTATCAGTCCAAGGCTCTCATAAATATCCCATAACAGTTCATGGATTGGTGTATAGGCAACCTTCACACGCAGGGTGTAAAACTGTTCTAAAAATCGGCTGATTTTTCTTTGAATTTCTGCCGCTCCATCTGTTTTCTCATATAACAACATACATTCAAAGAATTTAAGCGTCTCATCTGAACTTTCTTTTCCCGCACATTTTATCTTTGCCAGTTCTTCCATTGTAAAGGCATCCGGCAGATTTAAAAGCACTCCGGCAAATGGAATATCCTGAAGCGGATTATCCAGAATCCGAAGGTAATTTAAAACAGTTACGACTTCCTGTGCCGAGAAGTATCCAGTCTTTGTCGTTACGCTTGCAGGAATTCCACGACTCTCGAGAATCTTTTTAAAATTTTCTGCCCAACCATTCATGGTGCGCAGCAAAATCACAATATCTCCATACTCTGCTTTTCTATAACCGCCATTTTCTTTATCTACAACCGGAAACTTTCCAACGATTTCCTGAATTTTATCTGCCACAAGTCTTGCTTCGAGCTCCTGCACATTTTCTTCGGTTTCCATCTGTTTCCATTCGGCTTCATCGCTTTCCACCAGCAAAAGTTCTGTTTCTCTTAACACCGGCTCACTATTTTCCTCAAACACTGCTCCGGCATAGAGTGCCGCATCTTCATCATACTCCACTCCACCCAGACTCTCTCCCATTATCTGGTAAAAGATAAAGTTGATTCCTGCTAAAACTTCCTCTCTGCTTCGGAAATTTTTATGCAGGTCAATCCGCACCTTATCTCCGGCTTTCTGCAAATATGAATGATATTTTTCCATAAATAAATCCGGTCTTGCAAGGCGGAAACGATAAATACTCTGCTTGACATCTCCCACCATAAAGATGTTATTCTGTCCCTCTTCCATCCTTGATACCGCAGTTAGTAATTTTTCCTGTACCAGATTGCTGTCCTGATATTCATCAATTAAAATCTCATAAAAATGGGCAGAAAGTTCCTTCGCTGCCTCACTTCGCTCATCCCCATTTTCCGTATGATGAATCAAAATTTCCAGTGCAAAATGCTCCAAATCCGAATAATCCAACAGATTCTTTTCCCGTTTTTTCTCTGCAAATGCTTCCGAAAAACGAAGCGTCAAATCAATCAAAACCCCAACCGGTTCTCCGGCTTCCTGCAGATATTTAGCTGCTGTTTCAAACGGCACACCAAAGTACTGTTCTTTGATTTCATTTAAACCGTCTTTGATTTGATTTCGATAATTTTTTACCAGTTCTTTTTATTTTCCGATGCCTCCGGCATTTTTTTCCCCGATAATCTTGCATAAGAAAGATGGGAAAAAACCTCCTGCTGTGCTTCGAAACTGTCTGCTTTTAACAGCAGTTCCACTGTTTTTAAATCCTGACTTAAGGCTTCTTCGTAAAGATATGGTCCATCTTCCTGCCGACAAAGTGCAATTCCTGCTTCTGCAAGCATACGGATTTCTTCCAGATTTTTTTCGATATCGGACTTTAACAACTGCATCCACGGTGCCTGCTCCACTTCTTTTACTGACGAAATCTGATATGCATCTTTGCAGGATACCAGCCATTCTTTTGGATACGGATAACTCGTCGAAAAAGTATACAATTTACGTATCAATTCCACCAACCCATCATCAGAACGCCCTGTGGAAAACGCCTCCACAAACTCATGAAATTCTTCACTGCCCTCTTCATAAGCCTCGCTCAAAATCCGCTCGGCCACATCTCCCTGAAGCATACGCAGTTCCCCTTCTTCTCCCACACGAAAAGACGGGTCTAAGTCAATTAAATGAAAATAATTTCGCACAATATACGCACAAAAACTGTCAATCGTTGTAATCAGCGCATGATGAAGCAGGGTATTCTGCTTTCTTAGATGCTCTAACATCTGCTCTTTTTTCGGACTGTCTTCCTGCTTCTCTTCTTCCTCGATTCGAGCTTCTATCGCAAGTCGGATTCGCTCTCTCATCTCTCCTGCTGCTGCTCTTGTAAAGGTCACAATTAAAAGCTCATCAATCGAAACCGGATGCTCCAAATCTGTAATCATCGAAAGGATTCTTGCCACAAGCACCGCTGTCTTTCCACTTCCCGCTGCCGCACTGACTAATACATTTGCATTTCTCGTCTCTATGACTTTCTGCTGTTCCGGGGTCCATTTCATTTCCATTTATTTCTTTTCCCCCTTTTCATTTTCTGCTTTTTCGCTCTCCTGCATCTGCTCTTCCATGCCTTTCCAGATTTCCTCACTTTTTACCTGCGCCAGTCTGCGGTATCCACACCCTTCTTTTTTCTCATCAAACCCACACGCACCTTGATATGGGCAATATTGACAGGCATTTCTTTGTCCCATCTCATAAGGTGAAACCGACGCTTCTCCCTTTAAAATACGCTGTCCGATTTCCTGTATCTTATGTTTGACATAGCCTGAAACCAGTTCAAAATGTTCCTCATCTACCGCACTGGAAGTCTTAGAAAGTCCTCCGCTTTTATTGATAGAAACCGGAATACTGTTTGAAGATACCCCTTTTTCTTCGAGTCCCTTGTCCAGACGTTTTAAAATCTCCGGGTCGGCAGATGCCAGTCCATTCATTCTAAGCTGCTTTAACAGTCTCTGATTTAAAGACTCTTCCGATTCCTTTTCTACACAATCTACAATCGGGTCTTTGATATTATAATAAAAAATCCCTGCCGGAAGTACGTTTTTATCCGGATGAGCTCTTTGTTCCAGTTCCATTGCCGCATTTAAATACAGCACCAGCTGAAGCTGAAGTCCGTGATACAGTGCCACTAAATCAAACGCAGTACTTCCTGATTTATAGTCAATGACTTTTACATAGACATTTTCAGAATCTTCACACACATCCACACGGTCGATTCTTCCCTTTAATTTCATTGTCTCCTCTTCTGAAAGCGCAATATTGACACTTTCTAACGAATCTGCCATCGCAAAGGAAACCTCAAACCGGCTCGGTTTAAATTCGCCCTGTTCCATCTGTTTTGCAAGTGCCCAAACCGTTCTTCGCATCATTCGTTTGACACGATTGACCATATAAGCATTTCTCGCATCACTTTGAAGCACGGTATTCCCATAGGAATCAACAGCTTCTTCCACACAGGAATCTGCGAGTTTTTCCATCTCTTCGAGACTGATTTCATCCCATTCCACACCCTGTTCTTTGATGTGTCTTGCAAAGCGTTCCAATCCAGAATGAAGCACATTTCCCATATCCATTGCATTAAATTCATAGGCCATACGTTCCTTTAATTCCAGCCCGTAAGAGAGAAAATGTGCACAGGCACACTTTGCAAAAAGTTCCAGTCTGGTCGCACTGTTTTCCAGTATCTGTCCATACAGTGCCTTTGCCACACTTCTTCCGATATTATCAGCGATTTTCTTTGGAAATGCACTCTTCATCAGACCTTTTACTCTCTCCTGCCATTCTTCCTGTGAAACAAACCATAAAAATAATTCCTGCCAGTATTTAGACGGTGTCTCTTTTCGGATATTCTGAAAACCTTTGGCAAGATATGCAAATGCCTGCTCCGTCTTTTCAAATGCAAAACTGTCATTTTGTCTGACTTTTTCCACCGGCAAATCCGCAAACATCTTTCTTAAATTTCCAATCAAAAAGGAAGGAAGCATTGCCTCTCCATCTGCACTCTGCTTGCTGTAAGAGAGGAATAACTGCTTTGATGGCTTCGTCAAATTCAAATACAGATAAAATTTCTGTGTATACAGATTTTCTTTCGCAGTTGGCGCAAGCGCTACTTCAGACAATTTCAAATCTTCACGGTTTAATTCTGATAAAATTTTTCCACCACCATCTTCTCTTGGAATCTTTCCATCATTGACTCCGACAAAAAACAAAACCTGAATGTCTTTTAAACGGGTTCGCTCCATATCTCCGACCAGCACCTGGTCTGTACTTGGAGGAATAATTCCCACCTTTGCCTCAGAAAGCCCTGCCTCTAAGAGTTCTTTAAACTCCCTTAAACTGATACTTTCTTCCCCCAAGACCTGCACCATTTTATCAAATAAATCCATCACAATGGCATAAATCTGACTGTATTCTTTTGCCTTTCCCACCTCTCCGTGTGCCTCAAAATACTGCTCACTTTTCTTTAATTTCTGCTGAATTCTGCATGAAACAATAAACTCATAAAAGGCCCGCACACGCTCCGATACCGTAGCTTTTCGCACTTTCATACGCAAAGTAAATCCTTCCAAAAGCTCCATCAGACGAACTCTTAAAGCTTCAATTTTTACAACTTCCTCTGGATTTTCTCCCCGATAAGCTAATGTCCACTCCTTCTGCCACTTCTTCCAGCTCTTAATACCCATTCCAAGCATATAGTTTTCTAAGACGTCCATTTCTTCTTCCGTCAAATCCAAAAGCCCGCATCGAAGAAAACGAAACACACTCTCATAGCTATAATTTTCTATCAGCATATCAATGCAGGCACGCAAAAACTCAATAAACGGATTCATAAGCACAGTCTGTTTTTCATCAATAAAACACGGAATTTCGTAACGTTCCAGCATCTTCTTTGCATAATCTGCGTAAGTATCCATGTCTGCCGTAATCACTGCAAAATCACGCCAACGCATCTTCTTTTGACGTACCATCCGGTGTATCATTCCGGAAACATATTCCATTTCTTCTTTGGGATTGGCACATTCCAAAACTCTTATCGAATCCTGTCTTTCGGTATAACAGTTTCTTTTAGAACGAAATAAATTCTGCTCTAAAAATGCCAGTGCCGGCTGATGGAAAAACCTTGCGTTTCCCTTAATTTTCACATCGTCCACCGGACAGCCGACTCTTGACGCTGTCTGGCACAATCTACTCACCGTCTGCTTACTTAAATAAAACAGATTCGTCGCATCACTCTGCACATAAGGACGTTCCCCTTCCCCGATTGTAACCGTCACATACATTTCTTCGCAGAGGGGCAGAATCTTCTCCAGTACATTTTGCTGAATCGGTGTAAATCCGGTATAGCCATCCAGAACCAGTATGCTCTCTTTTAATTTTTTCGACTTTCCGGCTACACTTCCAAGCACTCCAAGCACTTCTTCTCTTGTGATTGCTTTTCCTTCCAGATACTCAAAAAATCCGTCATAAAGCACTGCAATATCCTTTAATTTATAGTAAAGTTCCGGCTTATCCTTTGCACACTCCAGCATTTTTTCCATGTCT
>ENA-OPYX01000399-OPYX01000399.1-human-gut-metagenome-genome-assembly--contig:-NODE-399-length-25490-cov-3.792848_pt1 | contig 25490 bp, 19 predicted proteins | sample MGYA00242639_ERZ504486 | MGnify/ENA primary metagenome ERZ504486 (study PRJEB26092, sample SAMD00036296) | human gut metagenome | host: Homo sapiens | study: EMG produced TPA metagenomics assembly of... | reverse complement strand
ACAACGATCCAAAAAAGTATCGATCATGTGATACAGTTACCACAATTCCTTCAAAACGGTCAAGATAATCTTCAAGAACTTCCATCGTGCGAATATCAAGGTCATTGGCTGGCTCATCCAAATCAAAAATTTGGTTCTTCCATAAGGACGCGAAGAAGATAGAGCCTCTTCTTTTCTCCTCCAGAAAGACTTTTAATCAGCTGCTGCTGCACGACTGGCGGGAATAAAAATCTATCAAGCATAACGGATGCAGACACGCTTCCCTCTGGTGTGCGAACATATTCTGCGGTATCACGAATGTAATCGAGTACTTTCTTATTCGGATCCATATAGGCAACACCTGCTGACGGATCTGATGCAATCTCCTGTGTATAATAACCAATCTTAAGCGTCACACCTGCTGTTCTTGTACCTCTAAGCGGCATAATTGTTCCTGCTAAAATCTTCATAAGTGTAGTTTTTCCGCAGCCATTTGGTCCTACAATTCCAATTCTGTCTCCTTTTAGAAAAATATAGGAAAAATCATGAAAACACTCATGACCCGGATAGCCAACCTGCCAGGCCTTCCACTTCAAGCGTTGTCTTTCCAAGACGGCTTGCAACACTGTCCAGCTGCACAGTGCGATCTCTAACTGGTCCACGCTGCTCCTGTAAATTTTCAATTCGCTGAATATGAGCCTTCTGCTTTGTAGAGCGCGCACGTGCACCACGATTTAACCATTCCAGCTCAGTTCGTAACAAATTCTTCCGTTTTGCTGCTGCAGAATCTTCATTTTGCTCTCGTTCTGCCTTTTTTTGCAGATAGCCCGAATAATTTGTCTCGTATGAATATAAACTTGCATGATCTAATTCTGTGATGCGATTTGTTACCTGATCAAGAAAATATCGATCATGTGTTACCATAATCATGGCTCCGCGATAGCGTCTGAGGTAATCTTCCAGCCAATCAGCCATCTTTGTATCAAGATGATTTGTTGGCTCATCCAAAATTAAGATATCTGCTGGACGAAGAAGCGTCTTAGCAAGCGCAGCGCGTTTTTTTTGACCACCTGAAAGTCTGACCACATGGCTGATTAAAATCATTCAGCTCAAAAGTCATCAGCAATGTCTTGGCATCTGGTTCAAGAATCCATCTATCTTCTTCCTTTTCTCCCTGCAGCACATACTCCAACACACTCATATCTGCCGGCATCTGCGGATTTTGTTCCAGGAAACGAAGTACAACATGATTAGCCACTGTACGGCTTCCCTCATCTGGCACTTCTGTTCCTGCTAATATACGAAGAAGTGTTGTTTTTCCTGTTCCGTTAATTCCAATTATTCCAACCTTCTCACCTTCATTCAAATAAAAGTTGGCCTGCTTTAGCAGTACTTTTTCTCCATAACTTTTTTGTGCTTGTTCCAAAGACAATAAATTCATTTTCTTTATCCTTTTGACTTTAAATTAACTACATGAATCGGTTTTCCATGTACATAAGCGCTTAAATTTTCAACAGCTATATCCATCAATCGCTGTCTTGTTTCTTTTGCTGCCCATGCAATATGTGGCGTAATCAATACATTCGGTGCGCTTAAAAGTGGACTATCTTCTGGAATTGGTTCAGTCTCCACAACATCCATTGCCGCATAACTAACCTTGCCAGAAACAAGTGCTTCTTTTAAATCTTGTTCACAAATCAGCGGACCTCTTGCTGTGTTTAGCAAAATTACACCATCCTTCATTTTTGCTATGCTGTCTTTTCTAATCATTGCCATGTTTTCCTTAGTTAATAGACAATGCAGGCTAATTACATCTGACTCCTTATATAATTCCTCAAGGCTTACTGAACGTACATGCTCTGTCAGAAGTTCTTCTTTGATTCCATGATGACCATATGCAATCACATTCATACCAAACGCAACTGCCAAACGTGCAACTGCCTGTCCAATATTTCCATATCCAATGATTCCCATTGTCTTTCCAGCAAGCTCCATTGATGGATAACTCCAAAAACAAAAATCAGGACAACTGCTCCATTTTCCAGCCATAACCTGAGCTGAATGTGCCCCTACATGATGACATATCTCTAACAGCAATGCCATTGTAAGCTGTGCAACTGCCTGCGTACTATATGAAGGAATATTGCTGACCGGTATTTGTCGCTCATCCGCTGCCTCTAATCTACTGTATTATAGCCAGTTGACAATGTACCTATAAACGAAGTGCCGGGCTTGCCTCAATGATCTTTCTTGTGATGACAACCTTATTAGTAAAGACAACCTCTGTCCCCATCCATACGAAATAAGATCAGTTCTTTCGGTGTTCTGTCGTATACAATTACTTCTCCAAACTGGCGAAACCATCCCAGCTTAAATCGCCAGGATTTTCTGTATATCCATCTAATACCACAATTTTCATATTCTCACCATTTTTTCTTTTTTTCGTGACAGTATACCATCTTTCACACATACAGGCAAGCGCTTATTTCGACAAAAAACCTGTCTAGTGCATCAACACTAACAGGTTCTTATTCTCTAATTATGTTTTTTCAAAAAAATAAAGCGCGAGACGGGAATTCGAACCCGCGACCCTCGCCTTGGCAAGGCGATACTCCACCACTGAGCCACTCGCGCATAAAATCTGCAGAATCTCTTCTGTAAAGCGGGTGATGGGAATCGAACCCACGTATCTAGCTTGGAAGGCTAGTGTTCTACCATTGAACTACACCCGCACAATGCCCAAAGCTGGAATTCGAACCAGCGATCACGAGGATTTTCATGTCCTCTGCTCTACCAACTGAGCTATCTGGGCATTTCATAAGCATCAAGTTTTCTTTCTCAATGCCAACAAAGAGTATTTTACAATATAATCAAGAAAATGTCAAGTATATTTTTTCTTTTTTTACTTAAGTTGCTTTTTTCAAATTTCATTTCTCATGTGGATCTGTAATTTAAATCCCCGTCTATATAGGTTCCACACACGATTGTACGGTCAAAACTGTTTGGAACGCAGGTGGAAAACGCAATCACGTGTCCATCCTCCCTCAGCTTTACATCTCCCTGCATACTGTTTCGCAGCTTTAACTCACTTTGCCATTTAGAAAAATCCTCTCCCCATCCGTCAAAAGATCTCTGAAAAACATCTGCTGCGCGATGGCACTGGAAAATGGAGAAAATCTGATAACGGTAGTTACCTTCCGGAGTCAGAATCCAGAAATATGGTTCTTCATCGTATAAGGTTTGATCTTTAAGCCTAGCCAGATCTGACAACATCGAACCATCACGAACATTATGACCATAGATAATAGAGTATGGTGATGAAAAATCATCGGCCATACGGTAGTCCATAAAGATGCATCCAGCTTTCGAGGTATCACTCGACAGGTCGTAAGTTCGATGCACATAATATTCATTGTCATCAGCCTGCAAAACAGGATAAGATATCTGCGGCAGTCCTGTAAAATACACCCAACCAATGATATCCTCATTAATCTTCTTTAACTCATCCCAGTCAACAGAAATAGGAGCACTTTTTGAATGCGCTTCTTTTTTTTCGATACTTTTTCCCCCATTCTCCAAATATTCCTCAGTTGTTTTCAAATAATCTTTTTGTTGTTTCTTCTGCTTCGTTTTCTTTTTCTTCCGATTTTATAACCTCATCGCGAAGATCAGAATATAAGTCACGATCTTTTGAGTAATCTGCATAGTAGCGATACAGCTTCCATCCAGCCCCCGCTACCACACAAAGCAAAACAAATAAAAGCACAAGAAGCAACACGGTGCTGATTCTGATTTTCTTTTTTTTCATAAATGTATCCAAAGCTCCTTTCTCGCAGATTCAACTTGTCTCGTGAATATATTTTTTCAGGATTCCCCGAAGGGAATCCCTTCAGGCTTTTATGCCTGTTTTCTCTTTCTTCTCACCAGTACCGCTACTACTGCTACTGCGGCTGCGAGTGCTGCCAGCAGGCTCAGTACATACGGCATCGGACTCGAATCATCTCCTGTTACTACTGGTGGAATCACTGGCTGTACCGGTACGCTTACCGTCTGATCCTCATCATTAAGATCACTGTGATCAACGATCGGGTTACCCTGTGTGTCATACAGTGTCTCAAAGACTACCAGTATCTTTCCCTGCAGCTTTGTGGTATCAAATGTGAAGGTTACTGTCACACTTCCGTCTGCTGCTTCTGCAGTAAAGGTGGTTTCTGCGGTTACGCCAATCGACTGGCCGCTTGTCTTATCCATAATGGTTCCCTTTAATACGTAAGTCTTTCCTGCCGTCAGACCTTTGTAAGTTACGGTATCCATTAAGGTTACATTTGTTCCCAGTACCATGGTCTTTGAACCATCGGTACCATTTACTGCTGTTGTGTGAATCTCCGGATAAGAGATCGTCTGGTCCTCATCAGTAAGATCTTCATGACTTCCGATGGAAATTCCCTCATAGGTGATGTCCTCAAAAGCAACGATCTTCTTTCCTACCAGTGCAGAAGAATCAAATGTGAACTCAAGAATGATGCTTCCGTCTGCTTCTTCGGCAACGAAGGTCTTTTCTGCCGTTACTTCCTTTCCGTCAACTGTTAACGGCTCGCCTGTTTCCTTAACCATAAGTTTTCCGCTTACGGTATACTCCTTGCCAGGAATCAGGTTCGTGTAGAATACTTCATCCAGTACGGTAGTTTCCTTTGCAACAACACCGTCATGATCGCCCGTTACTTTATCTGTTGCGGTTGTATGAATCTCCGGGATGCGGACGGTCTGACCTTCATCGGTAAGATCGGCATGTACTGCAACTTCCTTGCCTTCTGTGGTAAGAGACTCAAATGCAACCAGTGACTTTCCAGCCAGTGCGGAAGAATCGAACTTGAAGGTAATGTCAATGCTTCCATCCTTCTCTTCTGCGACAAAGATTTCAGATGTGGTGATTTCGTTACATTCGGCATCGGTGATTACCTCGCCAGTCTCCTTATCTACAAGTGTTCCAGTCATAGTGTACTCGCGACCAACCTCTAATCCCTTGTATTCCACTGTATCAACGATAACTGCATCTTCCTTAGCCTTCTCAATGTGATCTTCTGTATCCTGTCCCAGTGCGGTTGTACCGATCTCTGGAATATATACAGTCTGATCTTCGTCCTCAATATCTGCATGAACGGCAATCTCAATACCCTTATACTCTAAGCGCTCAAATGCAACAACAGTAGTCGGTGCGATTGCAGATGCATCAAATGTAAAGATTACGTCAACACTGCCTTCAGACTTCTCAGCCGTAAAGGTGGTGCTTGCAGTTATTTCCTTACCATCAATCAGGATTGCTTCCCAAGTCTTCTTATCCATCAGCTTTCCGTGTACGGTATATTCCTTTCCAGGAAGCAGATGTGAATAGTATACGGTATCAACGATGGTTGCTTTCTCATTTGCCTCGGTATGGTTAATACCGTTCTTTTGATCGGCTGCTGTTGTATGAATCTCCGGGATATATACGGTCTGGCCTTCATCATCAATCTCATGATGTCTTCCGATTTCTTTACCTTCCGTGTACAGGGTTTCAAATACAACTGTTGTGGTTCCTGCCAGTGTTTTGGCATCCAGTGTGTAGGTTAACGTAATGGTCATTTCTGTTGCATCTGCGGTGAAGGTTTCCTTCTGCGGTAATGCTTTCGTCATTTGCCTTCAGCTCTTCCCCAGCAGACTTGTCCATCAGAACACCCTTTACGGTGTACTCGTTTCCAACTTTCAGACCCGTCAGAACAACCTCATCGGTGATAATCAGATCTTCATTTGCTCCAGTTACATGATCTTTTGTAGTGTTTGCTGCTGTTGCAGTCGTATGTACATCCGGGATGTATACTGTCTGATCCTCATCTTCGATATCTTCATGAACAGCTACCTCCACACCCTTGTATTCCATGTACTCAAAAGCTACTACTGTAGTTCCTGCGATTGCTGATGCGTCAAACTCGAATACAACTTCTACACTTCCTTCTGCCTTTTCTGCTGTGAAAGTGGTGCTTGCAGTTACCTTCTCTCCATCAATCAGGACCGGCTCACCTGTTTCCTTATTCATAAGAGTTCCGGTTACGGTATACTCTTTTCCAGGTAACAGTGAAGAATATAAAACATTATCAATGATCTTTGCCTTTGGCAGTGCCTCGGTATGATCAATCTCTGTTACCGCATCCTTTGCCTCTGTCTGAATCTTTGGAATGTAAACTGTCTGTGCATAATCGTCGATATCTGCATGAACACCTACTTCCTTCTCCTCGGTATAAAGAGTCTCAAATACAACAATTAAGGTATCCTCTAATTCTGATCCGTCAAATGTAAATGTTACATCAACGGTTCCGTTCTTTTCTTTTGAAGTAAACGTGGCAGAAGCAGTTACTTCCTTACCATTTACCGTGATGGCCTTTCCTGTTGCCTTGTTCATAAGAACACCCTTTACGGTGTACTCTCTGTCAACTTCAAGTCCCTCATAGGAAACGGTATCGACGATAGTTACATCCTTCTTTGCCTCTGTTACATGATCCTTTGTATCATCTGCGATTGCAGTGGTATATACCTTCGGAATGTAAACTGTCTGATCTTTGTCGGTGATATCGGCATGTACGGCGATCTGGATCTTCTTATATGTAAGGGTTTCAAATGCAGCAACTGTCTTAGGTGCTACAACACTTGCATCAAAGGTAAAGATTACATCAACACTTCCCTTTGACTTTTCAGAAGTGAATGTGGTGCTTGCCGTAATCTCTTTGCCGTCAGCCAGAACAGCCTTTCCTGTTTCCTTATCCATCAGTGTTCCGCTTACGGTATACTCTCTGCCCGGAAGCAGATTTGTATAGGAAACTGTATCAATGATTGTGGCTGTCTTATTTGCTTCGGTATGGTTAATCTTTGTTGTCTGATCCTTTGCAGTTGTATGAATCTCTGGGATATATACTGTCTGCTCGTCATCCTCAAGGTCAGCATGCGCTGCAAGAAGTGCGCCGTCAGAATAAAGGTTTTCAAATACAACTGTTGTGGTTCCTGTAAGATCTGATGCATTCAGCTCATAGATCAGTGGAACGGTCATTTCATGTGCATCGGCTGTGAAAGTTCTTCTTGCGGTAATGGTATTTCCATTTACCATGATTGGCTTTTTAGTCTTTGCATTCATTAAAGTTCCGCTTAAAGTATACTCTGTGCCAAGCTTCAGTGCCTTAAGTGCTACCTGATCCGTAATTGTAACCTTCTCGTTAGCACCGACAACATGATCTTTTGTGTCGTTGGATGTTGCTGTTGTATGTACTGACGGAAAATACTCGGTCTGTCCCTCATCACGAAGATCAGCATGGACTGCCACCTTCTTTCCCTCGGAATACATATCCTCAAAAGCAACAGTTGTCTTTCCTGCAAGGCATTTGCCTGAGAACTTAAAGGTTACGTCAATTGTTCCGTTTGTCTTTTCAGCGACAAACTCATTTGATGCAGTAATCTTATTTCCTGCATCATCAAGAAGTGCATTGCCGGTTTCCTTATCAACAAGGGTACCGACTACTGTGTATCTGCGTCCGATTTCAACACCATTGTAACGCACGGTATCGATCAGAGTGATATCTTCGTCTGCCGCGCTGTTATGACTTCCATTTTCAGAATCAAAGATGGTTGTTCTGAGCTTTGGAACATATATGGTCTGGTCAGTATCGGAAATATCTGTATGAGAAGCAACGGTACTGCCGTCTAACTCAAGGTATTCATAGACTACTAACTTTCGGCCACCTATTTCGGAAGCATCAAAATTGAAAGTAACATCAACTGTTCCGCCAGGTGTAGTCGGAACAAACTCAGTACTTGCAGTAATGGTCTTTCCGTTAACCATCAGGGCATTTCCTGCGGATGTCATCAAAACACCCTTCATTACATATGTTTTTCCAGGAAGCAGATGTGTATAGGTTACGGTATCCACAACAGTTGCGTTACTGTCTGCCAGTACCTGGTTTAATCCGGTATTTGCATCCAAAGCCTTGGTGTGGATTTTAGGAATATAAACAGTCTGATTCTTATCATTGATATCCGCATGAACGGCATATCTTCTTCCCTCATAGTAAATATCCTCAAATGCAACGAGTGTCTTTCCTGCTAAGGAAACACCTGCAAATGTAAAGGTGATATCAATGTTTCCATCAGCAGTCGGTGCCGTAAACTCCTTAGATGCGGTAATTGCATTGCCGTCATCATCAAGAGCAGCCTCACCTGTCTTTGCATCCATCAGTGTTCCCGTGATTTTATAAGCCTCGCCTGCCTTTAATCCCGTATAAGTTACTGTATCAATGATAGTAACGGAATCAGCTGCATTTGATACATGATCTTCGGTTACATTATCGCGTGCCGTTGTCTGAATATCCGGGAAGGTAACGGTCTGGTTTTCATCGTCCTTATCCTTATGTTCTGCACAAAACTCTCCATTTACGGAAAGCTCCTCAAATGCAACTACTGACTTTCCAACAAGCTCAGATGCATCGAATGTAAAGGTAACATCCTGAGTACAGTTCTTTTCTGTCGGAGTAAAGTCAACCGTTTCCGTCATCAGCTCGGTAAGTGCATCGCCCTCCTTAACATAAAGGGTTCCGGTTAAGGTATAAGTCTTATCTGTATCAAGGTTCTTATAGGCAACATGATCGGTTAAGGTAATGGAGGATACAGGTTCTGTGAAATGCTCTCCGTTTACATCAACCAGTGTTGTTTTAATTCCCATCGGAACGTTGTTGACTGTTCCAAGATCAATAACCTTTCCATCAGTGTCGATTGTGAAGGTGTTGGTATACATCTTCATGCTTCTGGTTGCTTCGGTCTTTAACTCGGTGATGGTATAAGTGCCATATACAAATGCACCGTAAGAATCATTTGCAGCTGTCATGGTTTCTTCACTTCCCATACCAAACCAAAGTCCTGCATCCTTTGCCAGAGAGTCAATTACGCTCTGCGGAACAACATCCTTATCACCATACTTTGAAAGAACATCATCGTTTGCATTGGTATTTGTGGTCTTTCCAGTTGCGGAAGTGAAATTTCCATTCGCATCAGCTAAGATGTAATGTGTTTCGCCTGTTGTATTATTTGTAATCCTGAACGGGATATAAGCAAGTGCTTCATCCGTGTCGGAATTTTTCTTTACGAATGACAGATCTCCACGTACAACGCGATCCATAAAGGTGACTGCATTTGTATCAGACTCATACTGGATAAATGCTTCTCCCTGATATTCAACTACATCGAAGTAATGGATCTGACCAGTTGTCATTGTGTAGTAATTGTTTGCTGCCTTTTCGCGCACTGCATAGTGACCGACAGGAAACTGCATACCCACATCAATGTTTCCTTCTTCATCAGAAGTCACAGTGGTAATTATCTGTCCCTTTGTATAAGTGTCATTTCCGATGACAACGGAATCATCCAAACAGTAAATCTCAAAAGAGATTCCCTCAAAGTTTGTTCCGCCCATGGCTGCCTTCTTGTTTAACTCGAAGTCATGCTTTTCCATCTTAGGTGAACCGTTAATCTGGCGCTCTGCGTATGTTAAGGTTACGGCAGTCTCATCATCCAGAGAAGTTGAAAGAGCATTGCCGCTCTTTAAATATACTGCCGAGTTCTCGTCAACAAACTGGAATAAATATACGTTATTAGTCCCGGAAATCGTTGCACCAGTTTTTGCACTGCTTACAATAGCTCCATCTTTTGTAAAGCCTTCCGGTGCTTTTGTTTCTTCAACAGTGATGGTTCCAAGTGGAATAACGTAAGTTCCAGTATGGTTTTTTCCAAAAACTGCACCTGCACTATTACTATTTGGAACAATACACTCGTCTCTTAAGGAAGCATAATAGCTTCCATCTGAATGTTTTTTTGTCTGAATTACCCATACAGTTGGCTTTACCTCTGGATCTGTGTCTGCTGCAATTTCTGCTACACTAGTATACTGCTTCGGATAATAAGTAATCGTATACTCAGCTCCAGATAAGTCAGCTGCCGTAGTTCCATCGCTATTGATCTTGTTTATAACAATACCCAACGGGTCATTAAGCGGAGCATCCTTCGTACTCCAAGTCTGTGGAGCATCAAAAGTGGTTCCTGCCGTTACGGTTACCGTATAAACATTTGTATCCAGTGCATAACCGGAATTTACCGCATCCGTTTCCTTAATGTAATAGGTTCCCTCGGTCAGTTCAACAGACTGAGAATATCCATCCTGATCCAGATACAGGGTCTGTACTTCTGTTGTACAGGAACTGTCACTGTAAATCTTGTAAGTGATATTGGTAAAGTTATAGCAGCTGTTTCCATCCGTCAGTGCCGGATCCGATGATGTCTTGTGGATTCTAAGATATCCTGTCTTTGGAAATACGGGAGTTATAGAGAATGAACCACCTGCCCACTGCGCTCTTAGCGAACGACAATAGTAGAAGAAGTAGGCTGTGCCATCTGCATCCTTACTTGTACATATGATCTTTCCACCCGGCTCAAAGGTTGGGCACTGACCACCAACCTCATTGTTTGCACATGTACCAAACACCCATCCCAAAGAAGCAGAAACTTCCTCGGTTGTATAATATGTAGTTCCATCAGTTCTTGTATATTGAATATTATCAATATCAGAACGGATAATACCCGGTGCGATTTCCGACTTACCGCCAACCGTGTTAAACCAGCCGGAAACATCTGCACTGTCATAATCCCGTGTAACAGAATTAAAATGAACCAGGAATGCCTGCGTTGAAGCATATCCTGCCTCCGTAATATTATTCAATGCATTCGGACCAAACATGGAAGCAATTTCACCTCGTGTCGTATAGATTCCTGGCTTCTCCTCCACGCTAGCGATATATCCACTTGTAATGGTATAGTAATCACCTACTTTAATACCATCAGTAGAATAATTCACATAACAATGGTTCATAGAATCCGCAGTATGCGTAAATGTACGTCCCTGCTTATACGTTCCGTTAACATAATCCTGCGCAGTCTTAAGTGTTAACCCTCCAACTGCGTTATATGCCACCTTAAATTTCTCAGGTGTGTTGGAAATCATATATTTTTCATCCGTATCATAACAATACTGATAAGATGCATTCGGCATGTACCAGCGAATCGTAATATTGGAATCCTTATACGATGCCGGAATCTTTACAATCATGTTTGTAAGATCAACCGTACACTCATCCGTAATTGCATGCTCGCTGTCGATACTCATAAAATCGACATAAATATCCAGCCCGCTTACTGCCTGTGCATCCTCCGCGAAACCAATGCGCGCAGTAATATACTCGTCATCAATCTCTGTTTTCATTAGTTTCTCACTAATCCATACAAGATCATCACGGCTGCCCTGATAGTTGTAGAAAGAAATCTGATGTTTAATGATTGGGCCATTGTAGTCAATCTTCTCTTCCTTCACATAATCGGTCGGGAATACCAGCTTCTCATCCGCTACTGCCCCGTTTAATGTATAATAACCGGAAAACTTCGCAGCTGCCTCTGACGTGGAGTCTGCCACTACGTTAAAGTCAATCGTCGAACCATAGTTGGAAGATGTAATTCTTGCACCATTCTCATCGGCTGCGCCTATGATATAAGCACTCTCGATATTTCCTGGTACAAAGAAACGTACATCCATTCCCTTGTTTCCGGCTGCGCCGACAACCGCTATGCCTGCCTCTACAGCTGCATCAATTATTGACGTTAATGCTGCATTCTCGGCTGTTCCTACTGCTGACATGGACAGGTTGATTACGGAAACCTTCTTGTCTATCGCATACTGGATTGCTGCATATACGGCAGACACATCTCCCGTTCCATCAGCACCTAATGCCTTGATGGAAAGAATGGATACATCCGGATTCTGCTCTGCAATCAGCTGTGCCATTTTTGTACCGTGTCCGTTTTCATCTGCTGTGTTGTCACCGATCATGGAAACAGACTCCGTGACATTTGCCACACCATTCACACCTGTATCAATAACAACAACTGCACCTGCAGCCTTTACCGGATTTCCGGCAACTGCTTCATGCAGTTCAGCAATTGGGTTTTCGTTGACAGCCATAGGAGCTGCTGCATTCGCACTGTTATCTCCGTCTGCTACGGAAATGACGGTATCAACATCAACAAATTCTGACTTTCCGTAGTAGTATGCATATGCATACTTTGCCTGACTCTCAGTTTCATACTGCATCAGGTAAACGCCTGCATAACTTGAAAGAACATGCTCTGGATCAATGATCACGGCTGGGTCTGCGGCTATCAAAAGTCTCTTACTGGAAAAATCAATTGCTGCAAGAGCTTCCTCAGTAAATCCGGCAGACGGATCTAATGCTGCAAACGGATCAGCTTTCTCAACCTCGGTGCTGCCCTCAGTTTCGATTTCACTTGTAGACTCAGCTTCGGACTCAGCCATGGTCTCAACTTCTGTTTCGATCTGGGCAGTCTCTGCTGTTTCCTCGTCATCCGGTCCACGTGTTTCATTTGCAGATGTTTCTTCTGCACCCTCTCCAGAGGTCTGGACTTCTTCTGTACAAACTTCTTCTGTCGTTTCAGGCACCGGCTGCATTTCTGATGCTGACGTCTGTGCTTCACTAGCTGTCGTCTCTGATGCGGTCTGTTCCTGCGTCTTGCTTGCTGCCGTCTCTGATACGGTCTGCACCTGTGTCTCTGCAGTTGTTTCCTCAAGCGTGCTTTCGACTGCCGCGGACGATGTCTCAAGCTCTGATGCCATGGTGTTTACTGGTGTCAGCGTTGTCGATACGCTCATAAGTACTGCCATCAGTGTAGAAGTCAATCTCTTTCCTTTTTTATTTTTTAAATTCATCGTCATGCCTTTCTTATGGGAAATCCCGTCAGAAAATCTGACAGGATCTGTTTGTTGCTTATTGCCTGCCTTTAAAACTGGCGGTCCTCTTAGACGATCCATAACTGTTTTCCTTTCTGTTTCTTCCACGAAAAAAGGTCATGGCATCTCTGCCACAACCTTTCCACAGTATTCTGTGTTTTCTCGCATGTCCAAACTGAACACAATGTAAAAAGAGCATGAAAAAAGCACCAACTATAAATCCTGTTATTTTCAGAAGTTATGCAGATGCTTTTTCTTATGTATTGTTACTTATTTATTGATATCAAAAATCTTCTTGTAAGCGAGCTTACATCGAATTTCTGACTTTTTGACTCTGGTATCTTGATATATTACTTTCATTTTGCTGCTCCGCAGCCAGAGCAGGTATAACCAGTAATTACTGTCTCATCCCATGCTGCCTGATCCACTGCCTGTTCGTTGTGACCTGTTGCATCATGATGAACGATTGTCGTCTCTGCCTCGTGATGAACTGTTTGATATGTTGCCTCGTGATGAACTGTTTGGTAAACAGCATCATGGTGCGTTGTTCCAACCTGCATCCATTCATCATGCCAGCTTGACCAACAGCCAGCACCCATATGAACATCAATATCTTCATTTGGATCTAAAAACTTATGACCACACTCATTGCAAATTCCAACCCATGCATAAACCGGTTCATCATACGCGTCTGAAATCATCACATTTTCATCATACGCATCCTGAACCAGTACCTGCTCATCCCATGCCGCTTTTGTGATCACTGTCTCGTCCCATGCTGCAAAGTCCTGCACCCACACAGTCTTATACGTTGCATCATGATGAACAACAGATGTCACAGGAACCCATGCATGTGTATGTGCTGTTGTCTGCGGCTGTGTTTCAGGTACTTTGGTTGGCGCTGTCGTACTCGGGCTTGTCGTTGGTGTGCTTGTTGTCGGAGCAACCGTACTCGGTGTCGCTGGCTTAGTATCTGGTACTTTGGTACTTCTGTTTCCTTTGTTGTCTGCTGACTTGGCTTTGTTGTCTGCTGACTTGGCTTTGTTGTCTCTGATTCCGTTTTCGATGCAGAATGTTTCTTTACATCCTCACTCGCAGATGGACTTTCATCTATCTCCAACTCAGTTTTCCCTTCCAATGATTCTGCGGCACTTTCTGTTTCTCTGACTGCATCCTCTGTGTCCGAATCGGACACAGCTTCGTTAGTCTGTTTTGCTCCCAGATAAAATACCAACCAGTGATTCGTCTCGGACCGGTAACTGACTAACGGCAGACGATTATACTCATCCTCTGTACACATTACATCCAGAGTACTTTCCTGAAGCTGCCCATCCACTGTCTGATACAATGTAATATCCGCATCCTCTGGAATCTGGAGATTAAAGTCATATGGCTCATCAGTTGTCTGCTGATAAGAAGTAATATCATACAAGGCAATGGTATCATAGTTCTGATAGTCCGCTGTTTGTTCCAGAAGCTGGGCAATGATTGGTTCATCTACGCTGATCCCGGTTACACTGTACTCTTCTGAATCCAGGCTATCCTGAAGTGAAAACAGCACAACTTCAGGCTCAGACTCTACTTCAACTGTTTCTTCTGTTGACTGCTCTGATTCTGATGATAATTCCATCTCTTCTGCATCAACATTTGGCGCAGTAAGAGTCTCTAGTTCAACTATAATATATCGATCTATAGCTTCGCTTTTTTCTTCTGCTGTAATCGTCCATGAAGCAGATGCCGTTAGTGATACAGCTAACATTACTAACAGCCATTCTGCTTTTTTATTGCTCCATTTCTTCATCCTGTTCCCTCACTTCCTGTATTTTTGTTTTTGCTTTTGTACAGGTTTTAGGGGGCAAACTCCTTTTGTTTTATAGCTGCTGTAGCCATCATAGCTATAGCTTTGGTCAACACCTTTCATAAATATTTTTTTTGTTATTAATCTATCTGTCAATGCAGCTTTTAGGAGCATTTTTGATTTCCACATCTTTAATTGGACTTACCTTCATCGCTGTCAAATACTCTTCTTTATCAACTAAACTCCAGTCAATAACCTTTCCAAGCTCTTTTTTTTAATATTTGATCCAGCCAGATACGAATGCTTCGTCCATTTCCTTTCTGAAAAGGATGTGCAATATTCATCTCCACATATTTTTCTACAATCTCATCAAATGTGGACTGTGGCATCTTCTCGATGCTTTCAAGTGCCGCATCCAAATACATAGCAGGTACAAATCGTAAATTCCCTTTTGCAAAATTCACTGTTCGTGTCTGACCGGCAAACTCATAAATATCACTAAAAAGATGTTTATGAATGGTCTGCAGTGCACCGTAGCTGCCAGGCTCTAGTGTATCCAATAGTTTGTTTTTGAACAGCTCTGCCGCCTTTTTCTTACTGAACCTCTCTTCCTCTTTTGCCAGCTCAGTGAAATACGTGATTTCCAACTCGTTTTTCTCGTTCTGCCGTTCATTTATTTCTTCATTATAATCCCCACTGTCTGATTCATCAAGCGACACAATGCCAAGCTGATATCCAAGTGGTGCCAATAGTTTATTCATGGAGCGAATCGTCGGCATCAATTTCCCATTTTCACAGCGGTTAATTGCGATTCTTGACAATCCAGTAATGCGCTCTAATTCTGATTGAGTCATTTTTTGACTTTTTCTCAAGTAGCTGTAATATGCCAGTAATCGCTTTGCCTGTGCTTCTGACTGCTGTTCTATTTGAATATTGTTCTCATTCATCGTTAATTCCTCCTAACTTTATTGTATATTATAATATACACCATGTCAAGGCATTTTTTAAATTCTTACACATTTTTTTCTATAGCTCATAGGCGAAAGCTTCATCTGTTTTTTAAAAACATTACTAAAATAAAATACTTCATCGAAGCCTAGTCTTTCGCTAATCTGCGTGACAGTTAAGTCTGTCTGCTGCAGCAGTCTCGCTGCTCGTTCCATGCGCATTTGACAATGATATTTCTGAAGTGTCATTCCTGTTTCTTTCTTAAATACATCATTCAAATGCTTATATGACAATCCCATATATGTCTCAATGTCAACTGAAGAAAATTTCTCTTCACAATGTTTTTGCAGATACGCAATCATCTGATCTGTTCTTTGTCTGCTTAGGGCTACTTTTCTGTCTGATTCACTATCATGGTACAGATTCAATAAAAGGCTGCAAAGCATTGTGTTTTGCAATAATCTTTCCAGTGGATTTCGCTTTTCAAATAAATCACAAATTTCCTGCATCTGAGCTATATTTGAATAAGATTCCAGTTTCATCTTCTTTGGCAATTGATAAAAAAAGCTATGATTTTCCTTGTTTAAACTGCGGGCATATGTAAAACTTTCAAAAGGATCAAATCTTGTCTGTGCCGTAATTTCCGGAAGATAAAAGTGAAAATAGTACCAGCTTGTCATAGGTGGATTTCTCTTCGTTCCATAATGATGACAACCATGTTTAAGAAATAATAATTCTCCTGGCAAAATACAATATTCCTGATCATCCTCAACAACCTGCACTGATCCGCTCACAACGTAAATAAGCACATCAAAATCTAATACACGATTAGGATGCATAAAACCATCTTCACTTTTAAAAAAGGCACATTCCCTAAGCAATGGCATTTCATCTGCTGCCAAAAGCAGCTGTTTTTTTTGTAACTCGCTTTCCATATATTATTCCTTTCATACTATGATGTTTGATACCGGATTGCTACGTGCTTTGCACTCCCCAATCTTCAAATATATTCGCGAAACACAATTTTATATGCGATTATTTTATAAAAAAGTACCGAATAAATTTCATTTTATTTATTTCATTTCCGATTATACTATAAGTAAATAAAACGTAAAGGCATTTGCCAGAAAGGATATTATAATTATAATGAAACAATTATCAGGACTTGATGTCACACTACAGGATCAATTATTACTTAACAAAGAGCAGCAAAATATGGACTATCTGATGGAGCTAGAAAGCGATGCTCTGCTGCAAAATTTTACGCAAGAGGCTGGCCGTTATCAAAATTTTGGAAACAAAAAACTTAAGCATGGCGGCTGGGAAGATCCCTCCTGTCAGCTGCGTGGTCACTTTCTTGGTCACTGGCTGAGCGCGGCTGCCATTCACTATGATGAAACTGGCAATCAGGCTCTGCTTGGCAAAGCAAATGAAATTGTTCATGAGCTTCGTCTTTGTCAGCTTGACAATGGCGGCGAATGGGCTGCTTCTATTCCAGAAAAATATTTTCATTGGATTGCTATCAAAAAGCAGGTTTGGGCTCCTCACTATAACGTACACAAAACCTTTATGGGACTTATTGACATGTATCTATATGCAAAAAATGAGGAAGCCCTCACCATTGCAATTGATTTCTCCAAATGGTTTCTTCGTTACACAGACAATCGTACAAGAGAACAGCTCGATGACATTCTTGATTTTGAAACTGGTGGAATGCTTGAAATATGGGCTCAGCTTTATGATATTACAAAAGACAGCATGTATCTAACCTTAATTGAGCGTTATGACCGTCATCGCCTATTTGATCCTCTTTTAGCTGGAGAAGACGTACTAACAAATATGCATGCCAATACAACTATACCAGAAATCATCGGCTGTGCCGCTGTTTATGAAGCAACCAAAATTACACGTTATCGTGATATTGTGCTTGCTTACTGGAAATGTGCTGTTACAGATCGTGGTTATTTCGTTACCGGCGGTCAGACAAATGGTGAGATTTGGACACCAAAGCATCGCCAGGCATCACGCCTTGGAGAACGAAATCAAGAGCACTGCAGTGTATACAATATGATTCGTCTTGCAAACATTCTTTTTACCTGGACTGGCGATGTTTCCTATCTGAATTATATTGAAAAAAATCTGTACAATGGCATTCTTGCGCAAGCCTATTGGAAGGAGGATCTTCCAAATGGTCAGATATCTTCTTATCCATCAGAAGGTCTTCTTACATATTTTCTTCCAATGCGCGCTGGATCACGCAAGGGATGGGCTTCCAAAACACAAGACTTCTTCTGCTGTCATGGCTCTGTCGTACAGGCAAATGCTGCCCATAACCAGTATCTGTACTATCAAGATGGTGCAAATTTATATGCTGCTCAATATTTCGACTCCACTGCACACTTTTCAATTGGAAGTACAAATGTTACTTTAATCCAAAAGCAAGATAGCTTAAGCGGAAGCTTCCACATTTCAAGTACAAGCTCTGCTGAACAGGCGATTCATGAAAACACACAGCGTTATCCAATTCAGCCAGACTGTATGGCAATTTGCATGCGCATTGAAATGGATTCCCCTTGCGCTGATTTTTCATTAAAACTTCGCATTCCAGATTGGGCATGTGTACGCACCGATTCCTACGCCGGAAATCCAGCCGTATTTCAGGATGTCTGCTTTGAACTTAACGGCAAACAGATGCCTGTTGATGCAAAAGACGGATTTCTTACCATTCAACGCAACTGGCAAAATGGTGATGAACTTCGCCTTATTCTTCCTCTTTGCATCACTGCAGTCGCTGCAGACGATGATCCAGATCTTGTTGCATTTCGTTTTGGACCAATCGCACTTGCCGGTCTTTGCAGTGAAGAGCGCTCGCTTCACACACACGGTCATGAGCTTCAAACACTTTTGCTTCATGATAATGAACGTGAATGGGGAAACTGGAAACGCACATTCCGCACACGCTATCAGGAAACAGGTATTCGTTTCATCCCTATCTACGACATTGGATATGAACCTTATCAAGTCTATTTTCCGGTAATTCGCGATTAATAGAGCCCAAAAAACCTGCTAGCAAAAAACTAGCAGGCTTTTTTATTTTATACGAGAAGTGAAAACTGATATAAGATTCTGGAAAGTTCTGCATTTACTACATCAATTCCATCCTTCGTTGTATACCAGTTTTCTTTTGTAATATTTCCAATCACCGATGGACTGACAAAGATTTTCGCTTCTGGAAAAGATTTTTGATAATACATAAGACTTCTTCTTGCATGTACATTGCGGCAGCACAAAATAGCCTTTGTATCACTAGTTTATTTTGATCTGTGACAATTCTGAGTTTTTGGCATTCTCCCATGTGAAGGTTGCCTGATCCTCTTTTAAAATTGCTGATTCATCCACGCCATTTTGAACAAGAACATCTTTTAAAAATTCCCATTCTGTCTTGTACTCCTTGTTATAGCGATCTGCCCGGTCCAAAACACCTGCAAAGTGTCCGACTAGTGTACTGTATTTTCCGCTTGGCAAATATATGGTGCATAACCTTGTCTGTATAATGCTGCCGCACGCTCAGCATTTTGCGGATATGCATTTCCTGGAATCAATATTTATATCAGCCTTTTGCAGCATATCTTCTGCAAAAATGTATTTTGTAATTTCTTCTCTAAAGGATAAAAAATCCATTATGCTTCCTCTTTCTTAATTACCTTATTTTCTGTAACGACGTCTGCGTCCCTTTACACCAACAATAGCAATCAGAGAACTGATCAAAAGAAACATTGGATAGTACAGTCTTGGCATAACCTGAAAAGCAGAAATCTGACTGCCTAGCTCATTGACTGCTGAAATAGCAACAAGCATTTGTGCACCATATGGTATTACACCCTGAAAAATGCAGGAAAACGTATCCAAAATGGAAGCTGCCTTTCTTGGTGTAATTCCATATTCAACTGCCATTTCCTTTGCAATTGGATTAGCCATTACAATTGCAACTGTATTATTGGCCGTTGCAATATCCATAGCACCAACTAAAAGTCCCATTCCAAGCTGACCGCCTCTTCTTCCTCTAAATGCCTTTCTAATAATTCCTAAAAGTGCCTCGAATCCGCCATATTCTCTTATCAGCGCACACATTGCCGCCACCAGAATCGCAACCATACATGTTTCAAACATTCCAGAAACACCATTTCCCATACGTATGAGCATTTCCACAGGCTCCACATAGCCGCCAATCAGCATAATCAATGCACCCGATCCAATTCCAATAAGCAAAACTAAAAATACATTAATTCCAACCACACCGCCTATCAATACAAGCACATATGGTATAACCTGAATTAAATTATATGGCTGGCTCACATGTCCCTTGATTGTTGTCTGGAATGACAAGATTAAAATCACAATCAGCGTTGCTGCTGCCGCTGGCATTGCAATTCCAAAATTTTCTCTAAATTTATCCTTCATCTTACATCCCTGACCATTGCACGCAGCAATCGTTGTGTCTGAAATAAAGGACAAATTGTCGCCAAACATGGCTCCTCCCATAACAGATCCAACACAAAACGGCAAATCAAAACCTGATGCCTTAGAGACAGCAGCTGCAATTGGAACAAGAAGCGTAATTGTACCTACTGATGTTCCCATGGCAACTGATACAAAACAAGCTACTACAAATAAAACAGCTACTGAAAAGCGCGCCGGAATCAATGACAGCATACAATAGGCAACACTTTCTGCACTGCTTCTTCCTACAATTCCTACGAAAGATCCTGCTGATAAGAAAATCAAAAGCATCGTAATGATATTCTTATCGCCAACTCCCTGCGCCATTATTTCAAGCTTCTGATCAAAGTGTAGCTTCGGATTTTGCAGACAGGCCGTAAGAATTGCCGCCAAAAATGCTACCACAATTGGTACATTATAAAATCCCATTGGAATTTCCATCACATATTCAAATAAATTCCTAGTCCAAGATATTAAAAACAAAAACACCCCTATAGGGAGCTAGCGCAATATAATTTAATTTCTTCATTTTTATTATTCCCCTATTTTTATTCTAAAATCACCAGTTCTTTGGCTGTCATTTTACAGATTTCTCTTAGTGTCGTCACTTTTAGTCAAGCGATGACGCAGTGCCCAGATACAGCTTGGAATCAATACAAGATCTGCACCTGTCCATGCAAGAACCTCTGCATAGAAAATGCCCTCTGCCCCAAGCCATAATGGAAGAAGAAGCACACACCCAGTTCTCATTGCAAACTCTGCTACACCAGACAGCATAGGACTTACTGTATCACCTAATCCCTGCAGAGTAGAACGAAATACGTACAAAATATAAAGAATTGGCAGGCATACACTCATAATAGAAAGATAATGATATGCAATCGCAAGTGTCTGTGAAATTTCTTCTTCCGTACCTGAAATAAACAACGACAGCAATGGTTTTCCCAAAAGAATCAAAATGACGCCTAAAACTGTCGAGGTAATAAGTGCAATAATTACACCTGCCTTTAAACCTTCACGAATGCGTTTAGGCTGATTTGCACCAAGATTTTGTCCTGTGTAAGTAACCATGGCAAAGCCATATGAGGTGGCCGCTATTTCTAATACTCCATACAGCTTATTCGTTGCCGTAAATCCTGCAATAAAAATAACACCAAACGAATTAATCAAACGCTGTACAATCATAGATCCAATGGCAATAATAAAATTTTGGAAAGCCATCGGAAGACCAAGAAGCATCAGCTTGCCTGACAATTCAATTTCCAAGCGCAAATCTTTCCTTCTTGGATGTAAGAGCGTAAGCTTTCTTATTGTAAAGAAGCAATATCCTACGGAAATAAACTGAGCAATAAGTGTCGCTTCGGCTGCCCCTGCAATTCCCCATCCAAACACACATACAAAAAAGCAAATCTAATACAATATTGCTGGCCGCAGCAATGGCTGTTGCAATAAGAGGTGTCTTACTGTCTCCAATTGCGCGCAGCATAGATGCCAATAAATTATATGCGACAACAATGGGAATACCAGAAAATAAAATACGAAGATATAAAATCGTATCTGGCTTAATATCCTCTGGGGTTTGTAAAATAGCAAGTACTGGACGAACAGCTGCCTGAAATACTATAGTAAGCAAAACTGCAAGCAAGGCTGACAGCACAATACTGTGTCCAACTGCCTGATGAAGCCCATCTTCATCTTTCGCTCCAAACTGCTGTGCCATGCGAATGGAAAATCCCTGTGTCAATCCCTGTATACTTCCAAGGCTCATCCAGCCTAGAGACTCTGCAGCGCCAAGTGCTGCCAATGCAGAAACACCAAGCGTCTGACCTACAATCATTGTATCAACTACTGTATAAAGCTGCTGAAAAACATTGCCAAACATCAAAGGAAGTGAAAACAAAAACAGCAGCTTCATTGGTTTTCCTTTGGTCATATCTGTAGCATTCATTGTTCAAAACCTAAAATATATCATATTCCTTTCTTTTTCATTATGTGCACTTTAAAATTAATATTTTTGTTCTTCCTGTATGAAGATCTCTGCCATACGCTCACGAAGATGCAAAATATAATCTGCCAAGTGAGGATAATGCTCAAAATCAAACGGTTCCTCAGCATTCTCCATGATTAGTGCAACAACACGTTCTCTGCCAACCACCGATTCTAATGTAGTAAGTGCATTTAAATCATCAAGAGCCTCTCGCTGCACCTGTGCACGAATAGATGACATCGGTTTTTCATCTGGACCTGGATAAACCAAAAATGCATCACCAGATGGAAACGCATAACTTGCATGTGTATTAAAAAATGGATCAATATGAGAAATCGAATACTGCGAATTATAGAAATTAAAGCCCCAGTGTAAAAATCCCTTAATTCCATGAAGATACATCAATACTCCCATAATACGATTTCGCCAGCTTGGCATTGCAAAAAAGCGATTCGGTACTGTAACAGACTGCCCACAGCAATAATACACCCATGGTTGCGGCACCTTATTCTTTAAAAAGACACTTATATGATTGCTTGACACAATCGGATGCTGAACAATTCCTTTTTCATAGAAAGAATACTCGCTAAGTGCATCAACTACCTGCCATCCTTCAGGCTTTCCTTTACACTCTCTCGTGCCGCCTTATAGCTTTCCAGGCAATCCATTCCTGGTTCATCTGAGATATGGAAAAAAACATGCTCTCTATCATAATCCAAACTCAATCAATTTACTTTGAAGCTCTGGTAAAAACTGCTTTAAGAAACTCTGATACGATGAATCTAGTGCCGGCGTATGCCATCCGCAACTTTTTACGTTCTTCCATCTACTGTTACAACAATCTTTGGTGCTGATTTCGCACCCCACTGTGTAAACAAATGCGGTATTTCAAGATACTTTTATTCCATTTCTTAGGCAAAGATCACACCAACGTTTTAATCTTGACCAATCAAACTTGTAAGATCCATCTGCATCCTGCACAATATCTATAAGCTGCACTGTTGTACGCTCCCCACCTACTGCAGTATCAAGAGGCGGTGTAAAAATAGGTGTCAGCAGCATATTGATTCCGAGCTCTTTTCCTGCAAGCACAATCTGTGCTTCCATTATCTCCCAATGCTTTTCTGAAAATACAGGAATATGATAATAATCCGCCAGACAGTCTGCATGAAACCATTCAGTGTGAATAAGCGTTTGTTCTGAAAGCACTTTGTCCAACACATTTAAATTCACTGTCAATATCTGATAAGGTTCTTTTTCATCCTTTCCATATATTAAAATATCAATCTGATATGTGCCAGGTACAATTGCAGATGTATCTAAAAAATCAATCCAGAGTGAACGTGTTTGTCTAGGAATCAAACGAACAAAATTTGTTTCACGTGGGCATAAAAGATCAGGAAATAATCCCGGCTGACTCTTTAAATACCACTCGTCCGTCTGCTCATAACATGGAAAAGCGCTAGGTACAAGCTCCACATCACGCACACGCACAGGTGACGGGCTACCCTTTATCTCATAAGTAAAGCCTTCTGCAAAACATTTCCTATCATCATCGTAATTACTGCTACTTCCATATACAAGCAAAAATGCTGGAAGCTCTCCTTTAAAAATTGAAATTGTGTGTTGATCGTTTTTCTTCACACAGTCCGTATCTGGAAATATTTTTTCCAGACTGCTTGCCAAATAAAAATATGCTTCTTTATTCCCTGTCATTATCTTCTCCTACCAATTATCACTGTGTATACAAATATGGCTCACCATTTCTTAAAATGTGCCATGCGCGATTTGGCTGCGTATGCTCCATATAATAAGCAAACAATAAAGGATTTTCTTCATTGCCGCACATCATATCATAATGCGTTGGAATAACAGTTGTACAATCAATCTCTTTTGCAAAAAGAGCCGCCTCCTGAGGTGTCATATTACCAATAATATCACGTGACTCTCTAACCCAATCTCTGCCATTGATTGGCAAAAAAGCAAGATGAATAGGGCCAGCCTTGCAAACATCTATAACAAGACGGTCTGTTGCAACTGCATCTCCGCAATGAAGAATCGTAATATCTCCCATATAAAAAAACATAGCCAAGTGCTTTTTCATTACCATTTGCATCAGCACGATACACATCATGTGGAACTGCTACCGCAGTCACTGAAATATTTTGAAATAATTCCAGCTGCTGTCCTTGCCGTATCCCCGTCACACGATCAGAAAATGATGCAATACATTCTTGAATTTCATCTAAAATCCCTGTCGGAACAAAAAACTTTACATTTGGATGAGAAGCCGCTAGTTTGCATATAGTGTCTGGCTGAAAATGATCCAGATGATTATGTGTACAAAATACAGCATCCACAGAAAAATTAGCATCTGCTGAAAATGGTGGTTCAAAATGTGTACGACAAACACCATCTGTTCCATAAATTGGCTCCAAAACTGGATCAATCAAAATAATTTTTCCATTATATTTCAGAAAAACACCGCATTGTCCAATTCTCCAGACTGCAACAGAATGACTTGTAGTCTCCTGCTCGCTCAGGGAATGAATAAGCGCATTTCCCCTATAAAACCAATTTTGATCCATATAAAAATCCTCCCAATATATTTTCGATCAAATTATAAAAAGCACCCGCATAAACTGCCGCAGCAGCTGCGAGTGCTAATACACCTGCTATACGTTTTCAAGTTTTTCTTATTTGTACTGGAAATAGTATAGCACTAATTATATCTATTGTCATCCTATTTTCTATATACTAGTTTCTATTGTGATACAAAAGTGTGCAGATCAAAACTGGAACTGGAACGCTTAATACAACACAAAAGCTTCCTGCCAGTCCCTGCATAATTGCAAGACCGCATCGAAACAAGTCACCGTAAAGTGGAAAATACGGTGCTCTGTCTTTGTTTCAACCTTTTTACCATTGGTTCTTTACTCCAATATGCCTGGTACACGTAAAAGCTGTCTTTACGCATTTTACGGTCAATCGTGACAAGTCCCTTATTATTGCGGACACGCACTCCGCCTTCATTTCTGGCAGCACATCCAAAATCAAACATATTCCAGACATGACTTGACCAGATCCATTGGCGATACTCAAACACCTGTGCCATGTGTTCATGATACAGTGCCTGATATTCTTCCGTATAATCCTTACACTGAGGCTTATTGCTATGCCAATTAATAATGCCCTCACAGCCATATTCAGAAACACCAATGCAAATATCTGGATTATCAGCATGGAACTTATCTAACCATGGTGCATTCCTGGCATTTATCAATCGTATTTTTTGTCAGCTTGGAATATTATAATCGCGATACGAAAGATTTGCTTTACAATCGTCCTATCAGTAGCACTACCGGTTTCCAAAATTATTTGGGGAACTTGGGACAACTGAATAATAGAGGTTGGGA
>ENA-OPYX01000397-OPYX01000397.1-human-gut-metagenome-genome-assembly--contig:-NODE-397-length-25544-cov-7.537593_pt1 | contig 25544 bp, 19 predicted proteins | sample MGYA00242639_ERZ504486 | MGnify/ENA primary metagenome ERZ504486 (study PRJEB26092, sample SAMD00036296) | human gut metagenome | host: Homo sapiens | study: EMG produced TPA metagenomics assembly of... | reverse complement strand
GCATCGTCAGATCATTTTTCTTCGCCACTGCCGAGACGCAGTACTTTCGCCTTTCGAGGTGCTTCCTGTTTTCAGTCCACACAGCCCTCATAGCCGCGGATCAGCTTATTTGTATTGGTGAGGTGAATGGTTTGCTTCCCTTCTGTGTGACATGCGTAATCTCTTCCATCCAGATAGAGGAATAGTTCAGGATCTGCGGAAAGCGCTCGATCAGCTCCCGAGACATTTTCGCCACATCTGCCGCTGTCGTGTAATGGCCGTCGGAATCCGTGAGGCCGCAGCAGTCCTCAAACTTCGTGTCGTTCATGCCGAGTTCTTTTGCTTTCTGGTTCATCCGGCTGACAAACTCGCTTTCTGTCCCCGCAATATGCTCTGCCATCGCTACAGATGCATCGTTTCCCGAAGCAACGACAATACACTTGATCATCGTCTCAACGGTCTGCTTTTCGCCCTCTTCCAGAAAAACCTGGGACCCGCCCATACTTCTGGCGTGCGCACTCGTCGTCACTTCGTCGGTCAGCTGGAGCGTCCCTTTTTCGAGCTCTTCAAAAATCAGCAGCAGCGTCATGATTTTTGTGATGCTCGCCGGGCTTCGCTGTTCCGACGCATTTTTCTCGTACAGAACAGTTCCGGTCTGTGCCTCCATCAAAAGAACAGACGGCGAAGCCAGCCCAAGGTCCGTTGTTATCTCCGGTGCTGTCTCCTCCGTCTCTTCTGTTTTCTGTTCCGTTGTTTCGTTCTGCTGCTTGTCGGAAGATTCTCCATTCTGCTCTGCCGCAGTCACTTTCAAGGGCGCTGCAAGAAGCGCCAGGATCATCAGCAGGCTCCAGACGATATTTCGTGTTCTTCTCTTCATATTCCCCCGAAACATCTGCTCTTTCTTCCCTACAGGCTATGCAGACGACCGCAGAACTATGCTGTCTGTTCCGTTTACAGCAGCGGTGCCAGAAACTTCAGCGCACCGCGGAGTGCACGGACTGCAAAATTTTTCTTTCGACAGTAGTCCATATTGATCTGCTCACACTGTTCAAACGTGATCAGCGCATCCTCTTTTACCTGGGCAACCGCACTGCTGCCGTACATCCAGACACCGCACTCAAAATGCAGGTACATGCTCCGGTAATCCATGTTGATCGTTCCGACCGTCGCAACTTCATCATCACAGACAAAGCTCTTGGAATGGATAAAGCCTGGCGTATACTGGTAAATCTGAACGCCGGATTCCAGCAGGATCTCGTAATTGGCCTGCGTCAGAATATAGACAATCTTCTTATCCGGGATGCCCGGCGTTACAATCCGCACATCGACTCCGCGCTTTGCCGCCATGCAGAGAGCGGTCAGCGTCTCGTTGTCCGGAATCAGATACGGAGTAAAAATATAAAGATATTTTTTCGCCTGTGAAATAATGTTCAGATAAACATGCTCGCCTACTGTCTCTCCATCCAGCGGGGAATCGCCGTACGGCTGCACAAAACCGTCTTTTTTAAACGCTTCCTCGTGATAGATCTCCGGCCGGTATGATTCGAAATTGCATTCCATACCGGTGATTGTGCTCCACATCTGCAGAAACATCACCGTAAAACTCCATACCGCCTCACCATGCAGACAGATTCCGGAATCCTTCCAGTGGCCGAACCGCTCCTTGCGGTTAATGTATTCGTCCGCAAGATTAATGCCGCCCGTGAAAGCCGTATGACCGTCGATCACGGCAATTTTCCGGTGGTCACGGTTATTTAAAATGACATTCAGCACCGGTCGGAACTGATTGAACGCCGCGCACTTGATGCCCATCTGCTGCAGCGATTTATAATACTGATACGGCAGTGTCGTCACGCAGCCGAAATCATCGTAAATCAGCCGCACATCCACACCGGCGGCCGCTTTTTCCTTCAGAATCTCCAGCACCGTATCCCACAGATACCCCTCGCTGATGATGAAATATTCCATAAAAATGTAGTGTTCTGCCTTTTTGAGTTCCTCAATAAAGTGCTCAAACCATACATCTCCCAGCGGGTAATACTCTGTTTCTGTATTTTCATAAACAGGATAATGCGCATAATTGGTCAGATAGGAAGACTGCCCCGCTGCCAGGATATTTTCTTCCTCGAGCTTTTTACGCGTCTCTTCTTCCTCTCCAAGAACGCCTCCCTGCGAAAGCAGAACTGTATCGTAATGTGTACGGAATTTTCTTGCCACACTGGAATGGCCGAGAATGCCGTACAGGCAGATTCCGGTTACCGGAAGCGCCAGGATACAGACTGCCCACATCAGTTTGTAGCCGGGATTCATTTTCGGATTATTGATAATCGAAAGCACTGCAATCAGGGAAAGGATCGTGACCGCATAGTTGATGTAGACAGATTTTTCATTGAGCTGCATCACAATTCCGGCCAGCCAGCAAAAATTCCAGAAGAAGTGCAACACCGATAATGACCATACGGCTGGTAAGCAGCTTCAGAATCTTTTTCACGATACGAAACAGCTTGTTTGCTATTTTGTACAAAATTCTCATTTGTCACCGCCTTGCTGTTTTGTCAAAACCTGCGACTTTAAGTTACAAGTATAAAAATCCCCGGCAAAACAGATCGCCGGGGATTTTTTGCACATTAATTATACTTACGTTTTCTGGCAGCTTCAGATTTCTTTTTACGACGAACACTTGGTTTCTCGTAATGCTCTCTTTTACGAATCTCCTGCTGAATGCCAGCTTTTGCACAGCTACGCTTAAATCTGCGTAAAGCGCTGTCCAACGTTTCGTTTTCTTTAACGATTACATTTGACATAGTCTCACACCTAACCTCCCTCCAGTTGTAGATTGTGCATAATACAACTGTATGGGTATTTTTTGCACTGTTCTTATTATACCAGAAAAATCTCGTACGTCAACAAGTTTTTTCATTTTTTTGCAAAATTTTTCCCTGCCGCCTGCCTGGCTCCTTTTTCTGCCCTGCAGGCGGCAGGATTTTGTGCTGTTTTTCCTGCTTATTGTTATGCGATCTGGCCTTCCAGTACCTCAGCAGCTTTTGCAACTGCTTCGTCGATCTTCTCCGGATTCTTTCCGCCGGCCTGTGCCATGTTCGGACGTCCACCGCCGCCGCCGCCGACAACGGCTGCCACTTCTTTGATCAGTTTTCCGGCATGTGCACCTTTCTTCATCGCATCATCGGTTACCATGGCAAGAAGGCTTACTTTACCGTCCTTTGCAGATGCCAGAACAACAACGCCGCTTCCCAGTTTTTCTTTCAGCTGGTCGCCAAGGTCACGCAGTCCGTTCATATCGACATCCGGTACGGATGCAGCGAGAAGTTTTACACCTTTGACTTCGGTTACTTTATCCATAACATCGCCGAGCGCTTCTTTTGCCAGTTTGCTCTTTAAGGACTCATTCTCTGCCTGGAGTGCCTTTGCCTCTGCCTGCAGATGAGCGATCTTCTCGAGGAGATCCGCCGGTGTTGTCTTTAAGAGAGCTGCTGCCTCATGTATTTTCTCTTCCTGTGCTTTATAGTATGCAGTAACAGACGGTCCGGTCAGAGCTTCGATTCTGCGGACACCTGCTGCAACGCCTGCCTCAGAAACAAGTTTGAACAGTCCGATTTCAGCGGTATTCTTTACATGGGTACCACCGCAGAGCTCTTTGGAGAAGTCTCCCATGGAAACGACACGTACTTTGTCGCCGTATTTCTCACCGAACAGAGCCATCGCGCCGGATTTCTTTGCTTCCTCAGTATCCATGATGTCGGTTACAACCGGGATCTGCTCCTGAATCTTTTCATTTACCAGATTCTCAACTTTTTCCAGTTCTTCCGGTGTCATAGCCTGGAAGTGGGCAAAGTCGAAACGGAGTCTGGTCGGGGTTACGAGAGAACCTTTCTGCTCTACATGTGCACCGAGAACAGTCTTTAATGCCTTCTGCAGAAGGTGTGTTGCGCTGTGGTTCTTCTCGATATTTTTTTCTTGCCTCTTCGTTGACCTGAAGTGTAACTTCCTCGCCGTTTGAAATCATACCGGATTTCATGACACCGACGTGGCCGTATTTTCCGCCGCGGAGTTTGATGGTATCTTCTACTTCGAATACACCATTTGCTCCTTTGATGATACCGCAGTCGCCTTCCTGACCGCCCATGGTAGCGTAGAACGGAGTTTTCTCTACGAAAATGGTTCCCTTCTGGCCTTCCATCAGAGATTCTGCAATCTCAGTCTCTGTCGTCAGAACGGTTACTTTGGAGGTATCCTCCAGATGATCGTATCCGGTAAACTCAGTTGTTACGGACGGGTCGATCTCATCGTAAACGGTTGCATCAGCACCCATGTAGTTTGTTACTTCACGGCTCGATCTTGCACGCTCTCTCTGCTCTTCCATTGCTGCATGGAAACCGTCCTCGTCGATGCCGTAGCCCTTCTCCTCGAGGATCTCTTTGGTCAGATCCAGCGGGAATCCGTAGGTATCGTACAGTTTGAATGCATCCTGTCCGTCCAGAACTTTTTTGCCTTCGCTCTGCATTTTTTCTTCGAGCTCGGAGAGGATATGAAGTCCCTGGTCGATGGTTTTGTTGAACTGGGTCTCCTCGTTGTTCAGAACGTTGAAGATGAAATCTTTTTTCTCTTCAAGTTCCGGATATCCGTCTTTGGAGCCTTCGATTACGCTTGCGGAAAGGCGGGCAAGGAACAGTCCGTCAATGCCAAGCAGACGGCCATGACGTGCTGCACGGCGGATCAGACGGCGCAGTACGTAGCCTCTTCCTTCGTTGGTCGGCATGATTCCATCGGAAATCATGAATGTTGCGGAACGGATATGGTCTGTGATAAGGCGGATGGAAACATCGGTCTCATGATCTTTATCATACTCTTTTCCGGAGATTTCGCATACTTTGTTGCGGAGTGCCTGAATGGTGTCGACATCGAAGATGGAATCTACATCCTGTACGACAACGGCCAGACGCTCAAGTCCCATACCTGTATCAATGTTCTTCTGGATCAGGTCGGTGTAGTGGCCCTCGCCGTCGTTGTTGAACTGGCTGAATACGTTGTTCCATACTTCCATGTAACGGTCACACTCGCAGCCAACGGTACATCCCGGTTTGCCGCAGCCGTATTTTTCTCCGCGGTCATAATAAATCTCAGAACACGGACCGCACGGACCTGCGCCATGCTCCCAGAAGTTGTCCTCTTTTCCAAAACGGAAAATACGGTCTGCCGGGATGCCGATCTCTTTGTTCCAGATATCAAATGCTTCATCATCGTCCTGATAGATGGATGGGTACAGACGATTCGGATCGAGCCCTACTACCTGTGTTAAAAACTCCCAGGACCATGCGATTGCTTCGTGTTTGAAATAATCACCGAAGGAAAAGTTTCCGAGCATCTCAAAGAAGGTGCCGTGACGGGCTGTTTTTCCTACATTTTCAATATCGCCGGTACGGATACATTTCTGGCATGTTGTTACTCTTCTTCTCGGCGGAATCTCTGCGCCTGTGAAGTAAGGTTTCAGCGGAGCCATACCGGAGTTGATCAGTAAAAGACTTTTATCGTTGTGTGGAATCAACGAAAAACTCTTCATAGCAAGATGTCCTTTGCTCTCGAAGAACTCAAGAAACATCTTTCGTAATTCGTTTACGCCATATTTTTCCATGACTGTTTGTCCTCCAAATAATTCAGTGTGTCCCGGAATTTCTTCCGGGAATCCATTCTTTTATAATAGCACACTTAATTATTTAACGCAAATTTTTTTGAAATTCTTCTTTCCTTTTTTCAGAACGATACCGTCCTCGCCGAAGGCTGCTTTTTCTACGGCATATTTCGGATCTGTAATTTTCTCACCGTCTACGGATACACCGCCCTGCTCTACGGCACGGCGTCCTTCGTTTCTGGTCTTTGCAAGCTCTGCTTTGACAAGAAGGGTTACGATATCGATTTTATCGTCCGTGAAATCCTCTGCAGAAAGTTCACTGGTCGGCATATGCTCGGAGCTTCCGGTAGAGAATACGGCACGTGCGCCTTCCTGCGCTTTCTTTGCTTCTTCCTCGCCGTGTACCATGGAGGTCAGCTCATAGGCCAGGATCTCTTTTGCCTCGTTCAGCTTGCTTCCTTCCCAGGAATCCATCTCGTCGATCTGCTCCAGCGGCAGGAAGGTCAGCATACGGATACATTTTAAGACGTCGGCATCGTCCACGTTTCTCCAGTACTGGTAGAAATCGAACGGGCTGGTCTTGTTCGGGTCAAGCCATACAGCGTTTCCTGCGGTTTTACCCATCTTCTTGCCCTGAGAGTCGGTCAGAAGGGTGATGGTCATTGCATAGGCATCTTTTCCAAGTTTACGGCGGATCAGTTCGGTTCCTCCCAGCATGTTGGACCACTGGTCATCGCCGCCGAACTGCATATTGCAGCCGTATTTCTGGAACATGTGATAGAAGTCGTAGCTCTGCATAATCATATAGTTGAACTCCAGGAAGGAAAGACCTTTTTCCATACGCTGTTTGTAGCACTCTGCACGGAGCATGTTGTTGACGCTGAAGCATGCACCTACCTCACGGAGCAGTTCTACATAGTTCAGGTTCAGCAGCCAGTCTGCGTTGTTGAGCATCATAGCTTTTCCCTCGCCAAACTCGATGAAACGCTCCATCTGACGTTTGAAGCACTCTGCGTTGTGGTCGATCTCCTCGCGGGTCAGCATTTTTCTCATATCGGTTCTTCCGGACGGGTCACCGATCATGGTGGTGCCGCCGCCGATCAGGGCGATCGGTTTGTTTCCTGCCATCTGCATCCGTTTCATCAGGGTCAGTGCCATGAAGTGACCTGCGGTCAGACTGTCTGCGGTGCAGTCGAATCCGATATAGAACGTTGCTTTTCCATTGTTTACCAGGTCTCTGATTTCATCTTCGTCGGTTACCTGTGCCAGAAGGCCTCTGGCGATCAGTTCGTCATAAATCTGCATTTTGTTTTTCTCCTTTTTTCGGTTGACTTTCGGGTATGTGTTACCGTCTGGGACCAAAGTTTTTTATACAAAAAGACTCCCGTCCTTTCCGATTCAAAGGACGAGAGCCCGTATCTCCCGTGTTACCACCTTACTTCACAGCTGTCTCACGGCAGCTGCCTTTGTCGGTATCCAAAACCTCTGAATACCCTGACGCTGTAACGTTCGTCTCTTACGTCGCAGCCTACTAAAAACGTGCATCATAGTTCTTCTGCCGCCCGTTTTATTCGGTGCGCAACTCCGGGATGTATTCGAATCGTACAGAACCTGCATGCGCCTCTCATCTGCCGGCTGCTTTCTGTCCGCGTTTTTGTACGTCTACTTGTTCCCTTCCAAGCCTTTTTCCATGTTCCATAGTATAAACGGTGATTCGAAATCTGTCAAGACTTCTGCTTTCCGTTTTTTCATCTATTTTTAATATCCGCGGTCCTGATCCATCATATACAGGAGTGCGTTGCAGATGCACGCCGCGATATTGCTGCCGCCTTTTCGTCCGCGTGCCACGATATACGGGATATTGGTCTGCATAATCAGTTCTTTGGACTGTACCACATTGACAAAGCCGACTGGAACTCCGATGATCAGCGCCGGTTTTATTTTTCCTTCCCCGATCAGTTCATAGAGGCGGACCAGTGCCGTCGGCGCATTTCCAACCGCAATAATCAGCTTTTTATCCAGCTCCGCCGCTTTTTCCATGCAGGCTGCCGCGCGGGTGCTTCCGGTTTCTTTTGCTCTTGCTGCAACATCTTCGTCTGACATAAAGCAGAGCGCTTCACCGCCGTGGCGCGCAAGCACCTTTTTGTTGATGCCGGATCTTGCCATCTGCGTATCCGTCACAATGCAGGCTCCCTCCCGGATCGCCTCGATGCCTTTTGCCACCGCATGCTCCGAAAAGCAGAGATTATCCGCATAATCAAAATCCGCACTTGTGTGGATACACCGCTTTACAACCAGTTCCTGATCCTCTGGAAACGTTCTTCCGTTTAATTCTTCCGTGATAATTTCAAAGCTTCTCTTTTCAATCTCGTGCGGGCTTACCTGCTCCAGTTCTATCTTCATCTTTATGCCCCTTCTTCCAGAATTTGATAAATCTTCTTCATGTCGAGATGCTCGCGCAGCGCATCTGCGAGAATATCATACTGTGTCTCTTTGAATGTCTGGTAATCGACACCGTGAATCTGCTCCATGGCAATTCCCTTATTCTTTGCAAGTGCTTCCACGATCCGCTCGGCAACTTCTTCTTTGTCGAAAATGCCGTGCACATACGTACCGTACACATTTCCTTTCTGTGCACCGTCCAGCTTATCCGAATCAGCACGGTTCTGATCATCGATGAACGTGAATGCTTCTGTTCCTTCTTTCCGCACCGTTTCTCCCATATGGATTTCATAGCCCTCGATCCGGGTTCCCTCGATCCCGGCAAGAACGCCTTCTGTTTTTCCAAAAGCGCCCTCCGCGCGGGTTCTCGTCTTCTCACCGGCAAATACGGTATCCATCGGCAGGAGTCCCATTCCTTTGATCGTTCCGCCGGCTTCGACATGCAGCGGATCGCTCAGCGTATCTCCGAGCATCTGGAAGCCGCCGCAGACACCGAAAATTACTTTTCCGGCCGCAGCCGCCTTCAGTACGGCCGCTTCCAGACCATTCTGACGCATCCAGAGCAGATCCTCCATCGTGTTTTTCGTTCCCGGAAGCAGAATCATATCCGGATTTTTCAGTTCGGAGACAGAGCTTACGTAGCGGAGTGATACGCCTTCGATCCGCTCGAACGGGTTGAAATCGGTGAAGTTTGAAATACGCGGGAGACGGATGACCGCAAGGTCAATGAGACCGATCTCCTCTTTTCTGGTGAATCGCTCGGTCAGACTGTCCTCGTCTTCCACTTCGATGTGGAGATACGGCGCCACGCCGACCACCGGGATGTGTGTTTTTTCTTCCAGCATCACAACGCCCGGGTCCAGGATGGTTTTGTCCCCGCGGAATTTGTTGATAATCAGACCCTTGATGCGGTCGCGCTCATCCGGCTCTAAAAGCTCTACGGTACCGTAAAGCTGAGCAAAAACGCCGCCGCGGTCAATATCTCCGACGAGGAGCACCGGTGCATCCACAAGCTTTGCCATTCCCATATTGACGATATCATCGGCTTTCAGGTTGATCTCCGCCGGACTTCCGGCTCCCTCGATCACAATGATATCATACTGTTCTTCCAGTGCATGGTACGCTTTCATGATGTCCGGGATCAGCTCTTTTTTGTGGGAAAAATATTCCCGCGCACTCATGTTTCCCAGTACCTCACCGTTTACAATCACCTGCGAACCGGTGTCATTCGTCGGCTTTAACAGAATCGGGTTCATCAAAACGGACGGTTCGATCCCGGCCGCTTCCGCCTGCATGACCTGTGCACGTCCCATCTCAAGGCCTTCTCTCGTAATAAACGAATTCAGCGCCATATTCTGTGATTTGAACGGCGCCACACGGTATCCGTCCTGATGGAAAATCCGGCATAAGCCCGCCGCAAGCAGACTCTTTCCCGCATTTGACATCGTTCCCTGTATCATAATTACTTTCGCCATCGTTTTTCCTCCTAAAACCACTGCAGAATCTGTGAAACGGCTTCTGTCAGAATCTGGTTTTCTTCATGTGTGCGTACGGCTGCACGGTAATATCCGTCGGCAAGGCCCGGGTAGTTGGAACAGTCGCGGATCAGAATGCCGCCTTTTTCCAGCCGTGCGGCAAGTCCTTTCGGTCCCTCAAAGAACAGATAATTTGCACAGGAATCCCATACGGTAAGACCTGCTTTTTCCAGTTCTGCTTTCATCCAGGCGCGTTCTTTTCCGATCAGTTCCCGTGCTTCTTTGACGTAAGCATCCTCGTTCAGGGCGGCAAGGCCTGCCATCTGCGCCGGAATCGAAACATTCCACGACTGCATGCTGCGGCTGATCCGATCCAGCAGATCCTCGTCGCTGCAGAGCAGATAGCCAAGACGCAGGCCCGGCATTGCGTAAATCTTTGTGAACGCACGCAGAATCAGCAGATTCGGATATTCGTCCAGTTTTCCCTGCATCGTCACTTTTTCCGGCTCCGGCAGAAATTCTATGAAACACTCATCCAGCACCAGATAGATGTTACGCTCCCGGCAGTTATCCAGGATCTTTAAAAGAAGCTCCTGCGGAATCGTAAGGCCGGTTGGATTATTTGGATTACATAAAAAAACAAGATCCAGATCGTCGGTCAGATCATCGCAGAAATCGTCCTGTAAAAGAAAGCCTTTTTCCTTTTGCAGCGGATACATACGGATAAAACACCCTGCCGCTGAAAGTGCTGCTTCATACTCTGCAAATCCCGGCGCTGCAATCAGCGCTTTTTTCGGGCGGAGAGCCTGTGTCAGGGCAAAAATAAGCTCCGCGGCGCCGTTTGCAAACAGGATATTTTCTTCTGGAAGCTGCTCCTTTTCCGACAGTGCCCGGGTCAGGTCCCGGCACAGTGCGTCAGGATACTGTTCCACCGATTCCGCGCTCTTTCTCACCGCCTCTTTCACACTTTCCGGAGCTCCAAGAGGATTGACATTCACGGAAAAATCGACTCTGCATTTTTTCGTGTAAATGTCTCCTCCATGTGGATTTTGTCTCATACCATATGCCTTCCTTTCTCTTTTCCGTTGTGTTTCTATCTTCTCTTTTTACAGAAATAAAAAGAGCGCGCGGATTCCCGCAAAGAACACCAGTCCGAGGAACGAGGTCAGATACATCAAATGATTTGCTCTTTTGATATCTTCCGCCTCGACCGGGCGGATGTCATCGCCGATCGTTGGTTTCTTTACGACTTTGCCGAAATACACGGCATCTCCGGCAAGCTGTACTTCCAGCGCCCCTGCCATAACTGCTTCTGTCTGCGCAGAATTTGGGCTGGCGTGGCAGTAACGGTCGCGTTTGTAAATTTTTTCTGCATTTTTCCAGTTCATGCGCTCGCATGCAGACGCAAGAATCATCAGCCATGCGCTGATTCTCGCCGGTATGTAATTGACGACATCGTCCAGCTTTGCCGCACACCGTCCAAAATACAGATATTTGTCATTTTTGTATCCCACCATGGAATCCATGGTATTGATGGACTTATACAGAAAGCCTAATGCCGGTCCGCCGATGGCAAGAAAGAGGAGCGGTGCAATGACACCGTCCGACGTATTCTCCGCGATCGTTTCCACGGCAGCTTTCGTCACTCCTGTTTCCGAAAGATTTTCCGTATCACGTCCTACGATCATGGAAACCGCATAGCGCGCCCTCGGAAGATCGTTTTCTTTTAATTTCTGATAGACCTTCATGCTCTCATCCTTCAGGCATTTCGTTGCCGGAATCTGCCAGCACCAGAGAACCTCCAGAAGGAAGCCGATGACCGGATGAATTTTAAATGCCGCAAAGAGCAGCAGTGCCGGAACACCGTATCCCGCCAGACAGACGAGGATCACGAGAAAAACTCCTCCGGCAAGCTCTCCCTTTGGCGTTTTCGGAAATACCTTCCGCAGCCATTTTTCCAGCAGGGCAATGAGATTTCCGATCACACGGATCGGATGGTACAAAAAGGAGGGATCTCCAAGCAGCAGGTCCAATCCATAGCCCACAATCAGGGCTGCTAATGCTGTTTTCATCTTGTTTTCTCCTGTTCTTTCCGGTAAGAGACACACTGCTCCAGAAATTCCAGTGCGAGGTGCGGACTTGCCATATAGTAAAGATGCGGGAATCCCGCCATCATCCGTTTTGTCGCATGAATGCATTCCCAGTTCCGCTTCCGCAGCGGTTTTGCCGCATGCCATGCACTTCCGCAGTCTGTGCTGTCAAAGTAATGGAACTCATGGCCGCGCACCGGATTTCCGCCGTTCCGAAAGGTATCCTTCGTGTTTGGCGTGAGGGTGATATAGCCGAATCTTCCCAGCTTTTTTGTCCGGTAAACATTTCCCGGAACAGCCTGTACCATAGGATACACATTTCCATCCATATCCTCCATGGATTCTGACAGGTACATATAACCGCCGCATTCTGCAAGAACCGGCATTCCCTGACGGATGTTATCGCGGATCTTCGTTCTCATGGTCTGGTTTTCCGAAAGCTCTTCTGCGTGCAGCTCCGGGTAGCCGCCGCAGAACAGAAATCCGTCTGTATTCTTTGGCGGCTCCGCATCGGAAAGCGGCGAAAAATATTCGATTTTGGCTCCAAGTGACGCGAGAAGCTCCAGATTATCCCGATAAAAGAAACAGAATGCTTCATCCTTTGCAACGGCAAGAATCGGCTTCGCAGCACGCACCTTGGCGGCTGCTTCGCTTTCTGTCACCTTACGCAGGACTTCCGGCATTTTTCCCGAGAGCTCTTCTGCCCCTTCTGCAATCGCAAGAATTTTTTCAAAATCCAGTGTCTTCTGCAGTGTTTCTGCAAGCAGATTGACCTGCTCCTGCAGATTTTCCACCTCATCCGGCATCACAAGGCCGAGGTGGCGGCTTTCTAAGTGGCATTCCTTCAGTTCCGGCACAAAGCCGACACAGGAAATGCCAAGTTCTTTTTCCGCCATCGGCGCGATCTCCCGGTACAGCATCTCTGACATCCGGTTAAAGATTACACCGGCGATCCGGCTGTCCTCTTTGTACTGCAGGTATCCCTTGATAAAGGCAAGCGCTGAAACGCTCATGCCTTTGGCATCGACAACCAGAAGAACCGGCGTTTTTGTCATACCGGCGAGATCGTAGGCGCTGCCTTTGGTAGAAATTCCGCCAAGACCGTCGTAATACCCCATAACGCCTTCCAATACGGAAATGTCATGACCCGCTGCATGTTTGCAGAACAGATACTGTGTTGTTTCTTCCTCTGTGAAAAACGGATCCAGATTACACGACGGGGCGCCGATTACCTGTTCGTGAAACATCGGATCGATATAATCCGGGCCGCATTTAAACGCTGCGGGCTGCTTTCCCATCTGCTGCAGTGCACGGAGCAGTCCGCAGGTGATCATCGTTTTCCCGCTTCCGCTCCTTCCTGCTGCCAGCATGATTCTTGGTGCTTTCATTCTTTGGCACCTCCCTGGGCTGTAAAGATATAAACCGGATTCTGGGCAATCATCAGATGGCTTCTTCCGGCCTTTTTCGCATTGGAAGCCTGCAGGCAGACGATTTCCGGCTCTTCAAACGCAAGTTTTTTGAAACACGATGCTGCCTCCGCTAATGTTTCCACGGTTACTGTATTTAATACCACGCGGATGTTCGGATTCTTCCGCAGGAGCAGTTCCAGAATCTCTTTTAAGTTTCCGGCAGACCCGCCGATAAATGCATGCGTCGGAACCGGGAGTGCTTCGAGTGCTTCCGGTGCAGTTCCCTCAATAATTTCCAGATGATCCACTGCAAATTTCTTTTTATTTTCCTGCAGAAGTGCAACGGCTGCCGGATTTTTTTCTATCGCATATACCTTTCCCTGTGCTGCACGAAGCGCCATCTCAATCGAAACAGAACCTGTGCCCGATCCAATATCATAGACAACAGAATTCAAAGAAAGCTGCAGATGAGAAAGAGACGCATTGCGCACTTCCCGCTTGGTCATCGGTACTTTGTCACGCAGAAATACTTCATCTGCCATGCCGGCTGTAAACTCTGGTTCCGGATTCGGGTTTTCAAACAGAAGAACCGCAAGCGGGGCAAACTCCATTTTAGCAAGTTCGAATGGGGTTCCTGTCACAATCTGTTCTTCCGGATACGACAGATCCGTTCCCACATGCAGCACAATCTGCTCCCAGCCGTACGAACTTAACGTCTGGCAGATTTCCCTGACACTGCCCTTTCCGCCGGCGATCGCCAGAGTTTTCCGGTTTCGGCGGACCGACTCCAGAAAGTTGCAGTGCTGTCCGTGCAGGCTCACAAATGCTGCATCCTCCCAGGACACTCCGATTTTGGCACAGAAATAAACCAGCGAAGAAATTCCCGGCTCTACACGGACAGAAAAATCCGCATCTTCCGCAAGGACGGCCTGAAGTTTCTTTGCTCCGCTGTAAAAGCCGACATCACCCGACTGCAGAAGAACAATCTTTTCATATTCCGGGTGCGCCTTCAGATACTCGTAAATCTTTTCCGGGCTGTATTCTGCAAGCATTGGCTTCTGATATTTTTCTACTGCTTTTGTCATGCGTCCCGCACCGATCAGCACATCCGCCTGCTCACACGCGTCTACGAGCGCCAGCGTCATCTGTGCTTCTGCACCAGGTCCGATTCCGGCGATCACGACGTCCCGTTTCACGGACAGATCAAATTTTTCAACGAGATACCGCTTGACCTCGTCCTCCGAGAGTCCTTCTTCCTCTTTCGGACGGCCGATCAGAACGACACGGACACCGGCCTTTTTTGCTGCCTCAATTTTTTCTTCAAAGCCGCCGTTTCTTCCGGATTCCTTCGTTACCATCCATTCGGCATGGAACGACTGCAGCATTGCAACGTTCATGTCCATAGAAAACGGTCCCTGCATGCCTATGGTATGTGCGGCATCAAATCCAAGTTCCGCGCAGGATGCAATTACGCCTGGCAACGGCAGCACCCGGGCATACACACGGTTTTTATAATCCGGAAGCTCTGCAAATTTTGCGAGTTCCTTGCTTCCTGTTGTCACCAGAATCTTTCCCTCTGTGCCCGCCAGATACGATACCGCTTCTTCTGTCGTATCGACCATGACGCAGGATGGATCTGCCGCAAGCGACGGCCGCAGCAGCCGAAGATACGTTTTTCCTGCTTTTTCACATGCAGACCGGATATTTTCCGACACAAGATCGGCATACGGATGGGTTGCATCGATAACCATTTCCGGCTGTTCTTCGCCAAAAAGCTGTTCCATCTCTTCTTCTGTCAGTCTTCCGCTTCGAACCGTCAGGGCACCGCCCTCCTCGATCCGGCACTTGCCGTATTCTGTCGCCGTACAGGCAAGGGATGCAATCTCATATTTCTTCAGAAAACTGCAGATTTCCCGGCCTTCCGTCGTTCCGGCAAAGACGATTACTTTATTCATAGCGATATCCCCTCGGCGTTACCATGTGATCCCGGATTTCCTTTGTCTGACTGTTTCCGATAAATACCGTCGTAAACATATCCACTTTTGTATTGCGAAGTTCTGCAAGCGTCATGGTCCGGCTCGTCTCCCCGTCTCTTCCGATTTGGCTTACGATTCCGCAGACGGTTTCCGGCGCTTTGTAACGAAGCATCAGATCACACGCTTTTTCCAGATAATCCGCTCTCTTATGGCTTCCCGGGTTATAAAGACAGATGACAAAATCCGCTTCCGATGCCAGCAGAAGACGTTTTTCAATTTTCTCCCACGGTGTCAGAAGATCGCTCAGGCTGATCAGGGCGAAATCGTGGATCAACGGTGCACCAAGAACGGCAGCGCCTCCCGTTGCGGCGGTCACGCCTGGAATTACCTTAATTTCAATATCAGGCCATTCTTCCGAAAGCTCATACATCAGACCTGCCATACCGTAAACGCCGGCATCTCCGCTGCAGATCATAGCAACCTGTTTTCCCTCTGCCGCAGTTTCAAATGCCAGACGGCAGCGCTCCACCTCTTTCCGCATCGGCGTCGTCAGAAATTCTTTTCCTGCAAAATGTTCTTTTACCAGATCCACATAGACGGTATAGCCGATGATCACATCGCAGTTCCGCAGCGCATCCGCCGCCTCGATCGTCATTTTTTCATATGCTCCGGGGCCGATGCCCACGACAAAAATTGTACTCAAAATACTGCCCTCCAGTCCGCCGCAGCCAGTGCAACTGTTACACCGTCCGCTGCCTTTTTTTTCTTTATCAGTCTGCCGCCGGCGAGAACTGCGCTGCGCTCACAGACATTGTCAATTCCTGTAATCTTCTTCACAAACGGAGACGGCGTAAATTCCCCCTCCGCCGTTTCCAGTTCTTCTGCAGAAAAGGTCCGGTACTGCCAGCCATACTTTTCCACCAGCTGCAGAATTCCCGGCTCCTGCGCTTTCAGATCAATACTTGCCGCCTGTCGAACTGCTTTTGGAGAAATCCCGGCCGCCGCAAGTGCCGCAAGAACCTTTTCTTCAATCCGGCCGGCCGGTGTATTCTTCTTACAGCCGATGCCGACGGTGATCACCTTCGGGATCAGGTGAAGTGTTCTCTCATATGGCGAATCCTCTTCCGATGTGGTAATGCAGATTCCCATCGACGGTTTTGCCGCCTCTTCCGGGATCAGTTCCTCCGGTTTTGTTCCATCCACCGGAAAACGGCTGCAGAATCCAACCGTTTTTCCGTCCACCAGAAGCGCCGCTGCCTCTTTTGCCAGCTCCATCTCACAAATTTCACAATGATTTTTTACAGCAAAGACATCGACCGCAAACTTGTGATTGACATCCGTTGCCGTTGTAATGACCGGAACCGCACCCGTTACAGCTGCAACTTCTTCCGTCAGCTCGTTTGCTCCGCCGATATGGCCGGAAAGTAATGAAATCACAAACTTTCCCTGTTCATCCATACACAGAACCGCCGGATCTGTCTTTTTACTTTTCACGTACGGTGCAATACTGCGCACCGCAATCCCGCACGCCCCGATAAACAAAATCGCATCCATTTTCTGAAACATGCGCTCTGTCCATGCAGGAAGCGACGGTGCAATCGCAGGAATTCCCGCTTCTTTCCCGTACTTTTCCAGTGCATATCCTTCACAGCTGTGTTTTTTCAGTGCCGCACAGAGTTTTCGATTCCAGGCGCATCCGTTTCTTGTAAAACTTGCTATGGCTATTTTCATCTTATTTTTCTGCCTCTCGGAATTCGGTGGTAAACGCCGGATTGTACAGATCACTTCTGCGGTAATTTCCCTGGGAAACGGCATTTCCGATGATCATCAGCGCTGTCTTGGTGATCTGGTTCTTTTTCGCCGTCTCGGCAAGTGTTCCAACGGTGCAGACGAACGTCTTCTCCTCCGGCCAGGTTGCTTTGTAAACGATCGCTGCCGGAGTATCTGCCGTATAGCCGCCTGCAATCAGCTCACGGGAAAGTTCCTCTAAGAGTCCCGTGCTTAAGAATACAACCATCGTTGCCTGATGTGCCGCAAAAGACGCAATGCTCTCCCGCTCCGGAACCGGTGTTCTTCCGGCCATTCTGGTGATGACAACACTCTGGGAGATATCCGGCAGCGTATATTCCATTTCAAGGGCAGCAGCCGCTCCGCAGAAAGAGCTGACACCCGGACAGTCATCGTGAGCGATTCCAAGGGCATCGAGCGCATCAATCTGTTCGCGGATTGCACCGTACAGGCACGGATCTCCCGTGTGGAGTCTTGCCACAGTCTGGCCTTTGCTTTCGGCCTCTTTCATAACATCAATCACCTGCTCCAGCGTCATGGTTGCACTGTTATATACCACACAGCCCTCTTTTTTCAGATCCAGCAGTGCCGGATTGACAAGAGAACCTGCATAAATGATAATGTCCGCCTCACCAAGCAGCTTCTGTCCTCTTACCGTAATCAGATCCGGGGCTCCAGGGCCCGCTCCAATAAAATGTACCATCTATTTTTTCCTCTTTTCTTTTACAATAATCAGTGAATAGTAACTTGCCTGGTCCGGGATTTCTTCCGCGCTGAAATACTTCTGTTCCGTATCCATGCCGCAGTTTTCTACCATCACCGCCCGGCAGTTCTTTTCCTTCAGGAACTGTTTCACAGCCGGCATCTTTTTACCCGCTTTCATCAGAACCTTTGTTCCTGAAAGTTCCAGTGCATCTTCAATCTGATAAGACGCCGGAATCACATGCAGTTCTTCGGAATTTTCCACCAGTCCCTCGGAAAGAGATGCTGCTGCCGCGCAGAACGATGTAACACCGCTTACAATTCTCGCATCGTAACCGTCTTCCAGTACCCGTCTGTGTACATAAAGGTAGGTAGAATACACGGTTGGATCTCCGAGTGTCAGAAATACTACGTTTTTTCCTGCATCCAGCAGCTCCTCTATTTTTTCTGCACCGCGCCGGTGATTTTCCTTCAGTTCTTTGGCATTCTTTGTCATCGGCATTGGAATAGCAACAAGCTCTTTTTCTGCCAGTTCCGGCACTGCCTGAACAGCAATCTGGTAGGCAATGCTCTCTTCCGGTTTCTCTCCTGGTACTGCAATCGTATCATTTTCCCGGATCAGACGGACGGCCTTTAACGTCATAAGCTCCGGGTCTCCCGGTCCGATTCCTGTTCCAAATAAAATTCCTGTCATTTTGTTTTTACTCTTTTCTGTTTTCTTTTTCTTCCTGCTCCCGCAGGCGCTCCAGAAGTTCTCCCGCTCCCGGGGTTTCCCCGAGCAGGCCCTCATTGCTTGAAAAAACAATCGCCTCCGTCTGCACTCTGCCCTCAATATGGTAATTCATGTAAAAAGCAATTTTTTCTGTCACTTTTTCCATGGTCTCTTTCAGGCATCCTGCTTCCTTTAAAATCTGCACCGCTTCTTCCGTCGTTCCAGTCTCCAGCAGATTTTTTTGCCAGTGCAAGATCCGCCCCTGCACGCACCGCCTGCGCCGTAAGAAGCTCCGCACGGCAGTCTGCCTCGTGGGAATGGGTATTCATAATTCCGCCGGACACCTTGACAAATTTTCCAAGATGGGCCACAAAAAGGATGGCGTCAAAGCCGAGCTCAGCTGCAAATTCCAGTGTTTTTCCGACGTAATTACTGCACTTAACGGAATGGTCTGCACGGACCCACGGATACGTTTTTAAGAAGTCCTGTCCGTAATTTCCCGGTGTCACCAGAAGGACGCGGTCACCCTGTGCTTTCCGCATTTCCATCTCGACGCGGATCGTGGAAATCAGCGCCTCCTCGCTCATCGGCACTACAATCCCGCTCGTTCCAAGGATTGAAATGCCGCCGGTGATGCCAAGTCTCGGATTGAATGTATGCTTTGCCAGTTCTTCCCCTTCCGGTACGGAGATGATAACCTGCAGTGCGCGGAAATCATCGAGTTTTTTCTGAATCTCCTCCACATTCTCGCGGATCATCTGGCGCGGTACATGGTTGATCGCCGCGTTTCCGACCGGCTGATCCAGCCCCGGCTTTGTCACACGCCCGACGCCGAATCCTCCATCGATTACAATTCCCTCTTCTGTTCCAAACGTCACTTCCGCGTAAATCAATGCTTTATCTGTCACATCCGGATCATCCCCGCCGTCTTTTCGGACGGCACAGCTTACTTTTTCGGCACTTCTCCGGATATCCAGCAATTCCAGATTCAGAACAATGCCCTTTGGCGTATGGATTTTCACTTCCTGTATTTCTTTCCCGGAAAGCAGCATAAACGCCGCTCCCCGCGCTGCCGCTGCAGCGCAGGAACCCGTCGTATATCCCATGCGGAGTTTCTTGCTGCCGCGCATAATATATGCATCTTCCAAGCCTGTCCTGCTCATGTTTTTCTCCTTAACAGATCCGGCGGTTTTTCTGCCGGATCACGCGATCTATTTTATCATAACACACAATGAAAAAATGCTGAACCATTTTCGCATATTTTTCAAAAAAGATCAATTTTTCCCGGCTGTTTTTCTATCTCAGAAACTTATTCTTTTCCCAGCTTCCTGTTGTTTCAAACTCCGCAGCTCTTCTTTCTGCCTGTTTTACAATTTTTTCATCAATTCCCATATTTTCAAGCAGCACAATCGCATTCTTTCCTCTTGCCGGCCCCTGTTCCAGGCGATACGGGAAGGAAATACTCTGCGCGGTAATCTGCTCTTCAAAATGATAATTAGTGTAGAGATCTTCCAGCAGATACGTCAGTTCAGTATCATGTGTTGCTGCAAGACAGAGCACATTTGCACGGCGCAGGGCAGCAAGCACACTCTCTGACGCTGCAATCCGCTCCGTCGTGTTTGTTCCCCGCAGCACCTCATCAATGACGCACAGAAGCGGTGTTTTTTCACGGCTTGCCTCCAGAATCCGTTTTAAAGATTTTACTTCCACAACAAAGTAACTCTCTCCCTGTGCCAGATTATCGCGGAGTGCCATGGATGTCATGATCCGGCACACAACACCGCGGTACCGCTTCGAAAGACTCGTGTTCAGTGCCTGTGCCAGAATCGCATTCACTGCCATGTTTTTCATAAATGTGGATTTTCCCGACGCATTCGAGCCGGTCAGCAGAATTCCGCCCTCCGCATACAGACTGTTTGCCACCGGATGTGTCAGAAGCGGATGATAAAGCTCCTCCACATCGATCCGACAGCCCGCCTTTTTCTCATCCAGGAATTCCGGCCGGCAGTAATACGAAAGGCTCTCCCGGTACGATGCTGCAGACAGTGCAAAGTCCAGGAGTCCAAGATCCTCTGCCATCTGCAGAATCGCTTTTTCATACGATTTCACTCCGGAAACAACCGAAGAATACTCGATCAGATCCAGCAGAAAGAACGTGCGAAAGTATGCAAAAATCATGTTTGCTGCACCGCCCTGCGATTCTTTCGTATTCACAAGTGTTCTGCATTTTCTTGTAATCGGACGGAGTTGTTTTTCCTGTTCTTCCAGACGCTTCTGATACATTTCCAGTCCGGAAATTTTTTCTTTTCCAAGTTCCCTGGCTGTCCGCTGCAGCCGCAGGATACAGCCAAACGCTTTTAATGCACTCTCCAGCTTTTTGCTCTCCCTTCCATGCATCAGTCCGTTGCCGACCATAGAAGCAAACAGAACAGCCACACCCAGCGGAGGCAGTACAAACAGCAGTCCAATTCCAAGCACAGCAATACCGGCCATCAGAAGATATTTCCCCTTCTCTCCCGGCTCCGCCTCCATCAGTACGGCTATTTCTTCTGTCGGCGGATTCATCTTTTCTTTTCCCATCAAAAGAAGTGCTTTCTGCACTGCTTCTCTGGCTTTTTGGTTCTCTGCAAAAAGCTTCATCAGCCGTTCCCGCTCTTCCCTGATTTCTGTTGTTGTGACCGGCATCCGAAGCGCCGTGTACAGATATTCTTCCCCGCACACCGACACTGTGTGGTCGACTGTGTCAAAAACCGCATCGAGATCCAGGTCATTCCAGGTAATCGCGTCCACGCAGAAGTTTTCCCCTGCTTTTCGTCTCAGACACGCTTCCAGTTTTTCTTTCTTTTCCCGTGCCGTCCGTTTCTCCTGCTTTTTTCCCCATTTCTTCCGCAGTTGTACCAGCTTCTTTTCCTGTTCATTTCTGTTATTCTGTACCATCCAAACTCCCAGCAGTATCAGAACCACAAAAATTCCTGCTGCCGTGTACAGTTCTTTCATGTCTTATCGCCATCCTTTTTCCTGCTCTGTATCATAAGTCTTTTGATTCTGTCTTATTCTAGCACAGAACCCTCTTCCCTTCCAGATTTTGTTGCAAAAATCATCTCCACCGCCGCATGTACAGCCAGTCTCTGTGAACTGCTGCCGTCACCAATGCAGGTGGAAAGGGTAAGTATCTTTTGAACTTCCTTTTCCTCACCGCTGCCAAAGATAATGCTGTTTTCTTTTCTTTCCTGTACCCATGCATTCCAGTCCGCATCGCTCCATGCTCCCAGCCGGTAAACATCACTTTTGGCATCCGTCTCCTCCACACTCCAAATACGGCACTGCCATGCTTCACCCGGCAAATACAGGTACAGATACGGAAATTCCTGTTTCCACGACGCTTCACGATACTTTTTCAATCCTCCGAACATCGTTCCATCCCGCATATTATGCCCATATAAAATCGTGTGACGTTCAGAAAAATCCTCCGGTGTATCACACGGTGCAAAAATACTGCCGTAAATCCGCTCCCTGCAAAACGCATCGTGTGTCAGATAATATGCGTTATCCTGCCCGTGCGCAACCGGAACATCTAAGGCGCAGCCCGGAATCCAGAGCCACGCGCAGATTTCTCTATTTTTTGATCGAAGTCCTGTAAAATCAATTGTCCGAAACAGATTTTGATCTGTACTGCCCGGTTCCTGCTCCTGCACTTCTTCGCTTTTTTCGTTTTCCTCTTTGTTCTCTTCTTTTTCTTCTCTGACATACATCTCCACCGCTTCTTCCTGTTCTTTTCGAATCTGCCGGCTTACCTGAATCTGCGGCAGATACCAGAAAAAAAGCGCCGCCAATGTCAGAACTGCAATCCCTCTTCTTTTTCTGCTGATTTTTTCTCTCTCCATTTTGTTTTCATTCCACCACCCGAACCGATGGTGGAATGTTTTTCCGTTTTGTTATTCAACCGGAATCCGGTTTTTTACAATACTGTTGTGTCCATAATCATCCCAGCGGTATTTCTGATTTTCAAATACAACCTCACTTTCTTTGGGATGTCCGCAAAGATTTACCGATACCGAAAAGACGCGCGCAGGATCTTTTCCATATGCCGGCTCTTCTAGTTTTTTCACGGTAACATTCTTCGTACCTGTCACCTGCATAAGCGAATACCGCAGCACCTTCTTCTCCTGTACCCGGTAATCGTTTCCTGCCGGAATTCCCCGGATCTGTACCGACTGTTCCGTGTAGCCGTCCTGATCTGTCGTTTTCTCCACCTGTGTTTTTGTAAACGTAAGATAGCATTGGTATGTATGTTCTTTTCCATACAGATCCTTTCCCTTCACGGAAAACAGAAACGTTGGATTTCCATGCGCCCATGTAATCTCATCCGCCTTAATCTTCTTTGTAATCGTCAAGGTTTCACATGCAAGATCCTTCATCGTCACGGTCTGCACTTCCTGTTTTGCCTCCAGCACAAACGAAACCGGTTCTGCCGCAAGGTATCCATCCGGCGCGGCCTCCTCCACAAGGACATAAGAACCCGGCTTTAATTTTTCCAGTTCATGCGGGCCGCTTCCTCCTGAAATCCAGCTGTCCACACGGTTTCCATCCATATCTTTTAATACCAGCTTTGCGCCGGAAATTCGTTTTCCGCTCTCTGCATCTATTTTTTCAATTGTCAGATGTGTTCCATCATTTTCGACCGTCACCGACAGTTCCGATTTACCGTCAATTTTTCCGTTTTCTACCACAAATTCCCGGCATGTGCTGTCCAGCAGATAGCCCTCCGGAGATGCTGTCTCCTGATAGTACCAGACACCGTCCAAAAGTCCCGTCAGCTCAATTTTTCCATTTGCATCCGTCTTTTTTGTCTCATCAAAACTTCCATCTTTCGTCCAGATATGAAAGGCTGCTCCCTGAAGCACTTTTCCGTCTCCCTGACTTACTTTCTGCAGAACAAAACGGTTCTTCCAGTTTGTAAACGTCAGTGTGATCTGTGCGTTTTGTTCCCCGATCGTTATTTTCTTTTCCGTCGGATCCAGCACATATCCATTTGGAGCCGCCGTTTCCCGCACAAGATACGTTCCGTACTCCAGCCCGTCTTTGAACGCCTCTCCATTTTCATCCGTTTTCAGCACAGCTGCTACCGCCTGATCCGGAAACAGCACTGTTCCGTTTACCGTTGTAATTGCTCCGCTCGCAATCACCTGATATGTTGCACCAGAAAGTGCTTTCCCTGAGTTTTCTTCCGTCTTTTTTATCTTCAGTGAGCCTGTTTTTCTTGTGTTTTCTGCCTCCAGATGGATCGTCTGCATGCCTTCCTTGTCAATGGAAAATTCCTGCTCCCAGCTTCCTGCATAACCAGCTGGATTCTTTGTCTCCACAACACGGAATTTTCCATTTTCACTGTCTGTATCCAGAATTCCCTCCAGCAGATAAGAACCCGTTTTTTTCACCCAGTTCATCTTTTTGAATTCACTCCAGGTGTTGTTTTTCCAGCGGTACACGGTAAATTCTGCACCCGAAATAGCTTCTTTTGTCTCTGCATCCATTTTTTTCACTACAAGATCTCCTACTTTCGACAGATGACAGGGAACGTTCGCTGTGTAACCAAATTCCGAAGTATTCCACGGCACAACAGTTATTCCCGTTTCCCGGGATGCTCCATGCCAGTTGTTGTACGTACTGGAAGTATCGTTTACAAAATTATCCGGCCATTTTTTCGGTGCTTTCACTCCGCCGCCGGGACCAGTTACCGCGTCGTTAGTGCCTCCATCATAGAAAATCATCGTCTGGGAATTTCCTTCAAAGGTAACTGTAACCCAGCCTTCCGAATTTTCCGGAGTTGTTCCACCGTCCGGCTCAGAGCCGCGTCTTGCCGACCAGATCGCTTCTGTTCTGGCATCGTAGACGATTCTGGCATCTGCCTCCTTCGTCAGATAGATATGTTCTGTCTCATCAGCCAGATAAAAGCCCTGCTTAAAGTCCAGATCTGAAAGTGTAAAATATCCTTTCACATTCAGCGGATTTCCTTTACTGTCGTAATAAGCAAACCGTACCTTGATCCAGAGCAGACCTTTAATATCAATGACCGGCTTATTGTGGTCAATCGCCACGACTACCGCATCCACGTCCTCATACCCTGATGGTACAACCGTGTTCTGCCAGTCTTCCAGCCAGATCCGCATCGTTACATTTTCCCCGTGGCACTCTCCAACATTCGTATATTCCGCATACATTTTTCCTTTTTTCGACTCCAGCGGCGTGAAGGAACGGAGATTACTCCATCCCTTCACATCGGCCGCCGGCCACCATGTGGAACAGCATTTCGAATGGCTCTCTCCGTTTTTGCAGAACAGATTGTCCCAGGTACTTCCATCTGTACTTCCAAAACGGATTTTTGTCTCACTTCCGATCAGCGGGGTAAAATCATATCGGCCGTCAATAACAGAGTCCGATGATACAACTTCTCCGATTCCGGCTTTCGAAAGAGAAGGAAGACTCGTAAGACTCGAAGCCAGAACATCTTCCCGAAAACAAAATCCCAACAACAGCAGAATTCCTGCGATAAACCAGAAGCTTTTCTTTGCTCTTTTCATTCTTTCCTCCTTTCAGACCGGCCCGCGGTAAGAAACAGGAAGGCTCCTGTCACGGCAATTCCAATGGGGACCGCTGCTGACGGATCGCGCAGACCTGTTTTTGGCGCGCTGTGCCAGATAGAGGGGCCTTCTTCCTGCGGCAGATCTTCTCCTTCGACAGAAAAAATCCATTTTACCCCGCTTTTCCGAAGTGCCCATTCATCTCCAAGTTCTGACGGCACACGGATTGAAAAACAGATTTCTTTCCGTTCATCTGGACTGCATATTCCAAGACTTTTTGCTGCCCATAGTCCCTCACTCTCTAAATCACCTTCATAAATCACGCTGTCTCCCTCTCGTATTTCCAGTTTCACCTTGGAAAGCAGTTCTTTTTCTGTTTCACTGAGTTCTTCCGGAAGTTCCGTCCGCAGAAAAAAATTCTGCACGGCTTGCTGTCGTGTTCACCAGTGTGAACGTATCTTCCCATTCATCTCCCGGCATCAGCACTGGAAAGTTCCGAAAGAAATTGTCGGGTGCCAAGATCAGATTCCGCGCTGCTCCTTCGTACGAAACGGTGAGGAAGCTCTGCTGCGAAACCTCCGAAACGGTATTATCCGCCTCGTGGACACACTGTTCAATTTCCAGTTCTTCTCCCCACGGAGCTTCTGCCGTCAAAATCCGGCGTCACATTCGCTGCCTGTACGGCCTCCGCCTGGATTTCCAACGGACAGCCACCGTGTCCCTCCGCCTCACTGGTCCACGCAGAT
>ENA-OPYX01000395-OPYX01000395.1-human-gut-metagenome-genome-assembly--contig:-NODE-395-length-25670-cov-4.623498_pt1 | contig 25670 bp, 27 predicted proteins | sample MGYA00242639_ERZ504486 | MGnify/ENA primary metagenome ERZ504486 (study PRJEB26092, sample SAMD00036296) | human gut metagenome | host: Homo sapiens | study: EMG produced TPA metagenomics assembly of... | reverse complement strand
GAACCCGCGGCCCCGACCTTGGCAAGGTCAGTGCTCCACCAACTGAGCCACTCGCGCATATATAAAATTGTATTGTATCTTGCAAAGAGCGCGAGACGGGACTCGAACCCGCGGCCCCGACCTTGGCAAGGTCGTGCTCCACCAACTGAGCCACTCGCGCATACATAAATTGTTTTGTATCTGTCTGTCAGACACATGTTCTATCTTACTATGGGAAAAGCAATTTGTCAATAATTTTTTGAAAAAATCGACAGCTGAAAACGTTTTTTTAGGGTGGCACTCATAAATGAAGAGTGTTATAATAAAAAATATGGGAAAATGGTCATGGAAAATATTTGTATTAGGACTTTGAAATAGTTATGGGGTGCCAGGATGTATAAAAAAATACAGGAATACACAATGTTGCGGTTTTATGTGTAATATTGCTGATTTTTGGAATAGCATTATTCGGATGTTTTGGACAGATCAGAAACAGTTTGCAGCAACAGCTGATGAGCAGTATCGAGGGTGTGGCTGAACAGAATGAAATACTTGTGGAGAAAGAAGCAGGTACGCGTTTTCGTCTGCTTGACAGTCTGGCAAGGGAACTTCGGATGGAGATGAGAGTATTTTTGTTGATAAAATGCAGGGGTTCGTAGAGACTTACCAGTTCAAACGGATGGGATATATTGCGGCAGATGGTACAGCAAAAACGACGGATGGATATCGGCTGAATATGTCTGACAGAGATTTTTTCCAACAGTCGATGCAGGGAAAAAACTTTTTGACGGATGCATTTGAAGACAGGATTGATACTTCATATGAAACCATAAATGTATTCAGTGTACCGGTATATGAAAAAAATCAGAAAACGATAAAAGGTGTTCTGTTTGGAACCTGTGGATATGAGATGTTTGAGGAATGTCTGAAGAATGAGATATTTGAAGGACAGGCTTTTAATTACATCATAAAAATAGACGGTACGATTGTTGCAACTTCCGGAAACAGTAAAGAATGGGGAATTGGGAGAAATATTTTTAATACGGATGTTTCTGAGGATGAAAGAGATGATTATGCCGGAGACCTGATGCTCAGTGACATGAAAGAGGGAAAAAGCGGCTATGGAATGGATCCAAAACGCAAAGAGGCCTCACTGTATTACTATATGCCGCTTAAAATAGAAGAAAGCGGTGAAACATGGTATGTAGTCACTGCGGTGTCGGAAAGTGTTTTAACAAGCCGTATGCAGGTGGTCATGGATGCGATCAACAGTCTGATGATGATCATTCTGGTTGTCATATCGGTCAGCGTCGGGGTGTATATTTACTCCTGGCGCCAAAGTAAAAAAGAACTTATGTCGCTTGCGTATCAGGATCCCGTTACATTGGGAGATAATTTTGTGGCATTTAAGGAACGCGCGAAAAGTAAAAAAGACGGTGTGGGATGGCTGATTGCTATGGATGTGACAGATTTTAAGCTGATCAACAGCACCTGTGGCGTCCCAAAAGGTGATGAGGTGCTGCGTGCCATATGGGAGATTTTTGAAAACGAAACGGGAGAAAATGAACTGGCAGCGCATGTCAATGCCGACCGGTTTATATTGTTCTGGATGGATGAAAATCAGGAAAACATCAAACAAAGACTGGAACATGTAATAAAAAAGATAGAAGAGATACCGGAACGTCTGGAAATACCAAATCTTTTCCCGGTGTTTGGAATTTTTCATACGATCGTATTAGATGAGATAGAGCCTTTATACGGAAATGCAGTGCTGGCGAAGCATCAGATCAAAGGAAGACGTGACAGGCATTATATGTTTTATGATGAGCTGAACCATGAGAGTATTCAGGAAAACCGTGAATTAGAAGAACATTTTGAAAAAGCGATTGAAAATGAAGAGTTTGAGATCTGGTATCAGCCAAAGTACAGTGCACATTCGAGAAAGCTTGTGGGAGCGGAAGCTCTTGTGCGCTGGCGCAGGGCGGACGGAACACTGATTCCGCCGCTTAAGTTTATTCCATTGTTTGAACGGAATGGAAATATCATCCGGCTCGATGAGTATGTATTCCGAGCTGTGTGCAGGCAGCAGAAAGAGTGGCAGAAACAGGGACAGAAGCTGCTTCCTGTTTCGGTAAACATTTCGCGTGTCAGTCTCTATTATTCAAGCGTCGTTGAAAAATATGAAAGTATGATCCGGTCGTTTGACCTTGATTCGAAATACATTCAGCTGGAAATTACGGAAAGTGCTACGATTGATAATAATGAAATATTTAATCTGTTAGAGCAGTTTCATATGGCAGGATTTAAGATACTTCTGGATGATTTCGGAAGTGGATATTCTTCTCTTGCAACTTTAAACCGTATGCATTTTGATACGATCAAGCTGGATAAGAGTCTTGTCGATTACATTGGAGACGACAATGGAGAAAAACTTTTGAATTCCATCACGAAGATGGCACAGAGCTTTGGCATGGAAATCACGGCAGAAGGTGTGGAGACGGTAGAGCAGCTGATGTTTTTATGTAATCTGGACTGTGATGATATTCAGGGATATTATTTTTCACGCCCGCTGCCGGTAAAAGAATATGAAGAATGTTTAAAAGATGCAGGCATGTAATATGATTTATGCTCATACAATATAACAATCGATACCATGGAGGTACAGGGTGAGCGCAAAGACGAGGATCGTGGTCCTTCATATGAAGGAGGTTATCTATACAGCGATATTTGTCGGACTTGGGATCGTATTGATTATATTGCTGCTTTTCATGTTTTTGCCAAAAAAACAGAAGGGCGATGCAGAGCCAACGATGCAGTATACGGCAGGCGTATACACTTCGTCGGTAATGATGGGCAGCCAGTCAGCCGATGTACAGGTCATTGTAGATGAAAACCGTATACAATCCATTTCCCTGGTCAGTCTGGATGAAACAGTGGCGACAATGTATCCGCTTATGGAGCCGGCATTGGAAAATGTCAGTGAACAGGTGATAAAACAGCAGTCGACGGAAGGGATTACATATCATACGGATAATCAGTATACATCGATCGTACTTTTAAATGCGATTGAAAATGCGCTTGCGAAAGCGGAGGTCGCAGAGGGAGAGGCAGATTAACACAGTTTAAAATCAAAGAATGAGAGGTTTGAGAACTGTGTGTTGTCAAGAATCAAAAAAGGTTCCGGATGTACCGGAACCTTTTTGTGTAAAAAAGTTATTCTTCTGTGTTGAGCGTATCCATGTAATTATTGATAGCATCAAGATCAGCATAGATCGTTTTGATCGGTCTGCTCTTTTCGTAAGCGTTATAACCGGAGTATCCTGCCCATCCGACGATAAGTAATGCAATTAACCATCCACAGATGGTGCCTGCGATACGTTTCTTTTTTCTTTTGCAAGAATCTTTTGCGGTTTGCTTTCTCTTCTTTATAGCGGTCAACTTTTGCCTGACTCATAATCATCCTCCGTTTTATTATTCACATGCCCAGCATGGATAAAAATCAAATAAACATAATGATAATATACCCCATTCTGTTAGAAAAAGCAATAGAAATACACCTTGTCATTTTCGTGGAAATTGGGTAAAATGAGAGTTTGAGAGAGAAGAAACTGTGCGCGGGATAAGAGCATGATGCTTGAAAAACAGTGCAGTGATCAGAATGGAGAATCGTGTGAAAAAAAGATCTTTCACACGGCTATTTGTTTCTGAGCAAAAACAAATAGCTTTGATGGCAAGGCATAAAAAACATGCCTCCGAGAATTTAAGATTCTCGTCGCCTCTTCGCAATAAGTTGCTCAGAAATGAGGATTTTTATGAATTTAATTGTAGCGGCAGATGAAAACTGGGCGATCGGTAATAAAAATGAATTGCTGGTGCGGATTCCGGCAGATCAGAAGTTTTTCCGTGAGACGACGATGGGCAAAGTGGTTGTGATGGGACGAAAGACATTGGAGACATTTCCAAATGGACTGCCTTTAATGGGACGGACGAATATTGTGCTGACACATGATAAAAAGTTCCGGGTTCCGGGAGCGCTGATCGTGCATGATATGGAAGAATTACATGAAGAGTTAGAAAAGTATAACAGCGAAGATATTTATGTGATCGGCGGGGAATCTGTTTATCGCCAGCTCATCGATGAATGTGATGTGGCGCATGTCACAAAAATCGATTTTGCATACGATGCGGATGCACATTTCCCGGATCTGGACGCAGATCCGGCATGGGAGATAACGGCAGACAGTGAGGAACAGACGTATTTTGATCTTGAGTATTATTTTTACCGGTATGAGAGAGTCAGAAAATAAGTAAACGTAAACAGAAAGCAGTGCAGCAAAGATGGAAAATTTTATTTACAGTATCAATGTGACGTTTCCGATTTTTTTAGTGATGGTCATCGGCTATTTTTTAAAACAGATCGGTATGTTAAACGACAATTTTGTCACGGTGGCAAACCGTTTTAATTTTAAGGTAACACTGCCGTTTATGCTGTTCCGTGATATTGCGGGCGTGGATATCAGGGCAGTATTCGATTTAAAATATGTATTGTTTTGTGCGCTTGTCAGTACCGCGTGTTTCTGGCTGATCTGGGGTGGCGTGAAGCTGTTTTTAAAGGATCAGACTATGCGGGGAGCTTTTGTGCAGGCATCGTTCCGCAGCAGTGCGGCGGTGATGGGACTTGCCTTTATCCAGAATATCTATGGAACCTCGGCGATGGGGCCGCTTATGATCGTCAGTGCGGTGCCGCTTTATAATATTTTTTCCGTGATCGTGCTGACCTTTGAGGGAGAAAATGCAAGCGGGGTGGATGGAAAACAAAAAATCAAAGAGGCATGTATCGGAATCGCCAAAAACCCGATCATTCTTGGCATTTTAGCAGGATTGATCGTCGGACTTTTAGGAATCGAATTTCCAACGATTATCAATAAGACGGTCAACAGTGTGGCGCAGATGGCTACACCGCTTGCACTGATCACGATCGGAGCCGGATTTGAGGGCAGAAAGGCACTTGCGAAGATCAAGCCGACGATCGCGGCATCTCTGATCAAGTTAGTGATTCAGCCGCTCATTTTCCTTCCGGTCGCAGTCTGGATGGGATTTGGTGGGGAGAAAATGATCGCAATTTTGATCATGCTTGCATCCCCGACAACGCCGAGCTGTTATATCATGGCAAAGAGCATGAACAACGACGGTGTGCTGACGGCGAGTGTGATCGTGACGACAACGTTATTAGCGGCATTTACGCTGACCGGATGGATCTTTATCTTAAAATCAGTCGGGTTGATTGGATAAATAAAATCATTGCATTTCCCGGTGAGATGGGATATAGTTTTTTGAAAGAAAAAATACCTTGGTTTTTGGGAGGACGATATGGATATAACAGGCAGAAAATTATTTGTAAAAGCGCTGCAGGAAGAGGGCGTGGATACCATTTTCGGTTATCCGGGCGGTACTGTGACGGATCTTTTCGATGAATTATATAAACAGGATAGTATTGACGTCGTCCTGCCAAGACATGAACAGGGACTGATCCATGCGGCGGAAGGATACGCGAAATCTACCGGAAAAGTCGGCGTGTGCTTAGTGACGAGTGGGCCGGGTGCGACCAATATCATTACAGGTCTTGCGGATGCGCATTATGACAGTATTCCACTGGTATGCTTTACGGGACAGGTTCCACTGTCTTTAATAGGAAATGATGCATTCCAGGAAGTAGATATTGTCGGAATGACAAGAAGTGTCACAAAATACGGTGTGACCGTGCGCAGACGGGAAGATTTGGGACGTATCATCAAGATGGCATTTTATATCGCATCCACCGGCAAGCCGGGACCGGTACTGATCGATATTCCGAAGGATATCCAGACGGCAGCAGGACCGGCGGAGTATCCGTCGAACATCCAGATCCGCGGTTATAAGCCGAATGAGTCGGTACATATCGGACAGTTGAAAAAAGCGTATAAACTGCTCCGCACCGCAAAGAAACCGCTGATCCTTGCCGGAGGAGGTATCAATATCGCACATGCGAATGACAAACTGCTCGCATTGGCGGAGAAGATGCAGATCCCGGTGGTCACAACGATCATGGGGAAAGGTGCGATCCCGACGAGCCATCCGCTCTATGTAGGAAACAGCGGTATGCATGGAAAATACGCAGCAAATATGGCAGTCAGCAAATGTGATGTGCTTTTTTCTATCGGAACAAGATTTAACGACCGTATTACAGGAGATCTGAATGAATTTGCACCGAAGGCGAAGATCGTACATATCGATGTGGATACGGCATCAATCTCCAGAAATGTCGTTGTGGATGTTCCGGTTGTATCGGATGCGAATCTGGCATTAGAAAAGCTGCTTGAATGGGCGGAATCGAAAGATACCGAGCAGTGGCAGAAGGAAATCGCAGAGTGGGATAAGAAAAATCCGCTTGAGATGCGCAGGGACTGTGGCATGACACCGCAGATGGTATTTGAGCATGTAAACCGTACCTTTAGAGAGGCTGTTTATGTAACAGATGTCGGACAGCATCAGATGTGGGCAACACAGTACTTAGAGTTAGATTCCTGGCATCAGCTGATTACATCCGGCGGACTTGGCACGATGGGATTTGGATTTCCGGCGGCGATCGGGGCAAAGATCGGCAACCGGGATAAGGAAGTTGTATGTTTTACGGGAGATGGCGGTTTTCAGATGAATATTCAGGAGATGGCAACGGCAGTCGTGCAGGAAGCGCCGGTGATCATCTGCCTGTTCAACAACTATTACCTTGGCATGGTGCGTCAGATGCAGCAGTTATTTTATGGAAAACGTTATGAGGCAACCTGCCTGCGCAGAAGGAGAACCTGTCCGGCGAACTGCAAGGGACCGAATGCATCCTGTCCGCCGTACACACCGGATTTTATCGCATTGGCAAAGAGCTACGGCGCACACGGGATCCGTGTGGAAAAAGAGGAGGACATCCAGGCGGCACTTGATGAGGCGCGTACCTACACAGATGCCCCGACCATCATTGAATTTATGATTTCCACGGATGAGATCGTACTTCCTATGGTAAAGAGCGGAAATCCAATGAGCGAGATGATTTTGAAATAGGAGAGGATACGGATATGAAAAATAGATGGATTGCATTATATGTGGAAAACCAGGTAGGTGTTTTAGCAAAAGTATCCGGTCGTTTTTTTCCGGAAAATCTTACAATCTCCAGAGTCTTACGGTTGGTACGACAGAGGATGAGACGGTTTCAAGAATGACGATCTGTGTGACCAGTGACGATATCACATTTGAGCAGATCAAAAAACAGTTGAACAGCATGGTTGAGGTTATTAAGGTCATTGACCTCACGGATGTGCCGATTCACATGAAAGAGATTTTATTTGCAAAAGTATTAGATGTCAATGAGGCAGGAAAGCTGGAAGTATTCCAGATCGCACAGGTGTTTAATGTGCAGGTGACAGATATCGGCAATGACAGCGTACTCTTAGAGTGTAAGCTGACGGAACGAAGAAACAACGAGCTGATCGCCCTGTTAAAATCTAAATTTCGCAGGATCGAGGTTGTGCGCGGTGGAGCGGTGGCGATTGAGTCGATCAGTACGTCATGCAGGTAAGCATGCCGGCTGTCATAACGGCAGATAATAAAAAACGGGTTTGTGAAAATAGTTTTCCATAGAGAAAGAGGCAGGTGATAATTTTCACCTGTCTCCTTCTTTTTGGAAAAAATTTATGGAATTTATTATACGCGCTTATTTAAGAAAGCGATAAACTTTTCAAAATGCATCGGTGTTCCCTGAATTTCCTGTACTTTCAAGCGGTTTTTCTCGTTAAATCCTACAAGAATATCATGGTTTGCCTCCGAGAGGTAATCGATGATACCGTCGATGTCGGATTTAATATTCTTCGGGCACTGGATATACAGATGCTTGTTGGCACTGATATGCAGTGTGTAGGAGATACTGAAATGGTACCAGAAAAACTTGTGCAGCGTGGAGTATTTGTAGATCCATATGATCTCATCGATCGGTACGATCGCATTGCCGTAGACGGAAGTTTCAATGAAAAAATGTTCCGTGATAAACATATCTTCCGTTGCGAGCTGCGGCAGTGTGGCGAGTTCTTCCTCCGCCTGCTCTAACATCTTTTTCGGATTACCAAACAGTGCAAGATCCTGGCATGCAGGGGAGAGCACCGGGAAAAACATGTATATGACAGAGAGCACGATGCAGAGCAATGCGTAAATTCCGGTAATGAAAATTGCTGCAAACAGGATCCAGTTTCCAACGTGGTTAAATCCCGGTTCGCTGATATAGTAGGAAGAAACCTTGTTGCGGATACCGTTTTCCGTCCAGTTTAAATCGGTGGACAGATTGGAAAGCAGGGTGTCGAAATTTTCATTTCCCTTTGAAATCTTTCCTTTGATGGTGACTTCTTCGATGGAAGGCAGACCCTCCTCACTGGTATTTGGCGATAACAATACGATGATACATTCCTCGTCACGCATAGTGTAATAATAATAACCGTTGGTGTGACCGAAGATGGACTGGGTATATCCGGTAAATTTTAAATCGGAAAGTGTGGTGCTTATATACTGTTTACCACCCCGGAAAGCGGTCTCTAACGAGGTGTCGTCGGGCAAAATGTCCGGAGAAAATACAGCGGACAGCGAAAAAAAGTGCCATGCAAGCATGAGCACGATCAGGTAAATGATCGGAGCTGCAAGTCTGCGTTTATAAAATGCCTTGATATTTTTGCTGATGTAGTGATCGTAATTTTCGGGCATATCAAAATCCTTTTCTCAAATAAAAAATGACATACTGCTAATAGTATAGATTCTTTTTTGCTTTATTTCAACTAAAACCTGTGATAAGATGGTACTTGCAGTAACAGCGATAAAAGGAGATTATAATTTGGAAGCATATACAAGTTTTGCGCAGGTATATGATCTGTTCATGGATAATGTTCCCTATGAAGAGTGGAGCAGGTATATTATAGGACTTCTGAAAGAATATGGGATCTGTGACGGAACAGTACTTGATTTAGGCTGTGGAACGGGAAAGATTACAAGATTGTTGAAAAAAGCGGGCTACGATATGATCGGTGTGGATAATTCACCGGAAATGTTGGAGATCGCGGCGGAGACCGGATATCAGGAGATGCCGGAGGATGAGATCTTATATCTGTTACAGGATATGAGAGAACTTGAACTGTACGGAAGCGTGCGTGCAGTCGTGAGCATCTGTGATTCGATGAACTATCTGCTGGAAGAGACAGATCTTTTGTCCCTGTTTTACCGTGTCAACGAATATTTAGATCCGGATGGTATTTTTATCTTCGATCTGAACACAGTATATAAATACAGAGAACTCTTAGGCGAGACGACAATCGCTGAGAACCGCGAGGAGGGAAGCTTCATCTGGGATAACTATTTCGATGAGGAAGAACAGATCAATGAATACGATCTGACGCTTTTTATCCGGGAGGAAGAAGGACTTTACCGCAGATTTGAGGAGACGCACTACCAGCGTGCCTACGAATTAGAAACCGTAAAACACCTTTTAGAACAGGCTGGACTTGAATTCGTCGCAGCATATGACGCATTTACGAGAGAGCCGGTAAAAGAGGACAGCGAGCGCATTTATGTGATCGCGAGGAGCAATCAGGAAACCTGAATGCACTATTTGCTCCCAACATCATTGGAGTCATCAGAAATTTATGAGTACAGTACGAAATGGAGGATAAAATATGAGTGATTATATTGTAAGAGCAACAGCGGCGGACAGCCAGATTCGTGCATTTGCCATCACATCAAAGGAAATGGTTGAGGAGGCAAGAAGAGCCCACGACACAAGACCGGTCATCACGGCAGCGTTGGGACGTCTTTTGAGCGGTGCGGCAATGATGGGAACAATGATGAAAGGGGATAATGATCTTTTGACGATCCAGATCCAGTGCGGCGGTCCGGCAAAAGGACTTACCGTGACAGCGGATTCCCATGGCCATGTCAAGGGATTTCCTATGGAATCCCAGGTGGAACTGCCGTTAAATGCACAGGGCAAATTAGATGTGGGCGGAGCTCTTGGACTTGGCGTGATGAGTGTCATCAAGGATATGGGCTTAAAAGAACCGTATGTGGGACAGATCGCACTGCAGACCGGAGAGATCGCTGAGGATCTGACCTATTATTTTGCAACATCCGAACAGATCCCGTCCGCAGTAGGGCTTGGAGTTTTAGTGGACAAAGACTTATCGGTGCGCCAGGCGGGCGGTTTTATCATCCAGCTGATGCCGTTTACCAGTGATGAGGTCATTGAAAAACTGGAAAACAAGATCAGGGAGATCGCATCTGTAACGGAAATGTTAGAGCAGGGTATGACACCGGAGCAGATTTTAGAGGAAATCTTAGGAGATTTCGGTCTTGAGATCTCAGATAAGATCCCGGCTGCATTTGAGTGTGACTGTTCAAAGGAGAGAGTTTCACGTGCAATTTCTACGCTGAGCAAAAAAGATTTAGATTCGATCATCAATGACGGAGAGGCAATCGAGGTAAAATGCCAGTTCTGTAACAAGGCATACCATTTTGATGTGGACGAATTAAAGGAAATGCGTTCTGCAAAATAAAAAGGGCTGCTGTTGCGAAAAAATAGTACAAGCGGACAGTAAGCAAAAGGCAAGGCAATGTGGTTGCGGTAAGCAGGGGTAAAAACGTAACCGGAAAAGAGGAAAGAATGAGACAGGGATTTGTGAAAGTTGCAGCGGTACACCAAAGATCAGGGTTGCCGACACAGGATATAATGCAAAAGTGATCTGCCAGTCTGTTAAAGAGGCGGCAGAGGCGGGAGCAAAAGTGATCGTTCTGCCGGAACTGTGTATCACAGGGTATACCTGTGGGGATCTGTTTTTACAGGAAAAGCTGCTTCGGGAGGCGAAAGAAGAATTATTGCATATCACGGCATTTACGACAGATGTGGATGCAATCGTATTTGTCGGACTTCCACTTGCATACAAAGGAAAATTATATAACGTGGCAGCGGCATTAAATCGTGGAAAAATTCTTGGTATCGTACCGAAAACCTACCTTCCGAATTATAATGAATTTTATGAAGCGCGCCATTTTACGAGAGGTATGGAAGAAGTGGCCGATGTACGGCTGACCGAAGAATTGACGGTGCCGATGGGAACGAGACAGTTATTTACCTGTCTGGAGCTGCCGGAACTTGTGATCGCAGCAGAACTCTGTGAGGATCTCTGGACGATGAATCCGCCGAGCATCGGACATGCCATGCACGGAGCAACGCTGATCGTAAATCTTTCCGCATCGGACGAGACGACCGGAAAACCGGCTTACCGCAGGGAACTGGTAAAAGGACAGTCGGCAAGACTGCTCTGCGGCTATATCTATGCGAGTGCAGGGGACGGCGAGTCCACACAGGATGTGGTCTATTCCGGGCATAACCTGATCGCAGAAAATGGACGTTTGTTAGCGGAGTCAGAACTTTTTGACGCACAGACGATATCCACCGAGATCGATGTGTCCCGTCTTGCGTCCGAGCGCCGCAGAATGACAACATTTGAGACGGTCACAGAGCCGGTATATCGTGAAAATGTATTTTCCTTACAGATGGAAGAGACAAAGCTGACACGTTATATTGATCCGATGCCGTTTGTGCCGTCCGGAGAGCGCGACCGTACACTGCGCTGCGAGGAGATCTTATCGATCCAGTCGATGGGACTGAAAAACGTTTAGAGCATACACACTGTAAGTCTGCAGTGATCGGAATTTCCGGCGGACTCGATTCCACGCTGGCACTTCTTGTCACCGTGCGTGCTTTTGATGCGCTCGGAATGGATCACAGTAATATCAAGGCAGTGACCATGCCGGGATTTGGTACGACAGACCGCACTTACGATAATGCAGTATCATTGATCCGCTGTCTGGGAGCTGATTTTATCGAGGTGGATATCAAAGATGCCGTCAACATTCATTTCCGGGATATCGGACAGGATCCGTCGATGCATGACGTGACCTACGAGAACGGACAGGCGAGAGAGCGCACGCAGATTTTGATGGATATTGCAAATAAGTCCGGCGGAATGGTCATCGGAACCGGAGATTTGTCGGAGCTTGCACTTGGCTGGGCGACTTACAACGGAGATCACATGTCTATGTATGCAGTCAATGCATCGGTGCCAAAGACACTGGTGCGCCATCTGGTGCGTTATTATGCGGATACCTGTGGGGATGAGACTTTAAAACAAGTGCTGCTCGATGTGCTTGACACACCTGTCTCTCCGGAACTTTTACCGCCGGAAGACGGAAAAATTTCACAGAAAACGGAGGACTTAGTCGGCCCTTACGAGCTGCACGATTTTTATCTGTATCATATGCTGCGTCTTTCCTACGCACCGGCAAAGGTTTACCGTCTGGCAAAACAGGCATTTGCCGGAACTTATGACGATGCAACGATTTTTAAGTGGCTGGAGACATTTTACCGCCGTTTCTTTGCGCAGCAGTTTAAACGTTCCTGCCTGCCGGACGGACCAAAAGTCGGAAGTGTTGCGGTATCTCCGCGTGGGGATCTGCGTATGCCGTCCGATGCGTGTGCCTCAATATGGTTAGCGGAACTGGAGGAGTTAAAGGATGCAGTATCGCAGGGATAAAAAAGGAAATGAATTGTCTGTTTTAGGATATGGATGTATGCGTTTTACTAAAAACGGCAGCAGTGTCGATCTTGATAAGGCGGAAAAAGAGGTGATGGCGGCGATCAAAGCAGGTGTTAATTACTTTGACACTGCCTATGTCTATGCAGGCAATGAGGCAGCAGTCGGAGAGATCTTAGACCGCAACCACTGCAGGGAGCAGATCTATCTGGCAACAAAGCTGCCACATTATCTGATCAAGTCTGTCGCAGGTGCGGAAAAGATGTTTCAGGAGGAATTGCGCAGATTAAAAACCGATTATATCGATTATTATCTGATGCATATGCTCACCGATATACCGACCTGGGAAAAATTAAAAAAGATCGGCATGCAGGACTGGATCGAGGAAAAATTATCGTCCGGTCAGATCAGAAATATCGGATTTTCCTATCATGGAAATACCGAGATGTTCAAACAGCTCGTGGATGCCTACGACTGGGATTTCTGCCAGATCCAGTACAACTATATGGATGAATACTCACAGGCAGGCGTGGAAGGACTGCGCTATGCAAATGCAAAAGGACTTCCGGTCATCATCATGGAGCCTCTTCGCGGAGGCAGACTGGTAAATCTTTTACCGGAGTCAGCAAAAAAATTGTTCCGCGCTGACAAGGAAGGACGTACACCGGCGGAGCTTGCCTTAAAATGGCTCTATAACCAGCCAGAAGTAACCTGTGTGCTCTCCGGGATGAATTCCATGGAAATGGTGGAGCAGAACCTAAAGACGGCATCTGAGTCCCATGTGGGCTGTCTGACGGCATCAGACGCAGCACTGATCGAACAGGTGAAAGAAGAGATCAAAAAGCATGTCAAAGTCAGCTGTACCGGATGTGGGTATTGTATGCCGTGTCCGCGGGGAGTGGATATTCCGGGAACATTCCGCTGTTATAATGCGATGTATTCGGAAGGGAAAAAATCAGGACGGAAAGATTATTTACAGTGTACGGCATTCCGGAAAGACACCGCAAGCGCATCCCAGTGTGTCGGCTGCGGAAAATGCGAAAAACACTGCCCGCAGCATATTGAGATACGCAAAGAGTTAAAATGTGCAGCGTCAGAATTGGAAGACGTGAAGTATAAGGTAATGAAGTCTGCAATTCAGATTTTAAAATTATGGTAAGACAATAAGAAAAGGATTAGAGAACATATTGGAAAAGAAAAGTTTTGTTTTAAAGGGAAATATCGTATATTCAGGAGAAAACAAGGAACTGTGCAGTATAGAGGGTGGTTATGTTGTATGTGAAAACGGTATCTGCCGCGGCGCATTTGAAAAGTTGCCGAAACAGTATGAAACACTGCCGCTGACCGATTATGGTGATAAGATCATCCTTCCGGGAATGACGGATCTGCATGTGCATGCACCACAGTATACATTCCGGGCACTTGGCATGGATCTTGAACTTTTAGACTGGCTGAATGTGCATACTTTTCCGGAAGAGGCAAAATATGTGGATATCTCCTATGCAAAAAGAGCATATGGAAGTTTTGTGTCTGATTTAAAGCACAGTCTGACAACGCGTGCCTGCATTTTTGCGACACTTCACAGAGAGGCAACCGTTGCTTTGATGGATCTTTTGGAGGAGAGCGGGATCGTAAGCTATGTTGGCAAGGTAAATATGGACCGTAACGGTGGTGAGAATCTCTGTGAGGCGGATGCGTCTGCTGCGGCAGAAGATACGAAAAAGTGGATTGAGGAGACAGCCGGAAAATATGAGCGTACAAACCCGATCTTAACACCGCGTTTTATTCCAAGCTGTACGGATGAGCTGATGAGAGAACTTGCAAAACTGCAGAAAACGACAGGACTCCGCGTGCAGTCGCATCTGTCGGAAAACCCATCGGAAGTCGCATGGGTAAAAGAGCTTGTCCCGGCAGCGAAAAATTATGCAGATGCCTACGCTGTTTTTGATATGTTCGGAGATAAGGATCACCCGGCAGTCATGGCACACTGTATTTACAGTGAGGATGAGATGGATCTTTTGAAAGAACACGGTGTCTATGTGGCACACTGCCCGGAATCGAACTTAAATCTTTCCTCCGGCATTGCACCGGTCCGAAAGTTCTTAGAGGAAGGTATTGCGGTCGGACTTGGTTCCGACGTGGCGGGCGGATCTTCACTTTCCATGGCAAAAGCTTTGACATTAGCGGTACAGGTATCAAAAATGTACTGGCGTCTGATTGATGAGAAAAGTAAGCCGCTGACATTTGCGGAAGCGTTTTATTTAGCGACAGCCGGAGGCGGCAGTTATTTTGGTAAAGTCGGTACATTTTTAGATGGATATGAATTTGATGCGGTTGTCGCCGAAGATCATATTGCAAAGGATGTAAGGGAGTATACACCGATCCAGAGGACAGAGCGCATGATGTATGATGAGAGTACAATGACGATCTGTGCAAAATATGCAGCCGGATGTGCGTGTGAGCTGTAAAGGTTCAGATAGAGTGAAAATCAGAAAAATTTAGAGGCTCTCCAAATTTGAATGAAAAAGAGTCATAACCGGCAAAATCGGTTATGACTCTTTTTAAAACGAATCAAATATTCAGGAAACATAACGTTTGTATTTAGATCTGGTGAAGTTTGCGCTCATATTTGCGCTCACCGGCCGTCATGCGTGCCGGATTCTGTACATAGACAAGCATGTACATGAAGACTGCCATAATGATTCCGGTAACCACATCAAATACGGAGTGCTGTTTTAAAAACATGGTAGATAAAATAATGCTTACCATAAGAACAGCAGAACCAATACGGATGACCTTTTTATCGCGGAAATTTTCACTGTGCCATACGGCTAAATTGACTGCAATGGAATTGTAAACGTGAATACTTGGGAAAAGGTTCGTCGCAGTGTCCGTTGCGTAGAGGCATTTTACCATATGTACAAACACGTTATCCCGCGCAAAAGTAGTCGGCCTTAAATAATGTCCGTTTGGATAAATGGTGGAGATGACTAAAAAGATCGTCATTCCGGTAAACAACATGGTACATAAACGGAAATATTCGTCTTTATTTTTAAAGTAGAAGTAACCAAGTCCCCACGCAACATATCCAAACCATAAAAAGTATGGAATAATAAAATATTCACAAAATGGAATATAATCATCGAGTGCAACATGGATCACATGAAAATGCGTGGTAACGGTTCTCTCTAAATGACCAAACCATGGCAGATAAATCATGAAATAAAGCAGAAGAAGAGCATGTTTGTTTCTCTCAATAAATGCGTTGACCGCATCGCGTGTCTTCGTTTTCACGGTTTCACCCTCTTTTCATTAATCTCAACGATAGGGATTATAGCACAGCATTTTTTTAGAAACAATTCCCTTTTCCTTATTTTAAGAAAGATTATTTAAAATTTAAGAAAACTTTAAGCTATGACGGGTGTTTTTGGGGAGTTTGACGGTAATTTTTATTACAGATCAATGCGAAAAAAGAACGAATTCTTAATTAAATGTTACGATTTGGACAATTTGTTGACAAGACCTTGCCGGATATTATAATAGAGTAGGTGTCCGTTAGCATATTTTATGCAATACAACATATCTTTACACATAGGATGAAAGGATATTTAGAAAAATGAAAGAGAAAAACAAGCGGAAAATGCATGGAGGTGCGTCAGCAAAAAGTTATACAGGACTGGTGCTCACATGTGTTATGACGGCGATTGCTGTGATTTATGTCGGGTTTGCGATTTATTTTGAAAGTCATTTTTGTTTTGGAACTTCTATTGATGGGATTGCAGTCGGTGGCAGCAATGTGGAAAAAGTCGAGGATGCGATCCGGACTGAGATGAAAAATTACAATCTGACAGTTACTGCACGCGAGGATAAAAATGGAACCATTGCAGGTTCGGATATTGATATGGAGCCGGTATTTCAGGGGGAAATAGAGAAACTTTTAGAGGAGCAGAATGGTTTTGCGTGGCTGATCCTGATGTTCCAGAAGCAGGAGTTTGAACTGGCAAAGGTTGTATCTTATGATGAACAGAAACTGGATGAGGCAGTCAGAAATTTACCATGTATGAAAGATCAGCGCACACCGGTGGATGCGACTTATTCTGATTATACAAGAGAAAACGGGTATGCGCTTGTACCGGCTGATTATGGAACACAGGTCGATACCGCAAAAGTCAGGAAAGCGGTAAGTGATGCGGTTTTAGTATTGGATGAAACCGTTGATCTGGAGCAGAGCGGCTGTTATTTAGAGCCTGCAATCGGAGATGATGATAAAGATCTGCTGGCTTTGATCGATGCATTAAACCAGTATGTCGGTGTTACGATTACATATGACTTTGGGGATGATAGGGAAGTATTGGATGGAACAACGATCAGTACCTGGCTTTCTGAGGAAACCGACGAAAAAGTTTCCATTGATGAGGAAGAAGTCCTTGCCTTTGTAAAGACACTGGCAAAGAAATATAATACTGCCTATTCACCGAAAGAGTTAAAGACTTCCTACGGTACGACGGTTACGATCACCGGTGGTTTTTATGGCTGGAGAATCGATAACGGAGGGGAAGTAGAACAGATTCTGGCAGACTTAAAAGCCGGAAAAGATGTGGAGAGAGAGCCGGTATATCTCACAACGGCAAACAGTCATGGCGAGCATGATTACGGTGATTCTTATGTTGAGATCAATCTGACAAACCAGCATTTATTCCTTTACAAAGACGGAAAACTGGTGGTGGAGAGTGATTTTGTTTCAGGAAATCTTTCAAAAGGACATGATACACCGACAGGTGCATTCGGACTGACTTATAAAACCATGAATGCAGTCTTAAGAGGTCCGGATTATGAGACACCGGTTACCTACTGGATGCCGTTTAACGGCGATGTGGGTATGCATGATGCAACCTGGCGTAACAAGTTTGGTGGAAGTATCTATAAGACCAGTGGGTCTCATGGATGTATCAATCTGCCTGCATCTGCAGCAAAGAAGATCTATGAGACGATCGATAAGGGATATGCAGTTTTAGTATATCGTATGCCGGGTGACAATCCGACTGTTGTGCAGCAGCCGCAGGCGGATGTTCCATCTGTGATCAATGCGATCAGTATTATCGGGCCTGTAACATTAGAGAGCGAAACAGCAATCGTGAATGCGAGAAATATGTACAACTCACTTTCAGATGCAGACAAGGCTCAGGTAACAAATTATGACACACTGACAGCGGCAGAGGCAGCACTTGCGGTATTGAAGGCACAGCAGCCGGCTGATGGAGGGCAGCAGCCAGATCAGAGCTAGCCACAGGATCAGAGCCAGCAGCCAGACCAGAGCCAGCCACAGGATCAGAGCCAGCAGCCAGACCAGAGCCAGCCACAGGATCAGAGCCAGCAGCCAGACCAGAGCCAGCTACAGGATCAGAGCCAGCAGACGGACGGAAACCAGCAGGATCAAAGCCAGCAGACGGACGGAAGTCAGCCACAGGGATGATGAAAACAATTTAACAGATACAGGTCAAAGCAAAAAAAGCTCCTGCGCATTAACCAAGCGCAGGAGCTTTTTGCTGCCAATGGATTGATAAACGATCAATAACGTTTTATGGAAGGTTTAGGAGCTGCTGTAGTATTCGTTCCGGAAGAATGCTGCTTTGGATGTGAAACTTCTTTTGCTGCAGTATTGTGGGCAGATACAGAACCTTTGCGTGGTACGCTGCAGCCTAACAGAACGCTGACTGCTTCATGCATTTCCGGATGTGCACGATAGGCTTCAATGATCGTCCGCTCAGAAGGTGTCACATGAAAATTCTCATTGCTGTCATAGCCGAATGCTTCAAGGATATCTGTGATATTATATAGATCGCAGAGTGTTAAAAGGATATCTGCGCTTGGATTTGCCTGTCCGCTTTCCCATCCGTAAATCGTTTTGGGAGCGGCGGTAAAAGAACGATCCTCTAACAGGATAGAAACATCATTTACAGACAGGTGATTCCGTTTACGATATTCTTTTAAAACTTTTGCTATATTCTGATTCCGCATATTGATCTCCGTTCTGTTGCATTTAAAGCAGCCAAAATGCTTTTTAATCGTATCATATCCCACCTCATTTTATCAGTCAATGAGTTCTTAATTGCAGAGAAAAATATAATTGCAATTCCTAAAGTTAAAGAATAGAATAAGAAAAAACAGATTTTTGTAGAAGAGGTGCGATAACATGGGAAAATCAAAAGTGACGGATTATATGATCCGGTATATTGAAGAAAACCGGATGGATGCAAAATCGCTGGCGGCACATGCGGGCATCGATGCAGGAAAATTGCGGAAGGATTATAAGGAACCGCTGGATGCGGAGGAATTTCTTTCACTCTGCGCATATCTTGGTATCAGACCGGAACAGGTACAGCGGATGCTGTGAACCACTATTTGCCTCCGACATAATTACGTGCAATGCGTAAACAGCATCAGGGTATAAATATCGGTAAGATGTACATACTGATCACATAGAGAACATGATATAAAAATGTTTGGAAATGGAGATTCGTATGAGCATGCAGACGGGAAAACAGAGTATTTGTTTTGAAACGCCGCCTTATATTGTAAGCAGCGCAAGTATTGTCGGAAAAAAATGAGGGGGAGGGACCTCTTGGAGCCTGTTTTGATCTGATCGGGGAGGATGATAAATTTGGGCAGGACACCTGGGAAGAGGCAGAGAGTACCCTGCAGAAAGGAGGCTTTCGGAATGGCAGTCGGAAAAGCAGGACTGAAAAAAGAAGAGATCCGTTATCTTTTTTCCGGAGATCTTTTAGGACAGAATATTGCCACTTCGTTTGGACTCATGGATTACCAGGTGCCGCTCTTTGGCCTGTATGGTGCGTGCAGTACCTGCGGCGAGGCGCTTTCCCTTGGAGCAATGTGTGTTGCTGCAGGATATGCGGATTACGTTGTGGCGATGACATCGAGCCATTTTGCCAGCGCCGAAAAGCAGTTCCGGTTTCCACTTGAATATGCGAACCAGAGACCAATGTCAGCAACCTGGACGGTGACAGGAAGTGGTGCGTATGTGCTTGGAAAAAGAAAGAGCAATGCGTGTATTACCGGCATCACGACCGGAAAGATCATCGATTATGGCATTAAGGATTCCATGAATATGGGGGCGGCAATGGCACCTGCGGCAGCAGATACGATCTGCCAGAACTTAAAAGATTTCGGGCGCAGGCCAGAGGACTATGATCACATTATTACCGGGGATCTAGGCAGTGTTGGAAGGGAGATCCTGATCGATCTTTTGAAAAAAGAAGGATACGATATCAGTGAGATGCATTTAGACTGCGGTATGCTGATCTATGAGAGCAAAGCGCAGGGAACCGGGGCAGGAGGTTCCGGATGCGGGTGTTCTGCCGTAACACTTGCCGGGCATTTTTTAAAACAGGTCGAGCAGGGAAAATTACAGCGTATCCTGTTTGTGCCGACCGGGGCACTTCTTTCCACGGTGTCTTTTAATGAAGGAAAAACGGTGCCAGGGATTGCACATGGAGTCGTGATCGAACATGCAGATTAAAAGAGAGAAAGAGGTGTAGAATTATGGATTATATCAATGCATTCTGGGTTGGAGGGGCAATCTGTGCACTGGTGCAGATCTTAATGGAAAAAACAAAGATGCTTCCTGGAAGGATCATGGTGATGTTAGTGTGTCTTGGCGCACTGCTTGGGGCACTTGGGATCTACCAGCCGTTTATTGAATTTGCGGGAGCCGGGGCAAGTGTGCCGCTGCTTGGATTTGGGAATACCCTGTTTAAGGGAGTGAAAGAAGCGGTGGACGAGTATGGATTTTTAGGAATTTTTTTAGGTGGACTAAAAGCAAGTGCCGCTGGTATTTCAGCGGCACTGATCTTCGCATATCTGGCAAGTATTATTTTTCAGCCTAAGATGAAGAAATAGATATTATAAATATTTTTTGATCTCTTCGATCAATGCGGTATATTCCTCATCGGAAAGAAATTTTTCGCCCGGATTCATGGCAAAAGTGCCGCCCCACTCGTAACCGTCTGTATATTTTGGAACGAGATGGAAGTGGAGATGATGGCCGGTATCACCGTAAGCACCGTAGTTGACTTTCTGCGGATGAAATGCCTTGTGAAGTGCTTCTGCCACATGATTAATATCTTCAATGTAAGCGGCGCGTTCCTCAGAGGTCAGTTCAGTGATCTCACTGACATGTTTTTTGTGAGCGACGATCACACGGCCTTTGTGGCTCTGCTCCTTGAAAAGATAAACTTTTGAACTTGGCAGTTCACAGATTTTAATACCAAACTGGGCGACTAATTCGCCCTCCATACAATATGCACAATTCTGATCCATAAGAAACCTCCCGTGTCTGTTTTTTTATTATTTAATATTGAAAAAAAGGTCTGCACAAATCATCGACCGGTGCAGACCTGATTTTTTTAAATTATTTCTGGTTGAAGTGAACAGCGAAACCTGCGATCTCGTCTTTTAAGTAAGCAACAGTAAGCTCACCTTTGTCATTGTATTTGAAAGAAGATTCGTCAAATACAAAACCACGTTTTTCAAGATGATAAATCGCGCGGTCTAAGTAGTTGGTCTGAATGCAGATATGACCATTGGTTCCGCGTCCCGGATTCTTCATCATTTCAATTAAAGAACCTACGAACATGGAGCTGTTTCCAACTTTTACATTCTCGCCAAGTAAGGTGGCGAATTTTGCAGACTCTGCAGCAGCTACTTCCTCAGAAGCGTTGTTAACACCTACATGTAACAGTTTGAATCCTAACATGGTAGAAACAGCCTCTTTTGTTAAAGCTGTAATGCCATCCCAGTCTTTTGCAGCGATCATGTCTTTGTTTACCATCCAGGAACCACCGCATGCGATGATCTTTTTGAAATCAAGGTAGCTTGTTAAGTTCTTTGCGTTGATACCGCCGGTCGGCATGAATTTCATCATGGTGTACGGTGCTGCGATGGCACGGATCATGGAAAGTCCGCCTGCAGCTTCTGCCGGGAAGAATTTCACAATGTCAAGACCAAGCTCGATTGCAACTTCTACGTCGCTTGGGTTAGAGCATCCAGGAGTTACCGGGATTCCTTTTTCAACACAGTATTTTACAACTTTTGGATTTAAACCAGGGCTTACGATGAATTTTGCACCTGCGTTTACAGCGCGGTCAACCTGCTCTGTGGTAAGAACAGTACCTGCACCTACTAACATCTCCGGGAACTGCTCGGACATGATGCGGATAGATTCCTCAGCAGCTGCTGTACGGAAAGTAACTTCTGCACATGGGAGACCACCGTCGCATAATGCTTTTGCTAAAGGTGCAGCATCCTCTACATTGTCAAGTGCGATAACCGGGATAATACCGATTTTGGAAAACTCTTCTAATACTTTGTTCATAATTCTTCTCCTTTATTTGAATAATTTTAAGGTTCTTAAAATGGTTTCGTAATATGAAACATTGTTTCGTACAACGGTACAATAGTATTATAACATTACAAAATGCCTTGTCAATAATTTAGGGAAAGAAAATGTTGTATTTTGCAAAAAACAAAAATTTGACTTTTATTGGAAGGTCATGTTATGATGTCATATGGTTTCATATAATGAAACAATAATGTGAATTATGAAACCTAAAAGACAGGTATTGGAAAAATAACTGATACCTTACATAGAATATGAGGTAATTATGGCAGAACAGAAAGAAACAAAAATCCGGTGCAGTCGGCAGAGCGCATTTTTCAGGTAATGGAAATGCTGGCCGATCACGGTGAGATGGGGCTGATGGAGATCAGCACAGCGTTAGGACTTCACAAAAGCACGGTACATCGCCTTCTGATGTCTTTAGTCTATATGGGATATGCAAAACAGGACGAGGTATCCCAGAAGTATATGCTTTCTTATAAAATAGTCAGCATGGCAGGAAAAATGCTTGACCGCATGGATATTTTACAGGTTGCAAAACCTTATATGGAGCGTTTGTCTGATATCAGCGGGGAAACAGTGCATTTAGTTCAGCGGGAAGGAAACAATATTTTATATATTTATAAAATAGAAGCAAAAATCGGTACGATCCGCATGGTGTCCCATGTGGGGATGGTCCATCCGATGTATTGTTCCGGTGTGGGCAAGGCAATCATGGCAGAACTTCCGGAGTCGGAAGTGAAACAGATCTGGAATGAGAGCATCATCGAAAAAAAGACGGAGCATACGATCACGGATTATGATGATATGCTTAGTGTATTAAAAGAAGCAAAAAAGAACGGTTATGCACTTGATGATGAGGAAAATGAAGAAGGTGTACGGTGTATTGCTGCAAGCCTCAGGGATTATCATAATGAAGTAAAATATGCATTCAGTATTTCCGGACCGACCAGCCGGATGACGCGAGAACGGGTGGAGGAGTTATCTGTGGATGTCAGAAAAGTACAGGAAGAATTATCCATGGAATTAGGCTGGTATAGAAAATAGCAGAGATGGTCATACTATCCTTGAAAAGGTGATGGTTCAGAGAGTTTTTGAACCGTTACAAATAATTTCTTGTAAAGTAAAGGAGAAGAATGACCATGAAAAAGTTTAAAATGCTTGCGGCATGCCTGGTGCTTACATTGTCTCTTAGCGCACTGACCGCATGCGGCACAAACAGAAACAACACAAATACCAATAACAATGGCAACAATCCGGCAGCCGGTACAGAAAACCGTGTCAATGAAAACACAAATAACGGTATCAATAATACCGAAAATGGTATGAATGATACCAATGTGAATGGAACAAATGGTACCGTGAATGACACGGATACGAACGGCACAAATACAAATACAAATAACACAAACGCGAATGGTGCAGACACAGACGGTGGTGCTGTTGTGGATGATGTGGTGGATGGCGTCGGCGATGCTGGCAAAGACATTATTGACGGTGTGGAAAACGGCGTGGATGACGCGACCGGAAACAATAATAACGGTAACACAACGGATAACAGTGCAAGATAACGGATGAGAAATTTCCGGGTATGGCCTTTTTGTGAAAGGGCTGCCCGGATTTTTTGTGTCAAAAATCCTTAAATAAAAATGAAATCTTTCTGATTTTCTTGTGATTGCAGATGTTTTGCGGTACAATGTCTTAAATAAGTCTGCTTTGGGCAGAGATATGGAAAAATTCAGGAGCGTATTCAGATGAATAATAATGATTATAGAGAAATAACTGAGGATGATGTAACAACCGTATCCACAGATCAGAAAGAGGAAATGAACAGACAGGAAAGCGTCAATGATACCCCTGACGTGTCAGAAAATGAAAAGGAGACCGTGCAGGCGGAAGTGACAAATTCAGACGCATCGGATGAGAAAGAGCCGGAGTATGAAGATATCTGCTACATCTGCCGCAGACCGGAGCATATTGCAGGAAAGATGATAAAGATCCCGAACAACATCTGTATCTGTCAGGACTGTATGCAGAAAACGTTTGACAGTATGAACCAGACCGGATTTTCCATGGATGATATGCTGAACATGAATATGGGAAAAATGCCAAATATCAGCATGATCAATCTTTCAGATCTGCAGGGGATGCAGGGATTTATTCCGAATAACCAGAAAATCAAAAAGAAAAAGCCGAAAGAAAAGAAAGAGCCGGTACTTGATATCAAAAAGATCCCGGCACCACATAAAATCAAGGCATCGTTGGATGAGTACGTAGTGGGACAGGAGCATGCAAAGAAAGTCATGTCCGTCGCTGTTTATAATCACTATAAGAGGATCGCATCCGATGAGAAGGACGGCATCGAGATTGAAAAGTCCAATATGTTAATGATTGGACCGACCGGTTCCGGTAAGACTTATCTGGTAAAGACACTTGCAAAGCTTTTAGATGTGCCGCTTGCCATCACAGATGCGACGTCCCTGACAGAGGCAGGGTATATCGGTGATGACATCGAGAGTGTTGTCAGCAAACTGCTTGCAGCAGCGGACAATGATGTTGAGCGTGCGGAACACGGTATTATCTTTATTGATGAGATCGACAAAATCGCAAAGAAACGCAACACCAACCAGCGTGATGTCAGCGGAGAGTCCGTGCAGCAGGGAATGTTAAAACTGTTAGAGGGTGCGGAGGTAGAAGTGCCTGTCGGAGCCAGCAGCAAGAATGCCATGGTACCCATGACAATGGTCAACACCAAAAATATTCTGTTTATCTGTGGAGGCGCGTTCCCGGAGTTAGAGGATATCATTAAGGAACGCCTCAATAAATCCGCATCGATTGGTTTTAAATCCGAGCTTAAGGATAAATACGACCAGGATGAAAATATTCTGCAGAAGGTGACCATAGAGGATGTGCGCAAATTTGGCATGATACCGGAATTCTTAGGACGTCTGCCGATCATGTTTACCTTAGAAGCGCTCACAGAAGATATGTTAGTGCGCATCTTAAAGGAACCGAAAAATGCGATCTTAAAACAGTACCAGAAACTGCTTGCCATGGATGAAGTCAGACTCGAATTTGAGGATGACGCACTGATGGCGATCGCAAAGCAGGCAAAGGAAAAGAAAGTCGGTGCGCGTGCACTCCGTGCGATCATCGAGGATTTTATGCTCGATATCATGTATGAGATTCCGAAAGATGACAATATCGGCATGGTGACCATCACAAAAGAGTATGTGGAGAAAAAGGGCGGACCGCTCATTACCATGCGTGGCTGTGCACAGATTGCTGCTGTTCAGACGCAAGCTTGACACTTTGCTGTCAAGCTATGCGCCGTAGTGTATATTGTTGTGAGATTACAGCCCCTGCCTCGTAGAGGCACTTTTAATGGGCTGTAATCGTTGCTGGTCACACCGGAAGTGTGAACAGTAACCACAGATTGGGGAACAGAAGGCGCCGGGGATTGCTGCTGTTGAATGAGACGATGAAGAATGATTCTGAATGGGGAAAAATCTTTTTTACAGACTGAGAAAAAGATTTTTCCTCATTTTGAATTTGAAGAATATGGTAAAAAAGTGTTCAACACTATGATTAAGTATAGTACAATAGTACTAATCGAAAAATGG
>ENA-OPYX01000391-OPYX01000391.1-human-gut-metagenome-genome-assembly--contig:-NODE-391-length-25904-cov-11.089809_pt1 | contig 25904 bp, 25 predicted proteins | sample MGYA00242639_ERZ504486 | MGnify/ENA primary metagenome ERZ504486 (study PRJEB26092, sample SAMD00036296) | human gut metagenome | host: Homo sapiens | study: EMG produced TPA metagenomics assembly of... | reverse complement strand
AAACCATTTAAAACGTGCATTTATGCCTTATGGGGGTATTCGTATGAGTGAAGAGGCATGCGAAACTTATGGGTATAAGCCAAGTGAAAAATTACATGAAAATACTTCACAAAATATCATAAAAACTCACAATGAATGCTGTATTTAGTGCATACACACCAGAAATGCGTTTAGCACGTCGTAATAAGATTGTGACTGGTTTACCAGATACATATGGTCGTGGGCGTATCGTTGGTGATTATCGTCGTGTTGCACTTTATGGTATTGATTATTTAATTGAACAGAAACAAAAAGATTTCGCATATTGTGGCGATGGAACAATGAGCGATGATGTGATTCGTCAGCGTGAAGAATTGGCGGAACAAATCAAGGCGTTAAAAGAAATGAAAGTCATGGCAGCAAGCTATGGATATGATATTTCTCAACCTGCTAAAAACTCTTTAGAAGCTGTACAATGGCTATATTTTGGATATTTAGCAGCTATTAAAACACAAAATGGTGCTGCTATGTCTGTTGGTCGTATTTCGACTTTCTTAGACATTTATTTTGAAAGAGATTTAGAAAATGGTGTATTTACCGAAAGTGAAATCCAAGAAATCGTAGACCATTTGACAATGAAATTTAGAATGGTTAAGTTTGCCAGAATTCCTAGTTACAACCAATTATTCTCAGGAGATCCAGTTTGGGCAACACTTGATGTTGGTGGTTTAGGCATGGATGGAAGAAGCATGGTTACTAAAACATGTTTCCGTTTCTTGCATACACTTGAAAATATGGGACCAAGTCCAGAACCAAACTTGACTGTACTATATTCTTCAAATTTACCAGAACCATTCAAGAAATATGCTTCAAAAGTAAGTATTGATACAAGTAGTGTTCAATATGAAAACGATGATGTGATGCGTCCTGTATGGGGTGATGATTATGCGGTTTGTTGCTGTGTAAGTGCAACGCAAACGGGTAAAGAAATGCAGTTCTTTGGGGCTCGTGCAAACTTAGCTAAATGTTTATTATATGCGATCAATGGTGGTGTAGATGAAAAGACAAAAGTTCAAGTGGGTCCAGAATATAAACCAATCACAAGTGAATATTTGGATTATGATGAAGTTATGCATAAGTACGATATCATGATGGATTGGTTATCAGGTTTATATGTAAATATCTTGAACTTAATTCAGTATATGCATGATAAATATTATTATGAAGCAAGTCAAATGGCTTTAATTGATACAGATGTTCGTAGAACTTTCGCAACAGGTATTGCCGGATTCTCTCATGTAGTGGATTCATTGAGTGCCATTAAATATGCAAAGGTTAAGACAATTCGTGATGAAGATGGATTGGTTGTTGATTATGAAATTGAAGGAGATTTCCCTCGCTACGGAAATGATGATGATCGTGCGGATGAAATTGCCGTATGGTTATTAAAGACATTTATGCGTAAGATTGAAAAGCACCACACATATCGTGATAGTGAACCAACTACTTCAATTCTTACAATTACTTCAAATGTTGTATATGGTAAAGCTACTGGTGCTTTGCCTGATGGAAGAAAAGCTGGAGAGCCATTATCACCAGGTGCTAACCCTGCTTATGGTGCAGAACAAAATGGATTGCTTGCTTCACTAAATTCTGTCGCAAAACTTCCTTATGAATATGCATTAGATGGAATTAGTAATACGCAAACAATCAATCCGGATGCGTTGGGTCATAGTGAAGAGGAAAGAGTGAATAACTTAGTCAATGTATTAGATGGATACTTTGATCAGGGTGCTCACCACTTGAATGTGAATGTATTTGGTGTAGAAAAATTAAAAGATGCGATGGAACATCCAGAAAAAGAGGAATATGCTAACTTTACTATTCGAGTTTCTGGTTATGCTGTTAAATTTATTGATTTAACTCGTGAACAACAATTAGATGTTATTAGTCGTACATGTCATAAGAGCCTTTAATAAGGCTCTTTCTAGTTAGGAGGACAGGATGTTAGGAGCTATTCATTCAATTGAAACATTTGGCCTTGTAGATGGGCCAGGCGTAAGATATGTCATTTTTATGCAAGGGTGCCATATGCGTTGTAAGTTTTGTCACAATGCGGATACTTGGAAAGTAAAAGAACCCGATCAAAGTGCTGAGGCTGTTTTAAAGAAAGCTTTGCGATATCGTCCTTACTGGAAAGAAAATGGAGGTATTACTGTCAGTGGTGGAGAACCACTTCTTCAAATTGATTTTTTGATTGAGCTTTTTACACAGGCCAAAAAAGAAGGGGTCCATACAACTTTAGATACTTGTGGACAGCCCTTTACTTTTGAAGAACCTTTCTTTTCTAAATTTAAACAACTTATGAAAGTTACAGATTTAGTTCTCTTAGATATTAAGCATATTGATGAAAAGGCGCATAAAGAATTAACTGGGCATACCAATCAAAATATTTTAGAATTGGCTAAGTATTTATCTGATATTCAAAAACCTGTATGGATTCGTCATGTATTAGTACCAACTATTAATACGGATGAAGTATATTTAAAAAGACTACATCAATTTGTTGCTCAATTAAAAAATGTAGAAAGAGTGGAAGTCCTTCCATACCATACGTTAGGGACTTACAAATGGAAAGAATTAGGTTTAGAATATCCTTTAGAAGGAATACCAACGCCAAGTGATCAACAACTTCAAATTGCGAATACGATACTTGAAACAGGGAAATGATTATCCCTGTTTTTTTGTATACAAAAAAAGTGCTCAACTGAGCACTTTTACTAAAGTCTATCAAATATGTTATATAAATTTCTTCGATCATACCAGACATATCCTGTTGGATTTTCAGGATCTGGTGTTGGTGTTGGTTCAGGATCTGGTGTTGGTTCAGGATCTGGTGTAGTTGGATATGTACAAGCACTTCCATCCCAAGTACCACCATTATTTACACATGTTGTTTCTGCATCGTTGGTTTCTGTATCTTCTTTTTTACAAGTAGTTCCATCCCAAGTTCCGCCATCGGCAACACATGCTTCTTTTTCTTCATCGTCAGCTTTCTTACAAGTTCCAGCTTCTTCATCCCATTCACCACCATCGGCAACACATGCTTCTTGTGCGTCTGTGCTTTCAGAAGCTGTATCACCTTTTGATTTAAACTCATCTTTGATATATCCGTTCTTATAATCGGAAATACCACTTGGTCTTTCAATAGCTGAATATGTCGCATATTTTTGCATGTAATCTAACATATAGTGAGAAATATGGAATGCAGTCGCAACATTTAAATCATAGATTGTAATGTAGTAGCCTTGTTGAATATATTCTGTTGTATATCCACTCCAGCAAGCAATCGTATATTTGTTTGTATAACCTAAAGACCATTCATCTTTTGCGGTACCAGCAGGAATACCATATTGAGCACCTTCATTTTGCCAATCGGAAGTTCCTGATTTACCATAAACTGTATAATTACTCATTAGGATGTTGTTGTAGTTGTTGTAGCCACCACTAACAACTTTTTCAAGCAATTGCGACATCATCCAAGCGGCTTGTTCACTAATTAATTCATGTGTTTGAGCTTTTGTTTCAAATTCTTTTTTATCAGATCTACGAATGATTTTACGAATTCTATGGGCATCTACACGTTTACCACCATTGGCAAGCATAGAGTAGGCACTTGCTTGTTGGACAGTGCTCGCATACATTCCAGAACCACCAATCGCATATTGTTCATTGAATGCATTAGCTACATCTTCATCGTAACCAAGCTTCTTACAGAAATCGATCCAGTAATCATAGCCTTTGGCTGTTACTAAATCAATCATAGCTTGCGCGGCTGTTGTATTTTTTGATACGCCTAATGCGTCTTGTAAACTCATTTTACCATTGTATTTACCATCTGAGTTTACTGGTGCATAAGAACCATTCTTCCAATAATCCTTTTTCTTATCGTTTACCTGGTGAACTGTAGACCAGCCAAGAATATCAAATGTACTTGAATAGGCAAGCAATGGTTTCATTGTTGAACCAGGTTGCTTTGAATCTGTAGAGTTATCAATTTTAACAGAGTCAGAGTGGTAACGGCGTCCAGGTCCTACCGCAATGATTTCTCCTGTATCATTTTCAATCATTGAGAAACCTACATCGAATGCTTCATCTGGATATTGTACGATATTACCATTACAGATTTCATCGGCTTGTTTTTGAGCATCTTGATTTAATGCGGTATAGATATCCATTGGAATAATGGCAGGATCTTGTCCGGTCAATTCCATAACTTCACTAAGTGTTTGGGTAATATAAGCTTGGTTTGGATCATCACTTGTTCTTTCAATATATTGTAAAGAGAAAGATATGTCTTGATTTGAAGCAAGATTATATTCTTCTTCTGTAATATATCCATGTTGCATCATTAATTCCAAAGTCACATTACGTCGATTTTGAGCTGCTTTCAAGTGATCTGTTGTCGTATTGGCTTCGTTTAAATTGTTTAATGGGTTATATGTGTCTGGCGCATTGATACAACCAGCTAAGAATGCAGCTTCACCTAAGTTTAATTGGGATACGTCTTTATTAAAGAAGTATTGTGCTGCTTTTTGAATACCACGCGTATTGTTTCCGGAACCAAACCAAATTCGGTTTACATAATATTCAAATATTTGTTCTTTGTTGATACTTTGTTCAGCAATTAAAGATAAGTAGATTTCTTGTACTTTTAATTTTAACTTTTGAACTGTTGAAACAGAGCCTTGTTCTGTTTCAATCTTTTTTTCTTGGTTTTTCGTAAATGCATTATCAATCATCTGCATCGTTAGGGTTGAACCACCTTGTGAAAAACTACCAGATTTTAAGTTTGCCATTGCGGATTTTAAGAATCGTGGCAAGTCAAATCCGTTGTGATCAAAGAAACGTGAATCTTCGATAGAAAGGAAGGCATCCACTACCGATTGTGGAATCTGTGAATATGTAACGTCTTCACGGATTTCATCACCGAGTTCATAGAATAAATTTCCTGAAGAGTCATATAATCTTGAATTGGATAATGTTGTTAAGCCGTCTTGTGAAAAACGCATGCCATCTGGATCATTAATAATATTCACAAGTACAAAGAATACAGATATACATCCAACTAAGAATATAGATAGGATGCTTACGGCAAGTTTATTCCATATATCTAATTTTCTTCTGTTTGTCTTTGGTGCTGTTGGCTTTTTTTGTTCATTTTGTGGTTGGGCCATTTACTTATCCTCCTTAAAATAGAGTTCATCTAAAACTTTTAAATACGCTAACCTAGGATATAATCCTTCTTGAATAAGAGTTCCATGATTTTGAAACCAAGTATAAGGTATGGAACTTTTATCTATATTTTCGATTTTATCTATGAGCATCTTTGAATCTACAAGATAGGTTTCATTATGGTAATTGAATCGAATGATAAAAAAACCAATACCTCCATGAAATACAACTTTTTTTAGGTGTTTGATTTGGTGAGGATGAATCATAAAGAGTGGGAAACTCGTTTTGTTTTTGGTTTCCTTTGCTTCAAAATCAATATATTTACCTCGATATACACCATTATAATCGGTTGTAGATGGCGTTTTATAATAAGCCTCAGTAATTTTTGCACGTTGCCTTTTCGGATAATCAACATGAACAACTTGAACCGGCGTAGGCTTTTTATAAATCAAAGCTTTATCAAGCTCCCGATAATATTTATTGGAGTCATTTATATCATTCTCAAGGCGCATACCTCTTGAACTATAACTCTTTGATTGCATTGTATTTATGGTCGAAATTCCATTCGGATATTTAATAGTGCTCATCAGGAACATTATATATGAAAAAGAGTGAACATTCAATGAAACTCAAAACTCAGAGTTGATTTTTTCTGTTAAAACCTTCATAATATCTAAGTAGATATAGGGGGACTATATATATGGCAACAGATATGAATTTGACAGCGCAAGAAATTTATGAAAAAGAATTTCATGTAGACTTGAAGGGATATGCCCCTGCTGAAGTAGATGAATTTCTAGATATGGTCATTGAAGACTATCAGAAATACGATGAAAAAGTAGAAGAATTAGGTGCTGCAGTGACTCGCTATGAAGAAAAAATTAAAGAGTTGCAGCAACAATTGTTTGCACTACAAAGTGAGAATGAAAACTTGAATGAAAAAGTAAATTCTGATTTTGTGAATGGAAGTAGCAACACAGTGGATATCTTAAAACGTATTGCACGTTTGGAAAAAGCTGTATTCAATCAAAGTGAAGAATAGGTATTAAATCGACAGTCGCTGGCTACTTAGATAGTTAGAGGAAAGTCCATGCTCGCACAATCTGTGATGATTGTAGTGTTTGTGCTAGATGAATAAATAAGTCTAGGCAAGTTTTTACTTGACGGCTGTTTTGTTTGCTAAGGGAAACTATGTAAACAAACTTTAAAAGTGCCACAGAGACGAATCTATATGGAAACGTATAGGGTGGAACGGGTAAACCCCACAAGCGAGAAACCCAAATTTGGTAGGGGAACCGGCTGGAATGAAACGAAAGGAAAGCTGGATAGCATTGCTATAGATAAATGACTGTCACCACGTAAGTGGAACAGAACATGGCTTATGATTTAAGAAACCATAAAGAGCAAAAAATTTGCTCTTTTTTTTATCTAAAACAAGTGTATACTTAATTTGCATAAATTAAATCTTCAGGGTTGGGTGAAATTCCCTATCGGCGGTAAACCCCGCGAGCATTTTGCAGGAACTGGTGAAATTCCAGTGGCGACAGTATAGTCTGGATGGAAGAAGATGTTTTTATATATTCTTTTGTATATTTAAACGCGCCTAGAGGATTTTCTTTAGGCACGTTTTTTAGTTGATGTATGAAGGGATTGATGATTTATGAGTTCAACAAAGAAACTAACAACCATTGCAATCTTAAGTGCGATGGCAATGGTTTTAAATTTATTGATACAATTTCCAATTGTACCAGCCGTATCTTTTCTAAGCTATGATCCAAAAGATATCATTATTGTGATTGCAGGCTTTATCTATGGTCCTATGACATCCTTTATTATGAGTCTATTGTGTTCATTTTTAGAAATTGTATTCCGTGGAGGAAACTTATTAGATGTTTTGATGAATGTGATTTCTACTTGTACATTCGCTTGTGTGGCTGCCTGCATCTACAAATATAAACATTCTAAAAAAGGAGCTATTGCAGGTTTGGTATTAGGAACTGTATGTTGCACATTGAGTATGACTTTATGGAACTATATTATTACTCCGATTTATTATCAAATGCCAAGAAGTGCAGTCGTTGGTATGTTACTTCCAGGTATTGTTCCATTCAATATTATTAAGTGTACATTGAATGCTGCATGTGCAATGTTGATCTACAAACCACTTGTAAACGCATTGAGAAATACACAGTTTGTTCCTCAATCGAACACAAATGAAACTCTTACAAAAGATGTTGGAATTGTGAGTGCATTTATTATTGTGTCAATTGTTGTTTTAATATTAGTAATGAAAGGTTAAAAGAAAAATGGAACTTTTAGAAGCAAAAAAAATTATGGATGAAAAATTAGGAGATTATAAAATCATGGCTTTGGCAAGCTGTGTAGATGATTATCCTATGGTAAGAAATGTAAGTTGTGTTTTCTACAATGATAAAATTTATTTTAAGACAGATAAAAACTTTAGAAAAACACAACAATTATTTAAAAATGATAGAGTAGCTATGTGCTTTAATGGTGTGCAAGTAGAAGGTACAGCTAAAAATTTAGGATTGGTTATTGATGAACCAGGTCGTATTTTTGAAAAGAAATACAAAGAATTCTTGTGGCAAAGCTACAATGCATATTCACATGTAGATACAGAAATTTTAATTGAAGTTACACCTAAGTTTGTTGAAATCTGGGATGAAGACAAAGATCGTAATGCATTCCAATTGTTTATTGATTTTGACAAAGAAACAGTGGAATATAAACCTTATGACTAGTTTTTGCTAGTCTTTTTTTGTGAAAATTTACAAGAAATTGACATGAATATGATACAATATTCTTTAGTAGAAAGTAGGTGGAAACATGTCTCCAGACCCGAGTTATTTTAATAATAAAAATGTATATATGTTCGGAGACATGGGATTTGTCTTCGTTTAAGATATAAGGAGGACAAATTGTGTTAGAGTTTTATAAAACATTTGAAGATGGAACACGCAAAATTCAAGAACCAGAACCAGGCTGTTGGATCAATGCGATTGCACCTACAGAAGAAGAAAGAAATTATTTGATTGAACAAATTGGTGTTTTACCTGAATTTGTCAAATCTTCACTGGATGAAGAAGAAAGTTCGCATATGGATTATGACGATGATTTTAGACAGTTGTTGATTATTTTTGACTATCCAAGTGCGGAAAATGAAGATGATGATTCGATTGATTCAACTTATTCCACATTGCCAATTGGTATTGTGATTTTAAAAGGATATGTAGTCACAATTAGTTTGTATGAAAACTGGAGCATTTTAGAAATGTCACAAGGAAGAATCAAAGGTATGGATACGCGTTTAAAAACGAGGTTCTTCTTGCTTTTAGCTTTGCGTATTTCACAAAGATTTTTGATTTGTCTACGTCAAATCGATCGTTTATCAAGTCGTGCTGAGACGCGGTTACATCAATCGGTAGAAAATGATGAGTTGATTGAAATGTTAGGGTTAGAAAAATCATTGGTTTATTTTTCGACTTCGTTAAAATCGGATGAAGTAACATTAAATAAAATTATGCGTGGAAAACAAATTCAATTGTATGAAGAAGATGAGGATTTGTTAGAGGACGTCATGATTGAAATTCATCAGGCCATTGAAATGTGTAATATTTATTCAAATACAATGGCAGGAACTATGGATACATTCGCAAGTATCATTTCTAACAATATGAATATTGTCATGAACAAATTAACTGTAATCACAATTGTAATGGCCATCCCCAATATTATTTTCGGTTTCTACGGAATGAATGTGCAGTTGCCATTTCCATTTGTATGGTTCCCAAGCTTTGTAGCTATTTTGGCCTGTGTGGTTGCGACCGTATACTTTTTTAGACATAATATGTTTAAGTAGGGTTTGATTTTTTTCAAACCTTTTTCTTTTAGACAAAAGAAAAAAAGCACTACTTAAAATAGTGCTCCAAGTGCTCCGAATAAGCCCATACTTGCTAAAGCCATAATAATACCTGCAAGAATGACGCCTAACATAACAGCGAGTACGCTTGATTTAAAATCCATATCTAAAATACTTGCGGCAAGTGTTCCAGTCCAAGCACCTGTTCCAGGTAATGGAATACCTACAAATAATAGTAGGGCAACAAATAACCCTTTTCCGGCAGTTTCTTGTAGTTTCTTTCCACCTTTTTCACCCTTTTCTAAACACCAAGTAAAAAAGTTTCCAATAACAGGTTTGTCGGCTCCCCAAACAAGAATCTTTCTGGCAAAGAAATAGATAAATGGAACAGGAATCATATTTCCAATAATCGCAATAATATAATACTGTACAAATGGCAATCCCATTCCGGCGGCAATAGGAATGGCTCCACGAAGTTCAATGAGTGGTACCATTGATACCAAAAACACAATTAAGTATTTTTTTTAACATACAAGTCTCCTTTTTTCGACAAGTAAAAGTTTATCATTGATGACATGATTTTACAATATTAGACAGATATTGTAATATGTCTAGCACTGTGATGTTGAAAGTGCTAAAAATAGTGCTATACTGAGTTCATAAAGGAGATGTTACATATGAAATGGTTCGATTCTGATTATGATTATATTGATGAATTCACAACACAATGGAATGAAAGGTATAAAAAGATTAAAAGAATAGGTATAATATTAAGTGTGGTTTTGATTTTAATTGGTATTTTATGTTTTGCATTTCCAGAAAAAGTATTCACAACGATTCAAATTATTGCAGCTATTGGATTGATTGTTTGGGGTGCTTGTGAAATCTATTCGTATATCACAACAACTTTCTTTTTTAGAGATGCGATGTGGTTGGCTAGTGGAATCTTAAACATCTTGTTAGGTTGTTTATTATGTACGATGCCAGTCACGATTACAGTAAGTACTTTGACGTTCTTGTTTGCGTTTGTTTTATTGGTGAATGGAATTCAAAAAATCACTTGGGGTTCTCGGTTAAGTTTTTTTAGAGTAATCAATACCAATTATTTAAGTTTAACAGGTTGGGTCAATTTGCTATTGGGTATTATCTTTATGGTAATGCCTTTCCAAAGTGCTTTAGTCATCAATTATATTTTAGCTGCCTATCTTATTGTGGCGGGTATTAGCTTGTTGATTGAAGTTGTTTCAATGAAAAGAATTTAAGGGGTAATTATGGAAAATTTTAAGTTTTATGCACCTACAAAAGTGTATTTTGGTAAAGATGAAGAAAAAAAGGTTGGAAAGATTTTAAAGGAATTTCATCCAAAGAAAGTGTTGATTCATTATGGTGGACAAAGCGCTATTAAATCTGGTCTTTTGAATCGAGTAAAAAAGGCGTTAGATGAAGAAAATATTGCGTATTGTTTATGTGGTGGTGTAGTTGCCAATCCATTACTTTCAAAGGTAAATGAAGGCATTCAAATTTGTAAAGAAGAAGGTGTTGACTTCATTTTAGCTGTTGGTGGTGGAAGTGTATTAGATTCAAGTAAGGGCATTGCGTATGGTGTTTATAATGAAGGTAATGTCTGGGATTATTATGCAAGAAAGAAAAAGGTAAAGGGTGCTTTACCAATGGGATGCATATTAACGCTTGCGGCTACGGGTAGTGAAATGAGTAATTCGAGTGTCATCACAAATGAGGATGGAAATCTAAAACGTGGATTGAGTAGTGAATATGGATATTTTAAATTTTCTATTTTAAATCCAGAATTAACATATACAGTATCTAAGTATCAAACAATGTGTGGATGTACAGATATTATTATGCATACGTTTGAAAGATATTTTACGCCTTATGATACTTTAGACTTGGTGGATCAAATGGCAGAAAGTGTTGTTCGTACAGTAATCAAAAACGCAAAGATTCTTTTGGAAGATCCTACAAATGAAAAGGCTCGAGCTGAAATTATGTGGGCAGGCAGTGTATCGCATAATGATATGACAGGAGATCGTTCTTTAGGGGATTGGGCTTGCCATCAATTGGAACATGAATTGAGTGGTATGTTTAATGTGGCACATGGAGCAGGACTTGCTGCAATTTGGGATAGTTGGGCAAACCATGTATATATGGAAAATCCAACACGATTTGCCAAACTTGGACATCGTGTGTTTGGCTTGGATGATTCAGATACTTTGTCTTGTGCTTTGAATACAATTGAAAAGATGGAAGAGTTCTTTAAATTGATTGGCATGCCTACAAGTATTCAGGAATTATTAAAACGTAAATGTACGGAACAAGAATTGTACGAATTAACATATAAGTGTAGTTTTGAGCATACGCGTACAATCGGAAAATTTAAAGAATTGGATGAAACAGATATGCTTGAAATTTATCGTATGGCAAATGAAAAGGAAGTCGCTTAAGACTTCCTTGTTTTAGTTAAACAGGCTTTTGATAAAGTTGATGATTTTATCGAACCAACCTTCAGATTGTGCTTTGTTGATAAGTCCAGATAATTGATTTTTTAAATTACCAGACAATTTGTTTAATTGTTCTAATACTTCTTGCGAATCGATGGCTGAAGTATTTTGGTATTTCTTGGCAAACGCAATTAATTTATCAATATCATCTTGTGAGATGATGTCACTTAAATTAAATTTCTTTAAAGCATCGGTTACAACTTGTTCGACTTGTTCAGCTGTTGCAGCACTTCCTTGATTTTTTTTGATTTCGGCAAGTTCTTGTTTGATTTCAACCATAGCTTGATCTAAGCGTCCAGAATCAAAATTTGAATTATCTGCATTATTTTCGGCAATTTCATTTGTCGTTTCAAGTTCATCTTGGGCAACTTGAGTACGGTCTAAATCTAATGTTTCACCATTGGCTTCTAAAGCTTTATAAACACCAGTTAATGCAGATTCACCCGTTACTTTGGAAACAGAAGCTACATCAATTTCAACATCGCTAACACCAGCTGTGATGGCGGCATTGGCATATTGGTTTGAAGTGATTTTTGTGATGTTATCTTCTGTGATGATTTTAACTTTGACGCCTTTTCCAGCATCTTGTTTTTGTACCATAACACTTGAAATCAAGCTAGATGTATCGCTGCCAGCAATTCCAAGGTAGTTATATAGATCATTGGCATCTACACTTGTTTCATATACGTTATTTGTATCTTCGATATCGAATAGATCACGTGTACTTTGAATTTGATCATTGGTTAAACCACCACCATATACAACGGTTGGCTTACCCCACTTTTCATCAATGACAGATGTATCGATTGCGAATACATTTGTGGCACAAGCTGAAACACCCATTACAACTGCAAGGGATGCGCCTAATAATTTATTACATTTAAACATATTTTGTTCTCCTTTTATTTTCTAATACGTTATAAGTGTATATTAACTTTAATTTTTGTGCAAAAGTTTTGAATCTTATGTGAAATTTTGTTATACTTTTATGGTAAGTTTAAGCTAACCGGAGGGATAGAAATGCAACTAACACAATCTCAGGAAGATTATTTAGAAACAATATATGTATTAAAGTCTCAACAAGACAATGTTCGTGCTATTGATGTAGCTGCAGCTTTAGGCTTTTCTAAGCCGAGTGTTTCACATGCTTTAAAGGACTTGAAAGAAAAAGAATTGATTTATACAGATAAAACGGGATATATCTTTTTTACAGAACAAGGCCAACTACAGGCAACTCAAGTGTATGAAAGACATGTTTATTTTAAGAATCAATTGCTGCATGCGGGTGTAGAACCGATTCTTGCGGAAGAAGAAGCTTGTCGAATGGAACATACAATTAGTGAAGAAAGCTTTAAAAAATTAAAGGGCAATAAATGCGTTCGATCTTGTATTGATTGTAAGGGTGATGGCTGTAAATAAAAAGGCGTGAAAATCACGCTTTTTTAGTCTTTGCTTTGAGGAATGAATGGAATCAATGCATCGGCAAGTGAATGAAGGTTACGAGATTGAATGTATACTTTTCCGTTGCCGTGGAATACATTGACTAAACCTTCACCAGTAGTAAATCCAAATGTTCCAGAAGCAATCTTGATTTCGTAATCTAAAGAATCATCCCATGCGACAACATGTTCATTGTCGATTGTGATTGGATGTGCATCGTCTACATTGATTTCCATGATATCTCCATACGCATTGATTAAAAGATCTCCTTGACCAAATGTATGCATGACAAAGAATCCACCTGTTCCACCAAATAATGCTTTTCCTACACTTTGAGTTTTCATTTCATAGCTCACACTATTATCACATGCTAGAAAAGCTCCATTGTTTAAATAGTAGTGATTTTGTGAATTCACTTCTAAACATACAATTTTTCCAGGAATGGAAGGCGCAATACCCAGCAAACCATCATGACTTGTACCAGTGGCTTCTGTAATAAACATACTTTCGCCACTTGTAAGACTTCGTCCGATGGCACCTAATACACCACCTAGACCTTTCTTGTTGCTGTTCATTTTGCCTTCAATTGTAACATTCGACATATAGGCCATTGAGCCTCTTTCGATTTTTACCGTTTCATTATTCTGTAAATTGATTTCAACGATAGGGCAGTCGGAATCCCCTTTGATTTTGTAATCCATAATATGATCTCCTTTTCTTTCTTCTATTGTATCAAGTGTATGTGAATTTAACATGAAATATTGAAAAAAATAAAACTGACATAAATGATGTCTGTATAAGAGGTATTTTATGAATAAAGGAGGGTTGCACAAAATAGTCAAGGAAATGAAAAATTTATACAAATTAGTCAAGTTTAAAAAATAAAGAAACCGGTTTGCTTTATGTATCGCTTAAGCATTATTTTGTAGGAATGTAAAGTCTTGTTTTAGAAAAAAATATAAGTATACTTAAGATAGTCATTAAAAATAGTTGAAGGTTCAACTATTTTAGGAGGAATAGTATGAATGTAATTAAAAGAAGTGGAGAAGAAGTCGTTTTTGATGCATCGAAAATTGAAAATGCGATCAAAAAAGCCAATAAAGCAACTACACATAATCAAATGTCTGATGAATTAATTCGTTCTGTGACACAGAGTGTTATCGATAAATGTGAAAATTTAAAGAGAAGTCCAAATGTTGAAGAAATTCAGGATATGGTTGAGGGTGAATTGATGGAGCATCGTTGTTTTGCGGTGGCTCACAACTATATTACGTATCGTTATGAGCGTGCATTGGTTCGTAAGGCAAATTCAACCGATAAACAAATCATGTCTTTACTTGAGCGTAATAATGAAGAAGTGAAACAGGAAAACTCAAATAAAAACCCATTGGTGAATAGTGTTCAGCGTGATTATATGGCGGGTGAAGTGTCAAAGGATATCACAAAACGTTTCTTGTTGCCTCAAGATGTTATGGAAGCTCATGAACAAGGAATTATTCATTTCCATGATTCAGATTATTTTGCACAACATATGCACAATTGTTGTTTGGTAAATTTGGAGGATATGCTTCAAAATGGAACAGTTATCTCTGAAACTATGATTGAAAAACCACATAGTTTCTCAACTGCATGTAATGTGGCTACACAAATTATTGCACAAGTCGCAAGTTCTCAATATGGAGGACAAAGTATTACACTTTCTCATTTAGCTCCTTTTGTACAAGTTTCAAGAGAAAAAGCGCGTCGTGAAGTAAAAGAGGAATTGGAATCATTAAATCTAGATTCTTCTGAAGATACAGTAAATAAAATGGCAGAGATGCGTGTTCGTAAAGAAATTGAAAAAGGTGTACAGATGATTCAATATCAGGTCATCACATTGATGACGACAAATGGACAAGCTCCTTTTGTAACTGTGTTTATGTATTTGAATGAAGTGCCTGAAGGACAAACTCGTGATGATTTGGCTATCATTATTGAAGAGATGTTGAAACAAAGAATCAAGGGTGTTAAAAACGAAAAGGGTATTTGGATCACGCCAGCATTCCCTAAATTGATTTATGTTCTTGAAGAAAATAATATTGAAGAAGGTTCAAAATATTGGTATTTAACAGAATTAGCTGCAAGATGTACAGCTAAGCGTATGGTTCCAGATTATATTTCTGAAAAGAAAATGTTGGAATTGAAAGTGGATGCGAATGGTGAAGGTCATTGTTATCCGTGTATGGGATGTCGTTCATTCTTAACTACATATTTAGATGAAAATGGAAAACCAAAATACTACGGTCGTTTCAACCAAGGTGTTGTTACATTGAACTTAGTGGATGTGGCTTGTTCAAGTAAACAGGATGAAGAAGCATTCTGGAGAATTATGGACGAAAGATTAGCTTTATGTAAAAAAGCATTGATGTGCCGTCATGAAAGATTACTTGGAACGCCGAGTGATGTAGCGCCTATTTTATGGCAAAATGGGGCATTGGCTCGTTTGAAAAAAGGTGAACCAATCGATAAATTATTATTTGGTGGATATTCTACAATTTCATTAGGCTATGCCGGATTATGTGAATGTGTATATTATATGACTGGACACCCTCATACTGAGGAGCCAGGAACTTCATTTGGTTTAAAAGTTATGCAATATTTAAATGATGCATGTGCTAAATGGAAGGCTGAAGAAAATATTGATTTCTCATTATATGGAACTCCAATGGAGTCAACTACATTTAAATTCTCGAAACATCTACAAGAACGTTTTGGAATTATTCCTCATGTAACAGATAAAAACTACATCACAAATAGTTATCATGTGCATGTTACAGAAGAAATTGATGCGTTTACGAAATTATCATTTGAATCGCAATTCCAAAAACTTTCTCCAGGTGGAGCTATTAGTTATGTAGAAGTTCCAAATATGGAAAATAATATTGATGCAGTATTGGCGATTATGAAACATATTTATAATCACATTATGTATGCGGAATTGAATACAAAATCGGATTATTGCCAAGTATGTGGATATACAGGTGAAATTAAAATTGTAGAGGATGAAAACCACAAATTAGTTTGGGAATGTCCAAATTGTGGTAATCGTGACCAAGAAAAAATGAATGTGGCTCGACGTACTTGTGGATATATTGGAACTCAGTTCTGGAACCAAGGAAGAACACAAGAGATCAAAGAAAGAGTACTACACTTATAATAGAATTTTTGTTGGATAAAACGGTTTGATGTGGTAGAATGTAAATGAAAAGAGAGTATCCAATAAAGGGTTCTCCTTGGGAAAATGTATAGTTATGAAAAACTACTTTAATTTCTTGCCGGAATATCGAGGTAGTTTTTTTCTTATGTCTTTTCAACTTATGTATTTGTTTGTCCATATCTTCAATTATATGAAGTAGTTTTAAAATTGCTTCAGCAATCTGAACTAATTTGTGGACAATCACTAGCAAAATCGATAAGAATATTGCAATAAATATTAAATATCCATGCACAATATCACCTCCTTGGGGCTATTGGAACTCAAGTGTTTTCGTAGCTTAAAGCCCCTGTGATGGTATTAATAACGATTAATACAGATCGTCCCTAGGAGAACTACCTTTAGGCTTTTTTAAGCCATCCCATTGTCTACTCTCAGATATATTGTATCATGTGATTTTAGAAAATAGAAAGAATGATTCTGATATTACAACAGAAAATTTTTGGCTTTAAAAAGTCAAAAGAATTTTTTGTGATATTTACAATTTTGAATTGATTGCTTACACTATATGAACTTTTTAGGAGGCATTTAAATGTACTACGGAAATATAAAAAAGAATGATATCGCAAATGGTAAAGGTGTACGTGTAACACTATTTGTATCAGGGTGTACAAATCATTGTAAGAATTGTTTCCAACCAGAAACATGGAACTTTGATTATGGTAAGCCTTATACAAAGGAAACGGAAGATGAAATTATTGAAGCTTTAAAACCAAGTCATATTGCAGGTTTGACATTACTTGGTGGAGAACCGTTTGAACCAGAAAATCAAAGGGAACTTGTGAAACTTCTTCGTCGTGTACGTAAAGAATTACCTGAAAAGAATATTTGGTCGTTTACTGGATTTATTTTGGATCAAGACTTGTTAGATGGAGGAAGAAAACATTGTGAAGTCACAGATGAAATGTTGTCTTTATTAGATGTTTTAGTAGATGGTCCATTTAAGGAAGAAGAAAAAGATATCACATTGGCGTTTCGTGGTTCAAGAAATCAAAGAGTGATTGATATGAAGAAATCTTTGAAGGAACAAGAGGTTGTATTATATTTGGAATAATTTTTAATGGTTAAATGAATAAGATACTTGTATTTGTGCGATGCAAGTATCTTTTTTTACTTTTAAGTTAATAATTTTGTGTTTTTTGACAATTAGTGGTGAAGATAAATGAAAGGAGCTGATATTAAAATGAATAAAAAGAGTATAAATAAATGTATTATAACATATAAAGAAACATTAAATAGACTATTAAAAGTGTTTGTAAAGTAACTGATATAAGGAACTTACAATGGAATAATTTGTTGATAAACTTTTCTTAGATAAAGAAAGGCCGCAAGGCTTAGGAGGAAATGATTATGAACAAAAAATATAAAACACTTTTAGATTTGGCGAAAAAAGTATGTGAGGGAGTGATGAATTATTATGATTCAAAAGATGAATTAGAGAAACAAAAAATATATATGTTTCTTTGGGAACAAGTATATTTGTTGGCACAACTATGTTCTGAAACGATTCGTTATGTTGAAACGAGTAAGTCAGATGAAGCTTCTGGAAAGAAGTTTGTGACTACAGATGCCACCGTTTGTATGCATTCAAAGGATGTAGTGGATTCGATTGGTTGTATGCAGGAATGCATTCATAAAGCGGTTGAAACATTCTTGAAAAAGCTTGTTGAGCATAAGATTAAAGTTGCCGATGAATATGCAGAGGCAAAAATGATTCGTTATGTGAAGGCTTTGGTTGCAGGTAATTTAAATAATGCGGCAAGACAAGCTGAAAAAGATGGTTTTAAATATAGTAAACCAGCACAAACGCTTGTTTTTGAAGAGCGTATGAAATCGGATAAGGATTCTAAAAAAGATGATATACCGACAAATGCTTCTTTTTTAAGGGACGAAAAGGCGGAACAACGAGTAGAAGAGGCAGAATTATTGGATGATGTCATCTTAGAATTTCTAGATATTTTATATGCACATATTGAAAATCATCCGGAAGATGAAATCTTTATTCGTGAGAGATATTTGGAAGTGCTTGAAAACCATAAAAAAATCAAGAAAGGAAAAGAGATAGCTGAAACTATGCATATTTCTGGTGCTGCGATTTCTAAAAAGATTGCGAAGTATGATGCGTATTTCGCACAATTGTTAAAAGAACGCCTAAAACAATGGCGATAGAATGGAGGAATTTAAATGAAAAAATTTTATACAATTATTGGTCAACAACATATTGGAAAGGTGAATTATGGTCATAAAAATATGACTTTAAAGTGCATGTTTCCTATTACTGCCCATATTTCGACTGTGATTAAAGAAGGTGAAAAGTTTGAAGTAGTGGCAGTAGATTCATTTGATACAATGGATAGTCATAAGAATGTGGAATTATTAAAAGAGGAATTGCAAGAGTCTTTTAATAATGATTTTGAATTTCATTATGTGAATGCTCATTTTGAACATGAACAAAAATCACAGATTCAAACGTTTATGCGTTTATATGAAACATTTAAAGAAAATGATCAAGTTTATTTTGATATTACGTTTGGGCTTAAACCAACACCGATGACTGTATTTGTATCTTGTAATTATGCACAAAAATTTATACCTGGACTAAAGATATGTGATGTTGTATATGCACATTATACTTTTGGGATGGATGAAGATTATGTGCATCCAATTGTGGATGTCACAAGTTTATTTTTATTGAATAATTTAATTGAAAGTATTTCTAGATTTGAAGAAAAGGATCCAATGAAATTTTTAAAAACAATTTTTAATTTTGATGAAATGTAAAAAGAAGAGTTATTGGTTTAACTCTTCTTCTAATTGTGAACTTATTGAATTATAGTTGTTGATTATTTTTTGAGCAGAGATGAGTTGCGATTGTTTAAAACTATTGTCATTTAAAATAATCGCATGTTCTCCAAAACGTTTGAAATATGTGTAGCTTTGGAATTTTGATCCATATACTTTATAAATTGTATATTCACGAATTTGTTTGATTGGTTCAATGTGTGTAGGTTTAAAAGTATAGATTGCATCTAATAAGCCAACTCCAGTTGAATTTAAAGCTACAAGTATGTGTTCACCAGGTTCTTGTTGAGCGGATGAGGGGCTGTTTGAAATAGATTCATCTAAAGCTTGTTTTTGTATTTCGGTGATTTCAAATGGTGAATTTGAAAGTTTGATGGTATCTCCAATATTATCAATACGATAAGAAATGCACATTGTGATGATATTACCTGGATTGTTTCTATCTTCTGTTTTTTCAACACACAACAAGTAGTTATGGCTTTCTTCAACAGATTGAACAATTTTGTATGGGAATACATTTCTATAGTTCTTATCCTTCTTATATTTCATGTGAATGGTTTTACCATCTTCAATATATTTTCTTAAATCTTTGAACTTCTTTTTAAATATGATTTGTTCACGAAGGTATTGAGGAAGTTTAAAGAAAGATTGGAACATAGAATAATAGAATTCACTAATAGATGATATAGAGTTATTAAAGAATTTATTATATTGAATATCATCATAAATATTTTCATTCATATTCGTTTTCTTAAGTTTGATGATAATCTTTTTATTTCGAATCTTTTCACTAGCCAAAGTATCCATGCCAGCCATAATACAAGAAGCAATACGATTTGTAGATACATCTTTAAGAAGTGGAATATTCTGTTTTAAAGTATCCACAATGACATTTTTCTTTTGTTCTTCTTCTACATTGAATTCATCATAGTAATTTGTCATGATTGCAGAAATAAAAGCATTTCTATTTGGAGAATGCGCATTTCCATTTTTGTTTCTTACAAACCCAAATTCAACCGCATCCTGGTCCAACTTCTTACACATCTCTTCATCTACATATATATTTGTGGTGTCATTTCCACTATAGTAATTTTGTTGATTCTGTTTTTCCTCTACATATTTATCATTCAATTCACTATCAACAATATCTTTATATTGAAACCGTTCAAGTTTAATTTTACTAGAACAATAAGGACATTTTATTGTTGCCATATTAGGTACCTCCTTGTGATTACTTATATTTAAAGTGTAAACAATATTCTTATATAATTCAAACAAGAGTTTAAAATAATGATAGATGGTTATACATTTACAACCAGAATATGACTAAATTTTCGACCATCACCCAAATTCGAGCTGATTTAAGCATAAAAATAGTCAAAAAACAGGAGGTGGTCGAAAAAAACAAGCTATTTTCGGCTGTTTTACAACATTTTATTCAAGTAAAGTCCAAAATATGCTATATTTAGTAAGGGAAATATGATACTTATAAAGGATCGACACTATTTGATTGTTTCAATCTTTCATTTTTAGCCTGGAGGGGGAAATATGATACTTATAAAGGATCGACACACACCTTCCTTGCCCTTTTCAATTTTTTGAGGACTTGGGAAATATGATACTTATAAAGGATCGACACAATGGTGCAACGCTAGATGCGATTGGACTTAATGTGGGAAATATGATACTTATAAAGGATCGACACTCAAAACCAGAACCAATGTTCATTGCTTCAATATAGAGGGAAATATGATACTTATAAAGGATCGACACTCATACGTTTCTTCTTCAGCACAGTGAAATTCCTTAGAGGAACTATGATACTTATAAAGGATCGACACCTTGAGATTTCCATCTTCTGAATGTAGTTGTTTGGTGATAGGGAAATATGATACTCATAAAGGATCAACACGGTATATGCGATGAAAATCTATTTTTATTGAATGTCTTAAGAAATATGATACTTATAAAGAGTGAATTTTGGAGGCTTGGCCTCCAATTTTTTATTATTGTTTTTACGTGAATTTATTTTAGGATGAAATATATGCTGCTTTATGTGCGGAAGTATGTTGTGTTGTAATGATGTCAGTAAGAACATGGGTTTATAGATTTTTTGTAAAGTGAATAATTGTGATTGTAATTGAAAATGCTATCTAGATTGATTGGATAGCGTTTTTTTATTTGTCTAAAATTCAGAATTTTTAATATCTTAGTTAATTCAATGAAATATCAAGACATATAAGGGTTGGAGGTAGAGAAAAGAGGCGTACTCACATAAAAAATGTTCGTAAATAAACTTAAATAGTTGTTTAATACGTTGAAATAGGATGTGAAAGGGTATCTTTGTTTGGCAATATTAAACATCGTTGAAAACATGGATTCGATTTAATATATAAGAGGTTCAAGAAAGAACCTCTTAACTGTTCTTTGACAAATGAATATCAACTATTAGGTCTTGACCTTATGTGTTGAGCTAGTTCACTACTGCGCCATGATCGTAGAAATACGGGAGCGATACAACTTTAGAATGACAAGCAATCTAGCCAATTGTGCCATGACGATGCATAAGGATGATGATACTTCTAGCGGTAGGTCCAAACGTAAGATGGGCTGGTAAGCCATTGATCTGAAAAGGTCAATGGAACTCCAATGAGAGGCTTTAGGCAAAAGTCTCACCTAATAGGATCCTAGCTTTCAGGTATATAGGAAAATGGAAAGCAAAACTTATAGAAAGAAAGAGGAAATAAGTTTATGAAAACATTATTAAAAACGTTGGTTACAGGTCTTGTAGCTTGTAATGTGGTGGTTGCACTTGTAAAGGTGGTTCAGAAACATACAAGTAAAGAAAAGGAAGAGGAAGATGTGATTGAAAATGATAGTGTGTGTGATGGAGCATCAAATGATGTAGGGAATATTTTGGATGCGTGGAATAAGGTTAATGCAGAGGTTGAAGAAAATAAGTGGCTTGTGAAGTTTTCAAGGGGATTATTCAATTCGATTAAAGAGAATAATACGGATTTATCCGGATGGATGAAAGTTACAAAGAACATGTATGATACTATGGCTCGATTGGATGATGCGTTGAAAAGAAGAGCTGAAATTGAGTCAAAATTTGAGAATGTGTGTGCTAAAACTAGTTTGTCAATGAAGGATGAGATGACATAGCTGTAGTTTATATAAAAGGATAAATGTAAGGAGGAAAAGAAATTATGGGTAACATTATTTTGTTTTATCAAATTGTGATTGTGATTTTATTGGTAGTTGGATTTTTGATGGGTCTAAGTCTTCGTAATTATTATAGAGAATTAGGTATTATGATGCAGGTTATTGAAGGGATAGATAAGGAGCGTATAAGACTACAAGAAAAATATGAGGGCGGCTCATCTGAAGTGGTATTTCATAAATATGAAGGAGAGGATTATGTTGGAAAATAAAGCATATGTGGAATTATATAAAGGGAAGTCTAATGGTATTGTTGCGTTTGCAACAGTACTTTATAAAGGCTTAAGAATTAATAACATTAGTGTACGTAAAAGAAGAAGTGGGGAAATCTATTTAGATTTTCCTTTTACTTATCGTAAAAAGAATGGTGAATTTGTGAAAGATGCCAATGGATATACAATCAAGGATTATGTGATTAATCCATTGTGTATGGATGTACGAAAAGAAATTGAGGATTTAGTCTTTCCAAAAGTGAAGGTGATGCTGACATTAAAAACGAATAAATTGTAAAAATGGAATTATGAGATGTATGGTGTCGAGAAGAAGCGAGCGAGAAGAAAAAAAGGAGAAATAGAATGAATAAAGAACAAATTGTAAGAATTTTAAAAAGTGTATGTGTGTTATTGGTGATGTTTGCTTCGGCATACTTGATTTATAAAGTAACTGTATATTTTGGACAGGGTATTGCATCTCGTTATCCAGGTAAAAGTTGTGCTGAATATAATCGTTTTGTTTCAAACAATTTGAATAAAGAAGATTTAAAAACATTGGTGGATATACAAATAATGTATAGAATACCATCTGGTGCTCTTTGGAATAAGATATTCATCAATTACATGCGAATTATTTATGTTTTTGGATATCCAATCTTAACAATATTAGCATTTGTGTTGTTCGGTTTAAAAGAATTGGCAGATACACTCGATTCCTTTCCAACTATAGAAGTGTTTGAATTTTCGAATTTGTACGAAATAGTTTATGCATATGGCTTTGGTTTTGTAGAAGCCATTGTAGTATCCATAATAATATGGGTTTTAGGAAAAGGAGGATTAGATTTTTCTACAGTATTCTTTATGTTTCCAGGACATATGATGATTTGTTCAGTGATTACTGAAATGGTATTTACTGTTACGCAGATCTCTTCAGTTGTTCGAGAAATTATAATAGAGAAGAATAGAAAAAAGGCTATTCAGAAGAGAAAAGAAGAGAGAATTGCAGATGAAAGAAATATGTGTTCAGATGATATTAAGTATATAGAAAATATATTAGAAGATTGTGGTTTCTTGGATGCGGGTTCAACATCTAAATAGAACTCTGGCATTAAGAATAAAAAAATACTGTATACGGTTATAAAAACGAAAACCAAAAAGTATGAATTTTCGACCATCACCTTAATTTGAGCTAATTTAAGCACTGAAAATAGTCGAAAAACGGGAGGTGGTCGAAAAATATATGTCAAAATCGACCTTTTTTCAACATTTTCAGCAATTAAAGTCCAAAATGTGCTATATTTAGTAAGGGAAATATGATACTTATAAAGGATCGACACAGAATGCTAATTCTTCTTCCATTTTTTTTAATGTTTGGGAAATATGATACTTATAAAGGATCGACACAATAAAACAAAGAGACCCTGGGATTACGTAATCAAGATCGGGAAATATGATACTTATAAAGGATCGACACTTACCATACGCAAGAGCTCCACCTTGATTGGCGCTTCGGGGGAAATATGATACTTATAAAGGATCGACACTTTTAAGACTTCTTGTGCTGGCTCCTCATTTTTATGGGAAATATGATACTTATAAAGGATCGACACTTTTCTCCGTTATATAAGTTTACATATGCTTTATTTGGAAAATACGATACTTATAAAGGGTCGACACTTATTGATTTGTGCTGTAGTCTTGATAATTGGGACTGGGGAAAATATGATACTTATAAAGGATCGACACAAGATGATATCACTCATATCAGCGTTATCCAAACTGGGAAATATGATACTTATAAAGAATCGACACATAATCAGAATTTGCTACAGCGAAATAGCAATCGCTAGGGAACTATGATACTTATAAAGGATTGACACTAGTTATTTCATTGTTAATTATTTCAATGTCTTGATTGGGAACTATGATACTTATAAAGGATCGACACACTCCTTTTGGTGCTGCTTCATCTGTGAAAACGATATGGGAAATATGATACTTATAAAGGATTGACACAGCTAACTTCATTGCAACTTCTTCTTTTGTCATTTTGGGAAATATGATCCTTATAAAGGATCGACACTCAGAATCTTTTACAACAGAATCCATCATTTTTTTAATTTGGGAAATATGATACTTATAAAGGATGATTGGATAGTGGATTGAAATTACTTAAAAAGTCTGTTTATTTAAGCAGACTTTTTAACTTTTGTTACACTTTTATAGGATTACTATTATATTTATTGGGAATGGCTATAAATTATTTAATGAATAGAATATAATTTGGTTATATTTGATTATAAATAAAGGAGTTAGACATGAATGTAGATAATTTGAAAGTCTTTGAGGGCTTTATTAAACCTGAATCCGTAATAAAAGAATTAGAAGAATTTATTGTTTATGTTAAAAATGATTTAGGCGATGACATGAAAAAGGTCTATCCAACTATGTTGGTGGTCGCAAGGGATGAAGAACAGGCAGCGTTGTTTGCGCGAGGTGTCGCAAAAATTTTAAAAGAGCAGAAGATAATTTCTACTTATTTAAATCGTCCATCATTCTTGTGGGAGAGTGCAATTGGAAAAGAATTTGACTGTGTGCTTGTAGATGATTTTGATGATCGCCCTGTAACAAAGGTTGAATTGGATAGAGTTGAAAAAAGAGTTAAGAAATCTGCGTTTGATGAGCGTTTAAAATTGGTGAATATCTTTTATACAACTAAAGAAAGAGCTAAGCAGTATAAGGAATACTATAAGGAAGATTTTTATAAGTATTTTGTGACTCGGATTGAACTTAAGCCTTATGAAATTCAAGATATTATTAGTGGTGCACATAAGTGTTTTTGTAAGTGGGCTGAATTTGGAGAAATTGAAGTAAGCAAAGATTTTTATCCTGCTTTAGATGAATGGATTGATACGGTATATGATAGAGCGGATAAAACAGGGAAAGAGTTTGTAGTTGGACTTAAAGAGCGGTTAATTAAACAGTCTAAATTTTTGGGGCATCCTTATAAATTTGATGCGAATACCATTCCGCAATATTGGCATAGAGATTCTGTGGATGATGTAAAGAATGAAATGTTGAAGGATCTAACACTGTTGTGGAGTTCAGATTTGGATGATTTCTTTGCTTTAATTGATAAGAATGTTTTGGGTAATGTCGGATTGGACGCTTTTAATATAATTATTTCGTCTGATCATGAGAATGAGGCTAAACAACTTGCAAAATATTATGCAAGATTATTGAATTCAAAAGAGTATAGGATTACATCGTCTAAATATGTACAGACTGTTTTAATGGATGATTTATTAGAGATTGATAAATTGGATGATTTGCATGGTGTGATTTTTGTTGAGGATTTAATG